>Ga0302221_10000044_pt1 | contig 146478 bp, 140 predicted proteins | sample II_Palsa_E2_1_FD_193517 | JGI IMG/M metagenome (GOLD analysis project Ga0302221, IMG submission 193517) | Peat permafrost microbial communities from Stordalen Mire near Abisko, Sweden - II_Palsa_E2_1 | ecosystem: Environmental > Terrestrial > Soil > Palsa > Peat permafrost | place: Sweden... | reverse complement strand
TTTTGCCTCCCTGCAAAAGGATTGCGGGTTTATTCGGAGAGGTGCCTGAGTGGCCGAAAGGGCCGGTTTGCTAAACCGTTGTACGAGCTTAAACTTGTACCGAGGGTTCGAATCCCTCCCTCTCCGCTTGTAACGAATTGATTATCAAATCATTATAATTTAAAATACCTGCAGGTGAGCACATGCAGGTATTTTTTTTACATAACATAAACATTTTGAATAATATAGAATTGTTCGTATTCTTGTACTTAAATAAGTACTTAAATTAAAAACTGAAATACCATGAGAGTAGTCAATTATTCTGATTTTAGAAACAATCTTTCTGAGAGCCTGAATGCTGTAAATGATAACAAGGAGATTGTTGTAGTATCACGCACAAAAGGCAAAAATGTAGTGGTGATAGATTTGGATGAGTATAATTCAATGCAGGAAACGATGCACCTGACCAGTACCCCCGCAAATCGTAAAAGATTACAATCGGCGATCATGGAAATGGATAATAAGAAGTTTTCAAAACACAAACTCATTGAAGGGTAATGGAACTAGTATGGCAGACAAATGCCTGGGAGGATTATCTAACCTGGCAAAACCAGGACAGAAAAATATTATTGCGGATCAATGAACTAATTAAAGACACATCTCGATCGCCATTTAAAGGAATCGGCAAGCCAGAACCGTTGAAAGGAGATTTATCCGGCTGCTGGAGCCGTCGCATAACGGATGAACATAGGCTAGTTTATGCAATACGAGAAAAGAGACTGCACATCCTACAATGTCGCTTTCACTACTAGCAACTAATGAATTATTATCTGGAGATGAAAACCAAAGAGGGCATCGAAGAAACAATTCGATTGGTCGGATAGAGAAAATTGAACGTGGATCTAACTATTCCTTTTTTTTCCAAATGAGACACTTTATTTTCATTTTATTGATTCTATCTCAGAAAAACCTATTGTCACAGGAATTAATCTTTGATAATGGTATATATATCGAAAAGCCAATTTTTACTGATACTTCACAACATCGGTATACATTGGACAATAAGATATTTGCAATAAACAAGTCTTTTACTTATGACTACTATTTTTTGGACAGCTTCTCCGTCAAACGAAAATTCTATAAGGAAGGTGAGGGAATTCGACCTAAAAGCCCAACAGGACTTGCTGAATACAAAAGTACCTCTTCTGATGTTATTGATAAAGTAAGACTTATAGTGACAGACGATCTGAATATTTTCCTACGTTCCGATAGTTCCTATTCGCAGACTGTTGTTAAATATCAGTACCTGAATTCCTCAGGAGTATCAATAGGATCAGAAGAGACGGGAGTTATTGAAAATTCAATGAATCTATGGTTACATCCTCCAAGAGGTAATAATTTCAGGATCTTGGAAATTAATCCATTTCCATTTCTTTCATTACAGGACACAACAAGCCAATGGTCATGGTCTATGAATGTTTGGGAATCTTGGTCGGATTCCAGATGGAAAGATTGGATAGGCACCGTTGAATTGAAGTATGCCTATAAACGGTTGGGGGATGAGTCAATTGATACTAAATTTGGGAAACTGAATTGCAAGGTTTCAGAGGGTATTGGTAGTTCAAAGATTGGGACAACATACCTAAAATCCTATTTCAACGAGAAATACGGCTTTGTTCGACTCGAATACACAAATATCAATGGCACAAAACTGATAATATGGCTTGTCGCTGTTGATGAAAAAATTTGACTCGCACTTATGAATCGACCTTCGTTTAATGTGATTTCCAAATTCCCGGTATAGGTGGTCCGGAAAATAACGGTATCTCCGTTTTTTCTATTTAATTCAACGAAACTCCTTCCAAATGATTTCGAAAGCACCGCCTCTAAAGAACTTGTATCTATTTTTCTGATCGCAAAATTGAAGATAAAGGAACAATCATAAATCCAATCTATTTTACCTTTTAGTGTATCTCCATTTTGCTTGAATTGATAAAATTGTTCATTTTCGATTTTAATCATTGATGCATTTTCAAATGAGTTTCTAGTATATTCTAATTTATTCAATCCATCGGGAAGAATATTGCAGACTTTTCTGCTATCAAAGGAAATAGTAATTCCTAATACAGCAATAGAGATAATTAGCAGTTTATGCATCTGTTAATTTAACATTATCCTCAATACTCATAATCCTTTTAACTAAGCCAGCCTCCATAGCAGTTGAAAGTGTATCGTATTTCATCCATTATATAGAGTCAAATTAAAAATTGAATGCCCGCTAGCTCCCTTCCAACTTGTTGAACCCCTTTAAGGATTCTATTGGTTTGCGTTGGGGAAGGTTTTTTAATCCCTTTGATATATTGCGCTAACAGGCTCTGGTTCATACCAATTCTTTCGGAAAGAGCTTTTGCGTTAATCACTTTATAAAAAGTAAAGAATTGAGGAAGATCTAATATTATTTTCAGATCGTTTTCTGAAATTGATTTACTGTCCTTTTCAAAAAGAAGGTTGAGCGCTTCAAGAATATTAGATTTGAGTTCTTCCAAAGTCTTCCCGATTGTGTAAACGGGAAATTTATCCGCGTACGCGGAATAACCAGTTCTGGTCTTTTCAACAATCATTTCAATTTTCATAATTCAATTATTTCTTATTTTAATCTGGCATCTTTTTTTATTTTTCTTTCCAAGCCTTTACCTACTTCTTGGCTTCCGTGGGAGGGGCATACGATTTGCCCTTTTTTGGTCGGATGCTCCATTATCATATGGCTTCCGGATTGCCTTACAACATACCAACCATCTCTCTTAAGCATTCGCACGAGCTCACTGGATTTCATTTACAAAGGTAATAAATATATTACCTAATAAAAATTCGATTCGATATTTTGGAAATTTCAGATCGGAGAAGAGAGATAAATGCATACGAATATGATAATCAATTGACTAAACAAAATAATCTTGATTACGTCCGACAATTCTTCTCCTACTCCAGATATTTTATTTACAAATAATGCAATTGGCCTGCTGTAAAATTCTTAAATTAGCGACATAATGAGTTATTTGAATCCCTTTTTGCGAGGGTGAAAATTCGGGTACCCAATTCTTTCTACGAGCTTAAGGCATTGATTATCAGTTAATTGAGTTAGAGATTCAGTTCCCTCCCTCTACGCTTGGCTTATAAAACGTTGATTATCTGTAAATTATGGAGGCTTTTTCCTCTGCCTGTTTCTCCCGAACCTAAGTGCTATTCTAAGCTAAAATGGGTCATTTTATAAAGTAAATTCTTCAACTAGGTTCTTGATGGGCCAAAGATGGAATTACCATTACAGGAATGAATCCGATTTATTCAAACCCCTTGCAGTTATTTTTAAGAAGTGAAAGTAATAAAGAACTTACTCCGATAAATTTGTCATCTAGCATAATATCACCAAATCGGTCCATACAAACTATTGAGATCTTTCCATTTGAATAGTGGATATAATCTTTTGCTCTTACATCAATATTTTTTACCAAGGGCGGCGCTTTATAGTTGCTTAGGGACTTCATAAATAAATTTATTTGCGCATTGGTTATTAGCTTTTTTGTCATAAAGCTCCCTTTCTCTTGATAAGAATCAAACTCGTGACATGATATATCGTGTTGGGTGTCTGTATGTAAATAAATATAGTGTATGATGACCAGCTTAACTATGGCACTATCACCTCCTTTTGAAATATTTACAATAAAAAGAAGACTACTCAAGAAAAAAATTAACTTGTTCATCCTTATGCTTTCAGGGTTTATGACATTGGGCTAATCCAATACTAAAGACATGAAATACGCCTTCCATCGATAACACATTTCTTATTTTATATAACAAACTTCCTGAACCATATCTCATAGACCGGATCTAAAAAATATACATTTCCACCCCTTTCTTCTATGAGTTCTTTTTTCACCAGAGCATTTTTTATTTTCAGGACATTCGCAGAAGTACCAAAATGATATTTCTCTATTATTACCATGCTGCTTAAACCCTTATTCACCCCTTCTGCTATGGCCTTTAAAAGAAGCAACTGGTTTGCACTCAGTTCTTCTGTATCGCGCGTGTATAGGATAGCGTTTTGTTCGAGCAGATCATTTAATGAATTCTCGAGTATATCTGCGGTTGCTGTTTTTTCCGTGTTTAACCATACGATATGCGACAGTTGCTGTACATAATAAGAATGATCCTCTACCATTTGTGCTATGCGTTCTGCCAGCGCTTCATCTATTTTCTTGCCCGTATCACGAAATTTTTCCATAATAAAAGAAACCCAATCTTCGCGGGCTATCTTTGAAAGGTACATAACATCACCGAACTTGTAAAAGGGCATGGATTGCCGTTCAAAAAGCTCCATCATCATCTGCTGCTGGCTTCCATAAAGACAATAATTTACCCGTTGCTGGTGTTGCCATTCGCTTCGTAACCGTTTTTGGAAGAGCATTGGATCACCAAAAGCGGCAAGGTTCTGGAACTCATCAATGCAAATGACAATTCTGATGTTTTTTGCAACTGCAATTTTTTCCGGCAATTGTAAAATCTCTTTGTAATTCTTTTCTATCTCGTTCCATTCAAATGAAACTTCGAAGTCTTCCACCGGGTTTGGCCCCAAGGAAATCTTTGGTGTGATATGCTTGAAAAAAGTTTTACTTGCTCGCAACCATTCTTCCAGCCTGTTTCCTGTGGCTTTAAGGGTCTCAGTTGCCAGTACCTTGTAAAATTCTTCTTCGCTCCGTATGCCGAGCAGGTCCAGATGGACAATCCTTATAGCCCTGCTTTTTACCTCATCCGAAACCTTTTTTATCAATGACGACTTGCCCCATCTGCGCGGCGAGATTAATATCGTATTTACTTGGTGAGTAAAATTAGCCTTCAGGCGTTTTATCTCTTTAACGCGGTTGGTAAAACCAGCAGCACTGACGGTCCGACCAAATAAGAATGGACTTTTCATGCCGCAAAGATAGAGTTTAAATAACTTACCAACAGGTAACTTACCAAGTAGTAACTTACTTAATGGTAACTTTAGTTGCCAGCTGGAATAATGAACCGATTGTACCAGTCGCCATGCCTCGGGTTTACAGTTAGCAAGGGAGTTCTAAATAACATCCAAACGGGAACTGCCAAGGATGAAGGGAAAAATGTAACCGTCAATTATATGCAGACCAATAATGCAGGGGAGGCAAAATCGCTCTTTGAGTTTGCTGCGAAGAACTCCAATGTCGAGTGGAGCAACTCTTCATTTAGTGATGGTAAGAACTTTGTATCCACCACACATGAACATGGCGGTGAAGGCTTTGCACAATTGTTGCTTAAAGGTAATGTCCCTGGCGAAAGTGCCAGCGATCTTCTCGAATATGACCATAGCCACCCCGGTGGAGTACCCTATCCGTCTGGTCGTGCTCCTGCGGGTATGAACGTAAACAGAGGGGGGGATATGGAAGTAGTAAGGGATTTTATAAAATATTCACCGTCAGCCAAATTCAATATCTACACGCCACGTAATGGGCAATATACCCCTTTTCAGAGTACTGATACAGAACCGGATCTTCCTCCAATTATAATCACTCCTCATAGGAAGAAAAACGATTGATATGAAATTCCTAGTTTTTTCGTTCATATTTATGTCGCTAGCCGTCTCAGAACATGTTTTCGCTAATCAAGCTGACGTTGATATTTTAAGGGGAACTAAAGGCTTTGCAGAAGATACCAATGTTGTAAAAAAGAAACTGCCAATCTATCGCGCAAGCCCCTGTATCGAAAACTTATTAAGACAGGTTGTCAAAGCGAACCGCGGATATTACGACCCTAAAAAATATTTTTACTCACTATCATTCAAAAGAGTCGGCAGAAGATGCTTTAATCGGTCAATCAGGATGAAGGTTCCAAATCATTTTAAAAATTACTGTCTATTATTTATCTTTACAATGACGGAATGCACACGTTCTTTGCTTTTTGCAATCCATGACCACCATTTTACAGGCATCTTAAAGTATTGATCATAAACTCATAGAGAGCGCGGTTCTTTTCCCTCCCTCTCCGCTGATAATCAAATCAAAGAACATCAAAAGCTCGTAAATCATTGATACTACGAGCTTTTCTTTTTTAGCTCCATCGCAAAATGTTCAAATAAGCTCAAAACAAAAGTGAAAATTCGGTTGAACTAAGTAATTACTTTTCATTTTAACCGAATTTCTCTGAAAGCCTTACTCAGTGAGGAGTTCAGAATTTGAACATGGCACCTTTAGCATTTGTAAACTTCTATTTTTAACTTGCAAATCAGGTGAATTATGGACACTAAAATCAGCATTCTGTTTTATGGGTGCAAAGCACGTACCACTGCGTACAAGACCTTTCGCATCGTCATATAGCAAGCTTCCGTAAGGCTAATAAGGTCGGTTACCAGGTGTGTTATCGCCAGTAAGCTATATGGCCGGTTAAATAAGTTTAAGGACGCAAAACTCCTATTGAGGATGATTTATACGACCTACGTCGAAAAAACAAAAATCCTAAATAGAAGATATTCAATTTTACCATGAACAAATCTAAAAACTCAACATCATGAAACGTTTGCTATTATTAACACTACTGGTATTAACATTCGCCAGCAGTTCAGTGTTCGCACAATTTACCCAATCAGAAATGGTTAAGGAATGGCAGCGCGCAAAAATTTACACTAAAGCCTATCTGGATGCAATGTCCGAAGATGGCTACAGCTTCAAACCAACACCTGAGATCCGCTCGTTTGCCGGGCAAATGCTTCACCTGGCAAACGACAATTATGGTTTTGCTGCTTATGCAAACGGTAAACCAAACCCGAATGGGGACACATCTCTCGAAAAAACAGTTTCACCCACAAAAGAAGCAACCACAAAAGTAGTAATGGACAGCTATGATTTTATGATCAGCACATTACAAGGAATGACGCCCGAACAATTACGGGAAACCATAAAGTTTGGCAAGCAGGATGTTACGCGGTTCGGTGTATTTGGCAAGGCATTTGAACACCAGACCCATCACCGCGGCCAAACCACTATTTACCTGCGTTTAAAAGGGTTAACGCCACCGGGGGAAATGCTTTAGCTAAATCTGCCGTCATACGAACCTGTTTTTAGTAACCTAATTTATATTCATATGAAATCCTTTTTATTATTAATGCTTGCATCACTTTTTTCGGCCTATATTTTTGCCCAGGACATTCCTGTCAGGTGGGAAGAAATTGTTGCCAGCGATTTTCCAAAGGCACTCGAAAAATCAAATAAGACTTGCATTCTTCCAATCGGCATCCTTGAAGATCATGGGCCACGCTCTCCTATCGGTACCGACCTGATTCACGTACGCTCAACGGCAAACTTTGCGGCAGAACAAGAGTACGCGGTGATTTTTCCCAATTATTTTTTTGGAGAAACTAACGAGGCGAGGCCCCGGCCGGGGACCTTCACCCAGCCAGGTAAGGTAATTTGGGACCTGCTGGAAGCGATCTGCGACGAAATAGCCCGTAACGGGTTCGACAAGATAGTTATCCTTAACGGACGAGGTGGCGACCCCGAATTTTTGCACTTCTTTATGCAATCGCTATTAAATAAACGGCATAATTATGTTGTATATCTCTACGAAGCCGAGAATGACTCGGCATACACTGACGAATACCGCAAAATGTATGAATCGGATATGAAAAACGATCAGTACACCGGGGAGCCTGAAACTTCTGTAATGCTATATTACCAGCCCGAACTGATGCGCATGGACCGTATAACCAATCAAAGCGGCGCCAACCAGGGCCTCTTGCCTTTAAATAATTTATATACTCCCATCTGGTGGTATGCTGCTTATACTGACCATTATCCCGGCGAAGAGGGAAAAGCATCAACCGAACTTGGCAAATTTATAAGCGACCATGAAATAGCGTCATTTGTGAAGGCATTAAAAGAGGTAAAACTAGATACAAAAACCCTGCAGCTACAGAATGAATTTTACGACAAGGTTGACCATTTGAATAAGTAGTGACCCTGGTGAGCGGTTAACTATGCTTCATTAAATACCCTTGTTGGTTAACCTTTTATTAACACAATTTACATTGATATGAGAACCTTTTTATTACTGTTATACGCACTAATTATTCCGGGCTATATTTTTGCCCAGGACATTCCTGCTAAGTGGGATGAACTTGTTGCCGGCGATTTCCCAAAGGCATTGGAGAAATCACATAAGACTTGTATACTTCCATTCGGTATCCTTGAAGATCATGGGCCACGCTCTCCTATCGGTACCGACCTGATTCACGTACGCTCGACGGCTAACCTTTCGACAAAAGAAGAGTATGCGGTGGTTTTCCCAAGTTATTTTTATGGAGAAAATTACGAGGCGAGGCACCAGCCAGGGACCGTCGCCTTGCCAGGTAAAGTAATTTTGGAGCTGCTGGAAGCGACCTGCGATGAAATAGCCCGTAACGGGTTTGATAAGATCATTATCCTTAAGGGGCAGGGAGGCAACCCTGAATTTTTGCACTTCTTTATGCAATCGCTGTTGAATAAACGGCATAATTATGCTGTATATCTCTACGAAGCTAAGGATGACTCGGCATTTACTGCCGAATACCATAAAATGCATAAATCGGATTTGAAAACCGATCAGTACGCCGGGGAACCTGAAACCTCTGTAATGCTATATTACAGGCCCGAACTGATGCGCATGGACCGCGCTGCCGACCAGAATGGCGCTAACCAGGACCGCTTGACTCTAACCAACTTATACACACCGATATTGTGGTATACCGATTACCCAAACTGTTATTCCGTCGAAAGGGGAAAAGCAACAACCGAATTCGGAAAATTTATAAGCGACCATGAAATAGCCTCATTTGTGAAGGCACTGAAAGAAGTAAAAGCAGATACAAAAATCCTGCAGCTGCAAAATGAATTTTACGACAGAGTTGACAATTTGAATAAGAAGTCAGCCAGGTGAGTGGTTGATTATGTTTTCCCTGTAATCAGGTTAATCAGCTTATACTTCAAATAAATGCAACGTAATAATTGTTTTCTGATGTTTTAGACGAAGACCAGGTGCGTTACCGCCAGTAAGCCATATTGCCGGTTAAATAAGTTTAAGGACGCAAAACTCCTATTGAGGATGATGTATACTTCCTACGTGGAAAAAACAAAAACCCTAAATACAGGATATTCAATTTTACCGGAAAGAAGTCTAAAAACTCAACAATTATGAAACGTTCGTTATTATTTACACTCCTGGCACTCCTATTTGTCAGCAATTCAGTGTTCGCACAATTTACCCAATCAGGAATGGTCAAAGAATGGCAACGCGCGGAAACTTACACCATCGCATACCTGGATACGATGCCCGAAGATGGTTACAGTTTCAAACCGACACCTGAAATCCGTTCATTTGTTGAGCAAATGCTGCACCTGGCATGGACCAACTATTTTCTTGCATCCTTAGCAAGCGGCAAACCTGACCCATACGAGAAAATAGATTACAGGGATATAGCGCCACATACAAAGGAAGCTACCACCCGGGCGGTTACGGATAGCTATGATTTTGTGATCAGCACCTTGCAGGCCATGACATCTGGCCAATTACAGGAAACCATCAAATTTGCAAAACAAGACATTACAAGGTTCGGAATGTTCGGCAAGGCATTTGAACACCAAACCCATCACCGAGGCCAAACAACTATTTACTTGCGTTTAAAGGGGCTGACGCCGCCGCATGAAATGCTATTTTAGTATCAGCTATAGAATATTAATTTTATAAGATGGCCGGTAACCAGCACATCGATGTTAAACGTGTTTTAAGGCACCTGCTTTTTTGGCTGGCTTATACCTGTTATCAAATTTTGCAACGGGCCTGGGAAAATAAGGATGTACTTTCCTTCAACTGGCGGCCTTCACTTCTTACGAATATTCTTACTGAGGTCGTATTCGTTTATGTTAACCTTTATGTGTTAATGCCTTTATTTTATTACAACCGGAAATATATCCAATATATGCTTGTATTGATTGCCGTTCTTTTGATCGACGGTACCTTGTCCAGGTATTTTACCTGGGCGATTTGGGTCAATTGGGATAAGGTGCACAACCCGATTGAATACTTGTCAGAGAATAAGAACTTTTTTATTCCCGTAAGGATATTACGGGACGCGGTGCAAGCCTTTCCTGTGATCGCTGCAACTATGCTCATTAAATTGATGGACAATTCCTTTAAGCAGGAAAAGCGATTGCGGGAAATTGAGATGGAGAAATTCTCGGCCGAATTAGGCCTGTTAAAAGTACAAATTAACCCGCATTTCTTTTTTAACACGCTTAACAGCCTATATGCACTAACGCTAAAAGGCTCGGAACAAGCCTCAAGAGTTGTGCTGCGTCTTTCGGACCTGATGCATTATATGCTTTATGAGGCAAGTGCAAACAAAATGACGCTAAGCGACGAAATTAAATACCTTGGAAATTATATCTCTATTGAGCAAATGCGGTTTGCCGAAAGGCTTGAGCTTTCTTTTCAATATTCCGGGGATATTGATGGAAAGCTTATATCGCCGTTATTGCTGCTGCCCTTTGTTGAAAACGCTTTTAAACATGGCATTGAGGATGATTCGGGATGGATAACTATCAACCTTAAAGTAATAGGACCACGTTTATTTTTAAAGGTCGAAAACAGTTGCGCCGCAATTTCAAAGCAAAATGAAAAGGGGATGGGGCTGCGTAATGTGAAGAGACGGCTTGAGCTTATTTATCCAAATAATTATCAATTAAGGATAAACGAAACCACAGGCACTTTCGAAGTGGAGCTGGAAATAGATTTATGAAAAAAATCAGTTGCATTATTGCCGACGATGAAGCCCTCGCAAGAGAGGTTATTAAAAGGCATGTGCAAAAGATTGACCAACTTCAGCTTGTTGCTACCTGCGCAAACGGGATAGACGTCTTTAACAAGCTGAAAACTACTCCTGTGGATATTTTGTTTTTAGATATTCAAATGCCGCATTTAACCGGTATCGAACTGTTACGAACTTTAAAAAACCCACCTGCTGTTATTATCACAACGGCCTACCGCGAATTTGCTATCGAAGGCTATGAATTGAATGTGATAGATTATTTGCTGAAGCCTGTTTCTTTCGAGAGATTTCTAAAGGCAGTTTATAAGTACGAGTTATTAAACCCAATGCAGGTAAAAATTGCGGCTGCGGCGCCCAATGATAAAAAAGATAACAGCAAGGCCTTTATTTATATAAAAGCCGATAAACGAATGGTGAGGGTAATGCTTGCCGATTTGCTTTATATTGAGGGTTTAAAAGATTACGTAAAGGTACATACCGTCCAGGGGCCACCTATAATTACTTACCAAACTTTAACTTATTTCGAAGAAAAGCTCTCAAACGACCAGTTCATCCGCATTCATCGTTCGTATATCGTTTCGCTGAATCATATCAGCGCTTATTCAGCAACTCAAATTGAGATTGGCAAAATTTCGATACCTATTGGTGGATCGTACGCGAAGGATGTTTTTGAAAAGCTAAATTCCTGAACGATGCAGGCCAGCATAAACTTTATCGGCAAACACTTTGGTGAAGTATTCCCATTTGCGAAGGCATACCAGGAGTATATCCTGGTTCATATCGAATATAGCCAGTCGACAGAATATGCTTTATTCGGTGGTGAAATACTTAAATTCGGTTATAGAATGAGTTATTTGAATCCCTTTTTTGGGAATTCCCATCACTAGAAAGTTCAAAAATGGCAAACTAATTATAAAAACATTGCCGCAACAAGGAAGAACAGTAGCTTTAGACAAAGTAGAATTGAAAGTTGTTGCCGAGACAATGTATGGTGTGATTGAGAACGGCTCTCATGGAAAAGGTAGCATTGAGTTTATGCGGCCTAAATAATTTAATCCACTTTTTGCTTCTTTTTATAAATGCCTCTTTTTTTAGGTGTTTCAATAATTACTAAGTTAGCAATATCATCAATGGTCATCATTTTTTTTATTAATCCCGCTCGCATGGATGGCGTTACACTGAGCGAACTATGAATCCTCGCAAAATTGTAATAAACAAAATATAGCGCAAGCGAATGACAATGATTTGCCAATTTCTTGCTGTAGGCATTCGCCCCTCTTGTAAACCTTCTATTACCCATGCGAATAGATAGATTTGAAATAGCGCGGAAGTAAGAAAATGCTTTTGTAATTTTATTTTAATGACACCATTTCAAGAACTCAGAAAAAATATTAGAAAGAAAGCTAAATTCATTATTCGCTATCTTACCGAAAACTATATAAATCGTAAAGATGGTAAAGCTAAGATTCCGACACTACGTGTATGCTTATTCTCTAATGCATGTTCGACCTCGACGCAGGTCGCCGAATTACCACCGTTCCGTCGGCCAACGGGAACCTTCGACGATTTTTGCCGGTCGTTCGCCGATTAACCGGAGATCGCCGGATAAAAGCACGAAACTTGGCGAAAATATTTTTACCATGCGCTTCATATCCTTTTTCTTATTAGCCTGCCTCTTTTCCTTCCGCCAACCTGTTGCTACTGACGAGGCCAGTTTTTTCTGTCTGATCGATGGAACGCCTTTCTCTTCCAATAGTACCGATGGAATGGCGAACGCCGCCTTTAAGACCGGCAAAGATCTGATCACCTTTTCCCTAGTTAGTATGGACGCCCGATACAAAGGGAAAGTCCCTCCCCAGTTTAGTTTTACGATCGCACCCTCGGGTACCAGTCATTTTAAGTCGGGTGACGCGAATAACAAGTACAGTGCAAAATATTCCCCGGCAAATTATAGCGATGCTTATAATGCGGAGTCCGGCTCGGCGACGGTCACCTCCCTCACCGCAAACCGGATCCAAGGTACGTTTGCGGGTGTTTTTTCAGGAATGGGTAAAACATTCAAGGTGACGGAAGGTAAATTTGATCTGCCGAGAGCAAAATATTCACCTCCCTTGCTTTAAGTCTCTTAAATTAGCATGGCGTCAGGACTTTTGAAGTATCAAGTTTCCGAGTCATCGGTGGCCAACCCAATGTCCCCGGCTGATTGAATTTCTAAAGTGGGAAGGATCGATTCCATAGATTTGAAGCAGCTCTTGTAAAATCTAATTTTCAAATCCGCGACCGAAGGTCGGATCATTTAATTCTGAAGTTTTCAGCATATTGATTCCTACATCTTCTCTCCCGAGTTATGCAAATCTGCTGACTTAGTTCCATGACGGGTAACTCATTGTTTCTTCAGTTCCCCGGTCCAGTGAAATGAGCTTCCAAGCATTGAATTATAGGAGGAAACATAATCCTGATAAAAATCAACTTTGAGAATATTCCCCGAAAGGCTCGCCTGGCCCCTATCGAAAATATTTTCAATACCAACTGTCTGAATAAATGTCTTGGGAATTTCCAATGTACCGGCTGTCATGATAGCCGTGTCCGCCGTAATCAAATTATTGGAGATAAGATATTCACCAGGTAAACCAGAAGGCGTGATCTGAATGGAAGAACCATAATTTGTCTGTTGATAGACGTACCCAGAAGGTTGTACTTGGTACACTCCATCCGTATATTCTAGGATATCACCAGTATAGGTGCCCGTATAATCCAATGCCTGGGTTGCATTCTTCTTACAACCAGTTAAAGTTGAAACAAGTATGACTATCCAAAGAAAAATAATGCGGGTATTTGAAGTAGTGGTCTGCATGCTTTACAAATAGTGAGCTAAAATATCCTTTAGCCTAGATCCAAGTATTCCTGCTTTCAGCCAAATTATCTGCGTTGCTTTCCGGTTTTCCAGCTTTTATAAATATAAGATTTATTACGGCGCTGCGCAAGAGATTAATCCCATTTACAGGCACAAAAAAATTTGATCGGCAATGGATAGGTCTGCAATAAAATCATCATTAGGAAATTCAAAAATCCGGCAAGGGTTCAGGTATACACCAGACATTCCGTTCTTCATTGTTGAGTAAGGTAAGGATTGGGTAGCGTGGGCAGTCTTCTTGTTTATCGAAGCAATAGCACCTAAAAGAAGCTGCCGGTGGGCGTAGTACAAGCTATATTTTAAAAGATGTTCAACAAGCCTTTAGGCAATTAAGTGCTTCGTAAATAGATGCAAACTGGATTACATTTTCACATAATTTGGTTAATATATAATCAGGCCAATGGGATTTAACTATCCGCATATTATTATAAATGGACCATAATAGCAGCGACGATGTTCTGGTTTGAACAAGTGATCAGGATTAGGGTACAAAAAATTAGGAGTACATGTGGTCTCATTTGCTGAAGTTTTATGGTTATAATAGAAAAACTGATCCTTTATTTTTTTCTTTGGAATCAAATATGGAGTGGAATTGCAGCAGCCCAATATTCAAATCGACCAACAGCGATTTAAATAAACAATGGAGCCAGGGAAAAATGCTTTTCCTGTAATAGACTACTTGTACAAATACCTATTAGAGAACCAGAAAGTTCTGCTATTCTACTCGTAAACTCTTAACCGGATTTGCTACTGCTGCTTTAATCGCTTGGAAACCTATAGTCACAAGCGCAATAAGGATGCCCGTGGCACCCGCCTCCACAAAGATCCACCAGCTGATACCGATCCGGTAGGCAAAGCTTTGAAGCCATTGGTTCATTCCCCACCACGCCACGGGAAAAGCGATAAGCGAAGCGATCAGCACCAACTTGAGAAAATCTCTGCTCAGCAATCCCACGATCCCGCTGACATTCGCGCCAAGGATTTTGCGGATGCCGATCTCTTTCATCCGCTGCTCCGCCGCATATGTGACAAGCCCGAAGAGACCGAGACAGGCGATGAGGATGGCGAACACCGAGAAAGCGACTGTCAACTTTCCGACCTGCTGATCGGCATGATAGAGTCGGTCAAAGTCACTGTCCAAAAAGGTATAACCCATTGGCAGACCTGGGGCGATCTTCTTCCACCGGGCCTCGATCTCTTTTACGAGCGAATAAACGTTGCCCGGCCTTAGACGCACGGCCATCATTCCGCGGAAGTCCCCGAATTGCAGCGTCACTGGACCCACCTTTTCGTGCATCGAATTATAGTTGAAATCTTTTACCACCCCTATGATATGCTGGGCAATGGCCTTAGCGTGACCGCTACTATCAAGATCGCCACCACGATAAAGGGTTTGATGAAGGGGGTCTTTAAAACTCAGTAACTGGACCGCGGCCTCGTTCAGAATGATCGCCGAACTATCCGATGGGAAGGTATGGATGTCGAAATTCCGTCCTTTGACCATTTTCATGCCAAGCGTCGGGATATAATGGTCGTCCACGAACATGGCGGTGCTGATAAAGGCCTGTTTCATGTCAAGGGCCGCGTCGCGGAAAAAGGCATCCTGTGAATAAGTTGCATCGGTCGAGGGGATAGCACCGGAGAGCGTGACATCGCTGACCCCGGCGAGCCTCATCAGGTCGTCGCGGAAGGTCTTCACCGGATCACCCGCGGTATAGGGGTTGTGGATAAGGAGCACCTGCTCCCGGTCGAATCCAATATCCCGGTTGTGGATATAGTTCAGTTGCCGGTAGATGACCAGCGTCCCGATGATGAGGCCGATGGAGATAAAGAACTGGAAAACGACGAGTCCGCTACGGAGCCAGCTGCTGCGGAAACCAGAGGCGATCTTCCCCTTCAGAACAAGGATAGGTTGAAACGAAGAAAGATAGAAGGCAGGATAGCTACCGGCAAGACAGCCGACGACCAGCGTTAGGAGCACAAGCGCCGGAAGGAGCCGCGAGGAAAAGAGCGCAGCCGAATTAAGCTGTTTGCCCGCAAGCTGATCGAACAAGGGCAGGAGGATAAGAGCAAGACCAAGCGCCAGCACCATGGCCAACAGGCTGAGCAGCACGGATTCGGTGAGGAACTGCGCAATAAGGGAGCCTCTGGTCGAACCGGCCACCTTGCGGATGCCTACCTCGCGGGCACGGTTAGCCGAACGGGCCGTGCTGAGGTTCATAAAATTGACGCAGGCAATCAGCATGATAAGGATGGCGATAAATGAAAAGGTATATACATAATAGATATTCCCGTTCGCCTCCAGCTCGTAGGATTTGTTGGAATGGAGGTGGATATCGGTCATGGGCGTGATTCGATAAAGGAAATGGTTGCCGCCTTTGGCAAGGTCCCCGAGGCTGGTATGCAACATACTGGCCAATTCCTTATCCATGCGGGTGTTGATGACGGCATCTACATGTTTTTGGACCAGGGCCGGGTACGCTCCCTTCCTTATAAGCAGATAGGTCACATAGTTATTGCTCAGCCATTCGTCGTCATCTCCGTGACCGTTATCCGCAAGGGACTCGATGATGCTAAAATGGAAATGCGATTGGGTGGGCATGTCCCGGATGACACCCGTGACTTTGCAGATGTTCTTGTTCTCCATTTCGAAGGTCTTGCCCAGACAGTCCGTGGTTTTGTAGTGACGTCTGGCCATGGTCTCGTCGATGACGACACTGTGCGGTTCGTTTAATGCGGTATTGGGGTCGCCGGCTATAAAGGGGAAGGTAAAGACCCGGAAAAAGGTGGAGTCAGCAAGTGCACGGTGGTGTTCCTGGATCCAGCTGGGGCCGTCTTTGACCATAACATCGCCCCCAAAACTCTGAATCCGCGTCATCTGTTCGATCTCGGGATAGTTTTTGACCATCACCAATCCCAGCGGTTTTGGCGAGACGACGGCGATCAACTGGGTGTTGTTGAAATAGATGTCCGATTCTACGCGATAGATGCGGTCGGCATTGACGTTAAAGCGGTCATAGCTCAGCTCATCTATGACATACAGGACGATCAGCAGACACACGGCCAGCCCGGAGGCCAGCCCGATGATATTGATGGCGGTAAAGCCTTTGCTTTTCCAGAGGTTGCGTAGTGCGACCTTGAGGTAGTTGCGGAACATAAATAGGCTGATTTTTTCCTGTGACGGCTGGGGCGATGAAAAGGTTACACTCACTGGCTACGCAACGACTTTACTGGATTGGCAAAATCTTAGGCCAGATGCTGGCCATTTCCCAAAAAATGGGCGCGGCAGTATTTTTGGCGCTAACGCTAGTACGTTTATTCTTGATAGAGCGTTTTCAATATATTCGGATGCTTCTAAGTCATTATTGTCAAGCTGTCTGCGTTTTTTTTCTCCATTTTTTTTTAGAATTCCTCGCGTTTTACCTAAAAGGCAGGATCGAAGCCGCTTTTCTCAACATAATTCTTCATATTTTTTCTTAAATTGTTTCTGCTGTTAGGAACAAACCTTTCGACCTGAGCATCACAAAACCGTAATTGTAAATGCCAAGATGATTTTCGATAATTATGAAAATCTACCAAATTTTTTTCTTCATTTTCACCTTCTATTCTTGTTCAATCCTTTTTAAGAAAAATTCACTGTTTCTGCAAATCCATCCCCGCTCCACCCTTTTTCCACCCGGCAAAATTCGTTTCCGATCATTGTATTTCAAAACTTTACCGGAAATTTAAAAAACATGAAAAAGCTATTATTTTTTTTGCTGGTGCTGGGAGCAGTCCAGGTTAAGGCCCAGTTCATTAAAGGTTCCATGGACATGAGAGATAGCACCTTTAACCGGAGTATCCCCTTTGAAGTGACCGCGGGAACCAAATCGGTCAAGTACGCTATAAAAGTTTACGCAGATGTAGGGGAGGTTACGGTAACATTAATCGACCCTAACGATAAAAAGTCGGTTAACGTCACATTAGGCACCCAGGCGCGCGGCGGGGGCCATGAGCCCTCAAAAGGCGAAATATCTGACGACTTGAATCCGAAAATACCCGGTACCTGGAAATTCAATATCAGGGCCGAAAATGCTACCGGAAGTATTAGTTATCAAATTGAAATCATAAAGCTTTGAGACGCTACAGTTTGTTTTTAGGATTGTTGCTGCTTATACCGGCTTTCGGTGATGGTCAGCTATCAAGGTTATCCGGTAAGGTATGTCTCGACACAGGCTGGGCGCGCAAGTTCTATGTTTGCCGTATTCCCAGCTTCGATTATATGTTCACCACTTCAACAGCAATGATCGTAGCGGAAGGCGATATCGATACCTCCTGGAATTTTTCAATCGATTTTCCAGCGAGTAAAGACGAGTCCTTATATCGCTTGCATTTTATCAGGAAAGGCGACCCGGCCTCGACGCTCATTATCGGCAGCCGGGATATGAACCATGTCTTCTTTATTGCAAAAGAGGCTGATCAAATCCATTTTGATAAAACATCCGGCCTGCCCATAAGCCAATCGGCCATCGGCGGGAGCAAAGCTAATTTTGAGCTAAATGCTTTGCTTAGGCTGGCCGGAAACGATACTACGGGGAATAACACTTTGATTTCCATAGCGGACAGATCAACCTCACAACTGGTAGGTTTGCTGGCCATTAGCCGCACTGACAAGCTCAGTGACGAACAAAAAGTGAGGGTGAGCGACTTGCTTGTCCATTTTGATCAGCATAACGCTTACGGCGCCCATGTTTTCCAGGATTATAGGACAACAAATTATTGGAAACTGTACCTATCCGGCGGTGTTTTGCTTGTTATCGCATTATTGCTATACGGGTATTTTTTTCACAAACGACGAGCCATCTTAATGACTTGGCGCGAATTGAGCCAACGGGAAATGGATATTGTCAGCCTTATTTTATCAGGCAAATCTAACAAGGAAGTAGCCCTGGCACTGAACATCGAATTGAGTACCGTTAAAACGCACGTGAATAATATTTATGCAAAGCTCAGGGTAAACAATCGGAAGGATCTCGATCGCTATAAGGATTTCATAAATTCTCGTCATTCGCATCCGCTGCAGTGACATGTTTTGTTGTCAGTATTGTGAGCCAAGCAGGTTTGCTATCAATAGAGGCCGGATATTGGAAGAAATAACAACAAGGTATTTTTTGAGCGGTAAGTACAAAATACAGGAGCTGATTGTCCCAATTGCATGCCTTATGTCGAGTGCCCCTTCTATAATTTCTCTGAAAAAATATTAAATAAATATTTTCACTCTAACCAATCAGCGCAATATGATCAAACAGGATTAATACATATGTGAGAAATTCCTGTCTCGCCCCTAATGGGCCGCTAACTAGTTGGTTGCTTTCCTCATTGGAAACTTCCATATTACATTGAATGAAAGGTAATGTTGGTACCCAAATATTGGTTTAAAACTGGCATTCAATAAATTTGGCTGATAAAGAATACCAAGGAAAATTTTTTTTGTAATCCTGTATTGTGCTGAGAAGCTTAGCCCTAAGCCTATATTTGAAAGAGAATACCCGGCTTTCGAAGTGTCGTTTGAATACTCATTCCAAAGAAACTTCGAAAGACTAATCCCGTAACCCAAATTCAATTTTCTTAAAACAAAATTGTCTCGCGCACTCGCAAATATGATATTGCTCCTGTTTATGTATCCTGACCCAAAATAGTCAAGAGGCAATACGTCCGTCCCTGCACCTATGTTAATGGCTATGTAACGGTTGTATTTGTAATAATAATCTACTCCTGTTTCAAGTCCAAAAATCCCCACTGATTCATATTGTCCGTTAATTGTTTTTATCTTAAATATGGTCGTAACTGGTATTGATAAAGAGAAGTTGATTGTTCCTTTATTAAATGGCGCAATTTTGCGTTTTTCTTTTATTTGGATAAACCTGTATATTTTATTTGATGTGTCGCTCGCTGTCAAATGATAACTATTGGAGTAAGCAAAGCGTTTTGGATTATTTAAGTCTACCAACATGCCAATACCATAAGTGGAGAAATTGAGCCAAAAAGCAAAGGAGTTTTTTGGCTTTAGAAAAATTGATTTTTTTGAACTGTCCATTTGCAGATTAACTTTAAGAAAGTCTCTGCTTCTTTTAACATAATATATTCTTGATGAATCCTTATATGGAAGAACTGAATCTGCTACTATCGCCTTGTCAATGGATATTACTGTGACGCTCTTGTCTGTCGATATAGAAATCTTCTGAAGAGGTCTATTTAGAATTGTAGCACAAGAAAAAAGGGCCATGGACGTTGAAAAAATGATTATTAGATTTATTATCTTTTGCCCTGTCATACGGTGCTAATTGCAATAGACTGTCATAAGTGGAGCCTAATTTTCGATATTTATTGGATGATAATATGTCCAGATCCAAAACCCAACTAATATAGCTATTGCCGTGACATTTGCCAATCTATCAATATTGCTGATTGTGCGCATCTTGATTTGGTGGGGATTGTCCGCCAGCTATTCTTAAAATGATTCTTAATCAAAATATTGACTGATTATTCCGTTCTCAAACTTTTTGCAGGGTTTGCAATTGCTGCTTTTACCGTATGAAAAATCACGGTGAGCAGGGTAATCAGTAACACGCTAAGCGCCGAGAACAGAAAAGGGGCAGCACGTAAACCCGTACTATAGGAAAATAATTTTAGCCACTTGGCCATAAAAAAGTAAGCGAAGGGGAATGCAAGCAGGCAGGAAAAGAGCACGAGCCAAACAAAATTCATGGTAATCAGAGGTACAATCTCTCCTACGCTTGCACCCATTATTTTCCGGATGCTAATTTCCTTTTGTCTTTGTTCTGTTGTAAAAGCAATGAGCCCAAGCAAACCTAGGCAGGTAATGAGCAAAGTGAGGATGGAAAAGGCAGTAAATATTTTACCTCTTTTCTGATCGGCTGCGTATTGGGAATCAAGATCCTGGTCCAGGAAGCTGAATGAGAATGGAAGATCCGGGAAGTCAATCCTCCATATTTTTTCAATACCCGCTATCGCCGCCGGAATATTTTTTGCGTCCAGTTTGACCTGTATGTTGTTATTGTTGGCCCGGTAGAATACCATTAGCGGAGCAATGGGATTAAAGAGGGATTGCTGGTTAAAATCTTTTACGACGCCGATTACTTCAAAATAGAAAGCCGAAGTATCCCCGGCATACTTGATTTTTTTTCCGATTGGATTATCCCATCCATAATATTTAACCATGTTTTCGTTGACGATAATGCTTTTCAGGGTATCGGGAGGTCCGGAAAAATTTCTTCCTTTTCTAATCTGCATACCCAGAGTCTTAAAATAGTTTTCATCAATGGCGTAATTCCAGACACCTTTTTGTGTAAACCCTGATTTTGTTTCTATGGAATAGAGGTTGAACCCTATATTCTGGTTCCCTGGAGTGGCAGATGCCGTACTTGCCGAAAGAACCTGTGGACTTTTTCTTACCTCATTGGTAAAGGACAGGATTTTGCTGCTGATATTATTGTCTCCATTGGCCGCCAAGGAAAGCACTTGTTCCTTATTGAACCCTAAATCGATATTGCGTAAATAATTTAGTTGGCCATATACCACCCAGGTGCAGATAAGCATGATCATGGAAATGGTAAATTGGACCACTACCAGTATCCGTCGCAAGGTTATATTAGTCGAACCACTGGACAAACTACCCTTCAAAACGGTTACCGGGTTGAATTTTGAAAGATAAAAAGATGGATAACTGCCACCCACAAGACCTACAAATAAAATAATGCCCAGCAATATCAGAAATGTGCTTGGCTCAAATAATGCATGGTAGGAGATCAGTTTACCGGATAAGGAATTGAAAGTTGGCAGCAGGAGGGCGACCAATGCCATGCTGAAAAGGAGCGCCATGATAGCTGTGAGGGTGGACTCAATAAGGAATTGAGCAACCAATTGCGATTTGGAAGACCCCGTTACTTTGCGGATCCCAATTTCTTTCGCCCTCCTGGCGGAACGCGCCGTCGTCAGATTCATATAATTGATGCTCGCAATGAGCAGCATGAATAAAGCTACTGCCGAAAATATTTTGATATAGGAAATACTTCCCAGCTCCTCTGGTTCATTCAGCAAATCAGAATACAAATGAATGGATGTTATGGGTTGCACGCCATAATGAATTTTTATCTTGAACTGTGCGAATATGGGGGCCATAAATTTATCATAGAGGGGCAGTAGCTTTTTCTCAAACTGTGCCACATTTGTGTTTGGCTGCAATAATACATAGGTGTATATCCCGAAGCCGCCCCAATTGTTGCCAAAATTCTTCGGCAATGAACTTTCAGAAATGAGGATATTATAAATTAAATGGGAGTTTTTCGGTACATCCTTTACAACGGCAGTTATCCTGTATATGTCCCCCTTGGCATTTTCCAATGTCTTTCCAACAACGGCTTTGTTCTTCCCAAAATATTTTTCTGCTACTGATTGGGTGAGGACCATGGAGTTAGGTTCCACCAGTGCAGTTCCGGGATTGCCTTCTATAAATTGGTAGGTAAAGACCTTAAACAGATTGCTGTCTGATAAAAATATCTTGTCTTCATAAAAACGCAATTCGCCTGTTTTAAACATCGTTTTGGGATTTCGTATCAATCTGACTGCTTCGGCTACTTCAGGATAATCCTTTTTAAGCTGAGGACCAAGTGGCACCTGGGTAACGGCGATTTTCATTACATCTTTTTCCGGCTCTTTTATATAAGAGTCAATGCGGCATATTCTATCTGCATTTTTATTATAGCGGTCATAACTCAATTCATCCTTAATATAGAAGATCAGGAAGAGGCTGAACGTAATGCCGATCGTCAAGCCAAGTATATTCAGCAGGCTATACCATTTGTCTCTTTTGAAGTTACGGACAGCAACAAGCAGCAGATTTTTTATCATGGTTTTTTGTTTACAGCATCAAATGAAAGGTTCTTGTTTTTACGTTTCCAGATGGGCAAATTGCAAAAATGCTCATCCCGTTCTTAAACGCTCCCTTGTCTTCCTATCGCCTAAATTTAAGTTACTAAATTGATTTACTTGCATAGTTCGGGCTATTAAAAAGTTAATATCCCATCAGCAATAAAAGATAGGGCGTCAGCTGAATTGAAAGATATAAAATTGTACCAGGTGACATTTTTGTATCTGAAGGAATTGAGAAACAGCCTCTATTGTACTAATGGAGGCCTTAAAAATGAAAAATGTCATTTAGATTAGTTACAGGTATAGACTTAAATAATTCATTTACACATAAGAGCCCTGCAGGCTTTGCCATCCCAATCCAATAAGGTTTCATTGTTTAAAACCCAAGTATTCAACCTTGCATCTCGAAAAGCATATTTTACTACATATGCTGTATTTTTTTGATCAGAATGGCCATGTAGATTTACGGATTGAAGAAAAGATCATCATTAGTAATCGATAGTGTTTTTGCAAGAACCAATTAAATGACTTATTCCGGAGAATAGGTAAAAAAAATTTTCAAATTTAAAAAGCAAAATTATTATGAAATCAATTATCATTCTGGCTGCCATTTTTACACTTTTCACATTCGAATCAAGGGCTCAAAAAGAAACTAAAATGTTCAGCGTTGGCTTTGGAATAGAAGGTGGACTGCCGACTGGGACAACGGCAGATCTCTACAGCGTGGCAGCCGGCATCACGATCCGGTTTTCTTATCATGTAGGCCCGGGTTTTGTTACCTTAACTGGGGGCGGGATCGGATATGACCCCAAAACTGTAGTGGGTCAGAAAAAGAAAGTCGGCTTGGAAATCCCGGTTAGGGCAGGGTATAAATTTATCTCACATCATTTCTTTGCCATGGGTGAAGTAGGATACGCAGAATTTAGATCATATTTCGGCCAAGATGGGAACTTGGTATCATCCAGCACAGGTTCTATTATTGCTGGGCCCACGGTCGGAGTTCAATTCAACGCTTTTGAAGTCGGCTTAAGGTATAGTATTGATTTCAAGAGCAATAGCGGGCTATTGGGGGTCCGGTTGGGATTCAATTTTTAATCTGATTTTCTTTCAGATTAAATTTTACATATAGTAGAAGCCAAATGGTAATGCCCGACACCAATTAAAAAGGTCCTGCTTGATTGAGCAGTGTTTGAAATTCAATTAAAACTCCTTGCTGACGAGAGCATTGCGGGAATATTACCGGAACAAATCATTGGACGCGAAACACCCTGTATTGAGTTAAAAAATATCTTTAATCCCCCGATTAATGTTGGAAAAAGGTACTGGCCTATTTGATTGATAGTTGGATTTTCTGATTAAGGAGGGAAAAGAGAATTTAAGCTTCAGGGAATCGGCTTAGGGAAGGCCCACAAGAGTAAGCGTATGAAAGGATCCCATAGTCATTTTGACAATGCCGATATCCGCTGAAAACCAGGTATAATTCGTATCGGGACTATTGATGGAAGTTGGCGACTGGCCGTTTTTACTGGCGATCACGCTGGTAGTCGTTTCGGCAATTTTGAAGCATTTCCATTTTCCGGCAAGGGTAGTCACCAGCTCCTGGCCGACTACACTGCGGTGAATATAAATGCTGAAGTCGGGTATGTTATTTTTTTTGTCATTTGATTTACCCAGCTTGATGACTTGATCTTTGAATTTGTCCCCAATTTTCATATTCATCGGAAATTCATTGACAAGCACAAAGTTGACTGAGCTTGACTTTACGGTTGTTATATAAGAAATCGAGTGGCCGTTGCATATGATTCCGGTGATATGTGATTGCGTAGCAGTACTTTTTGTGGAACCATCCTGCCGTTCGCTCTCCTGTCCTGGTTCCTTGATACTTGCATGAAGTTCGCCAGCTTGCTCCTTGACTGAATCGATCATATAAATCTTTTTTGTTGTTTTTGCCGGAACACCCTTTGCTGATGACGCAATTTCATCCAGGAATACAAATTGCTTTCCCTGCCTGAAAAGAGGCGAGCTGGAACAATCCTGTGAATGCCCGGCATTTTCGAATATGAGCAGCAAGATCGCTATCTGGAAAAATCGTTGTCTCATGGCAAACAGCACAATTAAGGATAGAACAAATTTGCTTTATTTTTTTGACAAACAGGCAAACCCGGATGCGATATTAGCAAAAGTTCAAAAAGATTGGTTGATGGACCAGATGGTTTCTTATCGTGGGAGGGGTTCAGAGGTATTGCGAGTCCAACTGGAAGAATGATCAATCCCCTTTTTCTGGTAATAGCTGGTCTTGGCCAATTCTCTTGCAAAAAAAAGGAAGGATTTAATTAAGACCCATAGGGCGCTTCACGCATCGGGCAAGCCAACCAAAAGAGGCTGCGCTTTTTTCGCAATTTCTTGCTTTCGGAGCCAACGGTCGATTAATATTTGAATAAGTTTTTTTCTTTCTGCTTTCTCTTTGAGTCTGTCTTTCATATGTAAGTAATATACGCATAATAGTATCAAAAACAGAGGCTTTTCTATTGTTTTCAGCGATTGGTAACTATATTATTATGTCAGGAGGCTAAGTGGAAACCCTTACTCAGCTTATATTTTCTCAGTTTTGCGGTTACATAAGGCAGCGTAGCGGTGACTATTATGTAACGTTTTATTCCAATGTATGAAAAACCTTTTGTCCATTTTTCCTGTGCATGATATAACCCGACTAAAAGGCGAACAGTTGCTTTATATCATGCTTTCTTCCTTGCCAACAGGATGACCGGAGGCCTCGATTATACCTGGGTGGGCATACCACCCTCAATCGCATTGACAAGACAAGGTTTCATAAATAAGGATAGTCATTCGTAGATTGCGCCAGCCTCTTCCGGGGCTGGTCTTTTTGTTTTGTAAAACCGTTCAGCACAGGAAATTACTGGAAATTGTCCATCCGATGGTATTGGCTTAACTTAAGTGAAGTTCTGTGGTTTGCCGATTTCGCAAAAAGACATACTGACGGTCGGGGATACCCGGAATCATGACCTCTCTTATGGTTGCTGGATTACGTCGAAAAATAAAGGGCATTCGTCGAAAATGACTGGTCTAAAATAAAATTTGATCCTATCTTTTTGACTTAAAAGCATACACATGTGCAAATTCGATTTATCTGGAATAAGAAAAATTAGGAAACTGTTTGCTATTGCATTTTGTTTACCCGCAATGGGCTCTGCCATCCATGCGCAAACGAGCGAGCCCAGCCAGGATTTCTCGGTTATTGAAAAATCCACATGGGTAATCCCGGAGGATGACACGCTTTCTTACACCTTTGATCAATACGACGGCAACAAAGCGTTGCTCCTCAAACGTAAAATTCAAAACGCTAAATCGGGTAGTGTGGCTTTCCCAAAAAATTTGAATTTCAAAGATGGAGAGATCGACCTCGATATTGCCTCCCCGCTAGGGGCTGCTGGCTATGTGGGTCTGGCCTTTAGAATAATGGATCCCCACCATTATGAGACGGTCTATTTCAGGCCGGGTTATTCCCGTACTACCGATGCGATACAGTACATGCCGGAAAAAAAATCGGAATTCAACTGGTGGGATTATGAACATCCCGAGTTCCAGGCAAAGGATTCATTACCGCTGAAGGACTGGTTTCATGTCAAAGTGGTGGTGAAGGGCAGCACCGTCTCCGTGTTTACGCATCATGGAAACATACCGGTGTACAAATATGACAAACTTGACCCGGGTATCACCAGGGGTTCTGTTGGTTTCTGGTTGGGCAATAGCCCGGTGGGGGCCTATAAAAATCTGGTTGTTAAAGTTTATGATTAAAGCTAAGGGAAAGCAATTCTGCTTCTCTAAGCAAAAAGCCTGATTCTTTTTAGACGCCGATGTAAAATAGGCGGGGATAAAAATATATGGGTTACTCACTCCTTAATGAATGAACCGGATTAGCCATTGCGGCTTTGATCGTTTGGTAACTAAGCGTTATTAATGCAATCGGCAGGGCCATCATACCTGCGGCAAAAAATACCCATCCATTGATATTTGTCTTATATACAAAACCCTGCAGCCACTGATGCATGGCATACCAGGAGACGGGGTAAGCAATAAGAAGGGAAACAAACACTAGTTTCAGGAATTCCTTAGCCAGCAATACCACAATGCCGGCTTCGCCGGCACCCAGCACTTTGCGGACACCAATTTCTTTTTTACGCCTTTGGGTCGCAAAGGTTACCAGTCCAAAAAGCCCAAGACAGGAGATTACAATGGACAAAACCGAAAAAATATTGAAAAGGGATCCCATCCGTATTTCAGACCTATAGAGATGATCCAAATCTTGATCGATAAACCCATAAGAAAAAGGATTATTGCCATACACCCTTTGAAAACAGTTTTGCACAGTTGCCAGAGTCTCTTGTATGGCCCCTGCTGCCGTCCGGATGACCAGGAAATCACCAGAAGCACGGTGGCGCATCACGAGTGGTTCAATCGGTTGATATACCGGGCGGAAATTAAAATCTTTTACTACGCCGATGATCTCCCCTTCCTGTCCCCTGAAAGTGATCGCCTTTCCAACTGCCATGGTAGGGTCCATATGCATGGCCTTTACGGCCGTTTCGTTAACTACGTATTCGCTATCGTTTCCTTTGAAATCTCCTGAATAAAACCTGCCGGCCACCATTTTCATTCCAAAGGTTTGGATAAAATTCTCATCTACATTCAGACGCTGGGAGATGACCAAGGATCCATTTTCCATACCCCTCCAGGTCAAAGGCGAATAGCCATTCATATCGGTGGGCAGATCACTGGTGATGGTAAAGTCGCTTGTCTTAATGGACTGGGTTAATGCTGATTTAATGGCATCTGCGTTGTTCTTAAGATCCCCCACTTCAGGCATGGGAACATATAGCAGATTTTCCCTGTGGAAGCCGATATCGCGGTTGTGGAGAAAATGCAGCTGATCATAGATGACCAGGGTACTGATCATCAGGATGACCGATATAGAGAATTGCAATACCACCAGGCTATTTCGAAAAATAGAGCCCTGGCCATTGTCGATTTGTCCCCCCTTTAAAGCTTTAATGATATTAAAAGAAGCGATATAAATCGCCGGATAACTTCCGGCCTGCAACCCCACTGCCAGGGTGAGGGCCAAAATTTCTCCTAACATCCTAATATCAAGCAAACTCATGGAAATCGATTTGGAAGCCAGTTGATTAAAGGAGGGTAGGGCAGCGTATACCAATAACAAGGCCAAACCCAATGATAAAAAGGAAAGTAACAAGGACTCCCCGATAAACTGGAGGACAAGCTGGAATCGCAAAGCCCCGATCGTCTTGCGCAAACCCACTTCTTTTGCCCTGATACCGGAAAGTGCAGTGGCCAGATTCATAAAATTGATACAGGCAATAAATATAATAAAACCGGCTACCAGGATAAATATCCGTACATACTGGATATTGCCCTGGCCATCGACATCATTTCGGAAATGGGAATAAAGATGAATTTTGGTGAGGGGTTGCGCAACGAAGGATGCTGGAACAGCCTGGGTATTGATGATAGCTTTATTACGGATGCTACTGATCTGTTTTTCAATGGCTCGGATTCTTTCAGGATTAGGGTTCACCTCGTCAGCCAGTTGAAAATAAATATAGCTGTCAAAAAACCTCCAGGTCTGCGTTTGATCAATTTGACGGTCCCAATTATCTATAGTGAGCAGCAAATCAAATTGAAGATGGGAATTAGCAGGTATGTTTTTCAATACTCCTGTCACCTGCATCGTGGTGCCTTGTATATCATTATCAATATAAATGGATTTACCGATAGCCTGGTCCACACTTCCAAAATATTTTATCGCTGTTGCTTCTGTGATGGCTGCGCAGTTTGGCTCCCGGAAGACAGACGCTGGATTTCCACGGAGCAGTGGATAGCTAAAGATCCTAAGAAAATTACTGTCCACATAGAACATATGCTTTTCATCAAATTTGCGCTTGCCAACGGTGATGATTTTTTGAAGCAATGTGAAACGGGTAGCATTTTTTATGCCCGGTATCTGATTTCCAATGACTCTCGCGAAAGCTGCTGGGACGTTGGCAGTCTCAATGTCTTTGACCTGTCCCACCAACCGGAAAATCTTATCAGCGCCCGGGTTAAACCTATCAAAACTAAACTCGTCCTTGACCCAAAGAAAAATGAGGATACCGCAAGCGAGCCCGGTTGCTAAGCCAAAAATGTTCAGGCCCGTAAACAGCCTGTTACGACGCATATTGCGGAACGCTGCCTTGAAATAATTACGGAACATGCAGAAAATTAAACTCTCAGGGTAAATTTGCCAATGAAAATCAAATGTACGTGATTTGATAAGCTTTTGAGAACAGACCGGGATCCTCATTTTGGAATGGCTGCGATCAGTATCTGAACCGGCAATATAATAATCAACAAATATCCCTCCTCTGACAATTTCATTCAAGCCCGGTGCGGATTCAGGCTTGCCGTGGGCAATGAGCTCGAACCTCCATTTTATCAAATTTGATTTTCCCTGTGTTGCGCTGTTTGGGGGTCAATAATTGCTGCCTCACAAAAATAAAATTGCCCTTCGACCAGAAAAACAGCAAAACCCGGCTTGCCTGAGGTTTTTTGCGACAATATGTTCCTTATTTTTAAATTATGAAACATATCTCTATCCTGGTACCTGAAGGAGATTGCAGTCTTACAAATATCGAAGGGACCCACCAGATTTTTCACAGATTAAATGGCTATCTAAGGGAGTCTGGCCGTGAGCCCATGTTTATCGTTGAGCTGGTTGGCCTAAGCAAGGAGGTTGGGATGCAAAAAGGTTTATTCAAAGTATATCCGGAGGTGCTTGCCGCTGACCTTGCGCATACCGACCTCATCATCATCCCCTCTGTCCATGGAGATAAGAAAAAAATACTGGCGGATAACAAAGCATTATTGTCCTGGATCATTGAGCAATACCATGGGGGCGCAGCGGTCGCCGCGCTTTGTATCGGCACCTTCCTGCTGGCAGCAACGGGTTTGCTAGATGGCAAGAGTTGTACTACTCATTGGGAAATGGCAGAAGAATTCAGTCGAATGTTTCCCGCTGTGCATCTGGAAGCGGACAAAATAATAACGGAGGAGCAAAATATATATACCAGCGGTGGGGCATATTCCTGGCTCAACCTTATTTTATACCTGGTGGAAAAATATACAGGGCGGGAAATTGCGGTTCTTTGTTCCAAAGGTTTTCAGATCGACATTCAGCGGAGCAGCCAATCTCCTTTTATCATATTCAACGGCCAAAAAGACCATGAGGATGAAGCTGTGAAGACCGCCCAGGAATTTATAGAAAATAATTTCCAGGCTAAGTTCACGGTCGACCATCTTGCCGGCATGCTTGCACTCGGCAGGAGAAACCTGGAGCGCCGTTTCAAAAAGGCAACCGGGAATACCATCATAGAATATGTGCAAAGGCTAAAGATGGAAGTAGTCAAAAAGAGCCTGGAAACCTCCCGCTTAGGAGTGAATGAGGCAATGAATAAAGTAGGCTATTCCGATCCAAAGGCATTCCGGATCACCTTTAAAAAAGTGACAGGCCTTTCGCCTACCCAGTACAGAAGCCGGTATAACCGCGAATTTGTATGATCGGCAAACGCCCCCCCATAATGAGGCAAGCCGGTAAATTCTTGAAATTTGAAAGGTGATTTTTTTATTACTGGTGTCGGGACAACTGAGATTCTATAGGAAATATTTCTGTCTTTGGTAAAGCTGTCACCAGTAATTGGTCATAATGGTCTGCTGAACGTTTTGGGTTACCATGAATTTAGCGTCTGAGAATTTGGGAGGGCCCAAGAAGCCTTTTGCATTATTTGATGCCCCAGCCCCCTCGAGCGGATAATTAAAGAAATTGGAATCAAACTTTCCATTGTTATTTTCATCATGTATAAATGCAAGTGCATATATTCCGCTAGGGACACCCTCGAAAAGAATGGAGCATTGTCTCCCGCTAATAGATGCATGAACAGATCTAAAGGCATATTTTGGTTGCTTGGGATATCCTTTTTCGCTGTTGTACAGGCTTGCTATCACTTGCCCTTTATCAGAGCGAAAATTTTTGATGGTGAATTGAACCGAATAGGTTTGACATGTGGCTGTTTGGACGCTGACCATCAAAATGGCTGCGATAAATAGATAGAGGATTTCCAGCTTCACTTGAATGTTTTGAAAATAGATGCTGCAAAAAATCCAAAGCTCAGGAGTGCCATCAATGTCCTGATAATATTGTGAAATTTCCAACGATTTCGGATATCCCCCCAGTTTGCAGGAGCGGTGGATGGAGTCCAGGCTATTATTTGATTGGCAATAGGGAGTTCTATTAATATTGTTATCACCAAAGCCGTTAGGATGAAAACGATAGAAGCGATATTAAAAAAAAACCCCTTTGATTCTTTTTCCGGATAAAACCAGGCGGATAATCCCATACACACCACACAAGAAATCGAAATCAATCTCATCGGAAGGGCGAGATTTTTTGCGATGGTCTTAGCTATATGGTTCAGTTCAGCAATAGAAAATACCTCATAGGATCTGCTGATTGAAACCCATAGGCCCCAAAAGATTCCTGCTACCAATAGCAAAAGGAACAGGGCGATGAATTGAAAGATTGGTAATGCGCTGGTAAATGCGATTAGCTGTATGGTCATGCGTGTTTGTGTATGGGGCAAAAATAGTTGACCCTAATAAGAGAAAATAGCTAATTTAGGCCAATAAATAGTCGTAAACGGTCAAGATATGAGTGTGGAATTCAAAGCTACTGGTAAGGAGGATTTTTTAGCTGCCATTGCAAAATTTATCGGAAGCAAGGTGGAAAATGGCGTTGTAAAGCTTCCCAAAAATATTGGTACCGGTTTCATAAAGGGTTTTAAAATCAATCCTCATATGCAGATCGTGATCCGCCAATATGAGCTTAAAGAAGATTGGGTGCTGAAAAGAATGATTGGCAAACAGGAAAAAGAGGTGATCGTGATAGCTTTTCACAACATCTTTAATTCAAAAACTGATTTTAATAAATCTGCAGGCATGGGAAACCATTTGCCATCGGTTCAAATAAATACTGCCGGATTTGATTATGAACTTTTTCTTCCTGCTAAGACGGAAATGAATGCAATCATCATCATGGTACATGTGGATTATCTTAAAGAACTGCTTAACCCAATTGAAGGAAATATTCTTTTGCGTACGATTACTTCAGGCAAGGGACCGTTTTTATTTGAAGAACCCATCTCCTCAAAAATTCTGGATGTCGCTTCAGAAATTGTAGATGCCAAAATACCTGAAGAGTTACAACAATTTTATTTCAAAATAAAGGCTGAAGAGCTCATCTTCCTGCTATTTGTGGAATTATTGAAAAGACGTGATATTTCAGTACAAGTACTGAATGGGGCGGATATCAAAACCATATACCAGGTAAAAGAAAAAATGCTTTTAGACCTGGACATGCCGCCAAGGCTGAAAGAATTGGCAAAATTTTCTGGTATGAGTGAATCAAAGTTGAAAAGATTGTTCAAACAGATATTCGGAAAAAGTATCTATCACTATTATCAATCTTTCAGAATGAGAGAGGCGGCGTACCTTATTAAAGAAGAAAAACTTTCAGTATCGGAAGCGGGCTACCGTTTGGGCTTTTCAAACCTTAGTCATTTTACCCGGATTTTTGAAACACATATTGGGTTGAAGCCAAAGGCCTATTCAATGGATAATGGATAATTGCAAAAATTGGATTTGGATGAGCCCACAGGCTTAGTTGTAGATCCTGCGGGCCACATCGCTATAATTTCTATTTTTTGAAATGGTATAGAAACAATCAGCGGAAAATCCATCATGGAAATGGACTTTTGGATTGTTCCCCGGGTACAAATTGTGTAATCCAGCTTGTCCAAATCAGGTATTTGTAGATTATAATGTACGGGCCTTACGGTATCTATGATTAGGAACTATAACTTAGTTTCTACATATCTACAACTAAGACCTGAAATGTCCCGGGAATAAGGGCAGGCCGGAACTCTCCTTGCTTCTTTGGAGCAAAATCGCCAGTGGGTAGATAGATTTTATGGGTTGCCTGATCCACGGCCTGAGTCCTTGCTCCACTTTTTGTTTTCAGATTTTGAATGACCTCAAATTTTTCAGGTGACTTTTCCTCAATCACCGTTAATGTACCTTCTCCGTTCGAAGAAAAAATCATTTTTAATTTTTTGTCGAAACCTACGGCGTCGCACTCATCGCCGATGGGCACGCTTGTCACTATTTTTCCGCTGACGGCATCCATGACAATTAACATTTGATTATCACAACCGGCGAACAAACGCATTGTACTGCGGTCGATCGCCAAGCCAGATGCGCTTTTACCTGGTTCTATTGGCCAGGTATGCAATACTTGATAAGTTTTCGCATCAATTACGTCTATTTCACTTTTTTCTGCATTATTTACATATATGTTTCCGTTGCCATCGCTGACTGCAGTTTCCGGCCAGCCGGTAAGCTGGATGGTTGCCGCGACTTTGTCATTTGAAGGGTCGATTACGGTCATACTTTTTCCACGGCCGTTGCAGGAGATCACTTTTTTCGAAAAATCATCATAAAAAATCCCGTCCGTAAACTGGCCTGCGGGTACATGACCCAAGACCTTAAAGGTTTTCAGATCAAAAACTAAGACACTATTTAGTGACCCGTTGGATATATAGCCCTTTCCAAATTCATGTGCAAGTGCAATCCCATGTACATCTTTTTCTGTTTTAATAACGCCAATGGAGTCTCCCGTCAGTTTATTGAGGATGTTCACCTGTGAACCATGTGATAGGTACAGACAATCGGAACTGCTGTCCACTGTGGTATAATCATAGCCACCCCCGCTTTTGATGTGAAAAACTTTACTGACCTTATATTGCGCTTGCAACAATACGGTTGATGCGAGTAAAGACAGTATCAGAATTTGAATTTTTTTCATATAGAAATGCGATTTCGATGCGCAAAATACCTGGAAATTCTGTTTTAATTCTGGAGAATAGAATTTGGAGTAAACATCGGCAGGGAACCATGATTTTCGAATTCTGTTTTATCTGCATTACGGTTCAAAAAATCCAGCTTTAGCTACCTCTTCTTTTACAGCCGGAAAAAATCAGATTAATCGTCATAGAATGGTTTTGATGGATGGTATTAATCTTTACAAAATCTTACAGAATTTTGATGCTGTATTAGTTTAAATTTTAACTTTTAGCATTATAAATCAATTGCCACTATGGAAGAAATAACAGATTTCACTGCCCGCCAGGCTGTAGCGGCAATAGGTTCCGGTAGAACGACTGAACTGTTGGATTTGATTGGCAAACAACCAGGCCTTGTAAAGGACAGATTACGCACTACTTGGGAAGGTTATTTCAAAGACCCTTACTTGCTTTGGTTTGTAGCTGATAACCCGATCCGGATCAATAGACTACCAGAAAATATTGTGGAATTGACCCGCTTACTAGTGCAAGCTGTAAAACGCGAAGCCCCAGACACCTATCAAGAGCAAATTAATTATACTCTGGGTTTAGTGGCTTCTGGTCGCATCCCGCGCGAATGCGGAGTACAAATTGCGATGATTGATTTACTCATAGATGCGGGAGCTTCGCCCGGTTGCGCAATGGTAGCTTTGGCAAATGGAAATGTGGAAGCAGCACAATATCTCATTGTCCGCGGCGATAAACTTACTTTAGCCATGGCCGTATGCCTGGAACGTATGGACGATATAAATCATATCGCTGCACTGGCAGGCAACGATGAAAAACTGATAGCAATTACTGCCGCCTCGTTTTATGGAAAGGCAAATATGATCAAGCGTTTGCTGGAAATGGATATCGATCCAAATGGCTTCCCGGAGGCCAAGAGCGGCTTCCATAGCCACGCTACGCCTTTGCATCAGGCAGTGAGTTCTGGTTCGTTGAATGCTGTAAAACTATTAGTTGAGGCAGGCGCGAGGCTTGATGTCAGGGACAAGATTTACAACGGAACACCGCTGGGATGGGCTGCGCACATGCAGTCTGATGATTCTCATGACGAGGCGGGAAGGAGAAATTTCGCCATGATTGAAACATTTCTGCGCAGTTCAGAACAAACACTTTAGCTTTATTTTTTACCCAGAGGCAGTTTCAGGGTTTTTTAATTTCGGGAGTTATGAAACCTCTTCTATTAGTATTGGACGATTGGGAAGGACGCATCGCGCGATCCGGTTGCTGGGCTAGATTGGATGAAAAAGTGACCATCAGGTTTCTTACTCAATCCATTCATTCGGTCACGGACGCTGACTTATCCGGGGTTGATTTTTTAATGGCTATACGTGAGCGGACCTCCTTAGCAGAAGAGCTCTTTGAGCGGATGCCTGGATTAAAATTGATTTTACAAACTGGCGGTCATGCGTACCATATTGACCAAGCGGCTGCTCAAAAACGAGGTATACTTATCACACTTGGGCGACGCGTAAAGGCGCCCTTGGTATCAGTACCTGAACTAACCATTGCTTTAATGCTTGGGGTAATGCATTTGTTGCCTCAGGCTCAACAAGCGATGGTTACCGGTCAATGGCCTCTTTTAACAGGGCGCACTTTAAGCGGACGTCGCTTAGGAATATTGGGCTTGGGCCGACATGGAAACCGGGTTGCTCAAATTGCGAAGACTTCTTTTAACATGGACCTGGTGGCATGGGATAGGTCTGGCTCTTCTGTCAACCATACGGACGATATACCCAGGCTGCCGTTGGATGAACTTCTTAGCAGCAGCGATATATTGAGTATCCATTTAAGATTGTCACCACAATCGGATGGCCTTCTCAATCAGGAAAGATTACAAATGATGAAACCTGGGTCGGTATTGATTAATACATCCCGCGGAGCAATCATACACGAAGATGCCCTGATTCATGTACTGAAAAATGGTCCATTGGCCGGTGCGGGCTTGGATGTTTTCAAAGAGGAGCCCCTGGCTCCAAATTCGGCCCTCAGGTCATTACACAATGTGATCCTTACCCCTCATATCGGGTGGACTGTGGAAGAGATATTTGCAGAATTTGCGGAGATCGCCTGTACTCAATTGTTGCAATACCTGGAAGGCAGATTGCCTGCTTCAGAAATATTGACATCCTGATCGGACTGAAAAATAGCCGCAAATTAATACAGGGTTACCCTCATTTTTCTAAACTATTTTCCTGTTTTGAATACAGTTTTGTACATTATAGCCAATGAGCTCACGCAAATCAGTTCCCAAAAAATAAAAATCATATGAAATTAGGAGCCTTTTCAGTTAGCCTTAGTGTCAAGGACATTAAGATATCAAAACAATTTTATGAAAAACTTGGATTTGCCGTTTTTGCGGGCAATGAAGAAAAGCATTATCTCGTTATGAAAAATGGAAATGCTTTAATTGGACTTTTTCAAGGCATGTTTCCAAAAAACATCCTGACTTTTAATCCCGGATGGGATGAAAACGCCCAAAAAACTGAATCTTTTGAGGACGTAAGGGATATCCAGCGGGAGCTGAAGGAAAAGGGACTTAGATTTGAGACCGAAGCTGACGAGAAAACTTCCGGTCCTGCGAGTTTTATTTTGGTCGATCCGGATGGCAATCCGATTCTTATTGACCAGCACGTATAATATTGCGGATGGATTTTGAGACTCTAAGGGATCGTGGAATATCAAACAATGGATGGAAAGCCTTAGCAGTCAGTTAAAAAAAACGCATAAAAAATGCCCTTCATTTTGGAGGGCATTTTTACTGAGTACAACGCTTACCCGATCAGGTCAATCTTTTAATTCGTTTGGGTCAAATGCAACCGTCAATGTGTGTCTTGATAAATGCGGAAATATAAAGCCTTTCTCAAGGAGATCCAGGCTTGTTTTAGGTCTGCTTCTGCTTGGGCTTTGTGGCCGCCAAAATCGTCAGGAGCTTCATGCAGATGTTTCATTGCATCGCCTACATCGTGCATGGATTTAGTAATATTCGGGTGCCTGTTTTCCTCAATCCTCATGAGATTGAGTTCATTCGGCGCCGGAGGCCTGTTGCCAAGGATTACCTGAATGTCAATTCTTCCTTGCGCAAGTAAGGTCGAAACTGAAATCATCATAAACGAAAGAAAAAATAGTTTTTTCATTTTTTGTTGTTTTGAGTTAGTTAATGCTGATTGCCTGATAGCGTAAGAAGGCTTCATTTTTGCCTTTGTTGAATGTTCAAAATTCTACACTCTTATTGTTAATATCAAGGAAACTTATTCAGACTTCTATTATCTTTTAGTGCCTGCCTTTTATTATCCGCTGTCCCTTTTGTTTAGACAAATCCAGACTAGCAGATAGGATATACCGGTTCAACGATTTTTGCGTTTTGTGGCCAAGGGAAAGTTCAATTCTTGTTCAGATATTAAATTATGATATGTATAATACATTTATTATGAATTGTTAAATTAAATAATTTGCCTATATTTCCAATATAGCTTGTGAACCCTGATACTTTATTTGTAAGGGGGAAATGGTATAAGAAAAGCAAAGCGACCCCGCTAATTTCCCAATCAATGTTTCTGTTCAAACGGAAAAAATAATTTTGGAAAACTGATATCTGGCAAAGACGCTACACCTGAAGTGACATTTCTTTCCTGGATATAAGAAGATGGTCAACGGTCCACCAAAAAAATATAATCACTTTTACGCAAGAGACCCGGAGGATTGATTGCTTGAAATGATCGATTTTTCTCAACTAGACTTACATGGGTAAGGACAGTAGAGCGGGGAAATCAAACGCCATTTGTTTTTGAAAACAGAGGGAAATCAATTACTTCTCCTCTTGACGGAAATTACTGGCTAAAAACCTTACATTGTATTGGTTCTCATTGCTGAATCCTGTTTTAATCAATTCTAAATTTTTTCTTATGGGTAATCTTTTGTACTTAATTGCAGTAATCCTGGTTATATGCTGGGCGATTGGATTTTTTGCATATCATGCGGGAGGTATTATTCATGTTCTCCTAATCATTGCAGTCATTGCGATTCTTTTAAAGGTGATCAGGAGTTAATTTCATAATGAAACGGCAAGTTTCGGAGCTTTTAAGAGCCTGAGCACTTTAGTATTTTTTTGTCAGATCCCGGTGATGGATCTGATTTTTTATCTCTTGCAGCGATATCAATACATATATAACCAGGCGTATGGAAAAGATCTCCGAAAGGATCATCAAGTTTAATGCGACGCGGTTACCTGAAATGGTTTCCTTGAAGTATGAGGCAATGACAGAAAACGTATTTAGATTTTATCGGGGCACGAATCACATTTTTTATGAAGACTCAAGTTCAGCTAATATTTTTCCGCGATCGCCTGAGTCATGGATTTGCGGAGACTTACATCTGGAGAATTTTGGCAGTTACCGAAGCGACAATCGCTTGGTATACTTTGATTTGAATGATTTTGATGAATCAATATTAGCACCTGTCGGATGGGAACTACTGAGATTGGTCACCAGTATTTTTATTGCATTTGAGATCTTACAAATTGAGCAGAAAAGAGCCTTGAACTTGGCCCAACTGTTTATCAAGTCTTATTCTGTAAAAATCGCTTCTGGTAAACCCAACTATATCGAACCGTAGACGGCCAAAGGCATCGTCTGCGAGTTCCTGACCGCAGCCAGCAAACATAAGCAGAAGGAAATCCTGGCCAAGAGAACCGTCGTTAAGCGAAAAAAACTTAAGATCCTTTTGGACGATCCGCGCCACCTTGAATTAAAAAAGGAACTGAAGACTGAGTTGTTTGATCATATCACCAACTGGCTCAAAAACGATGGTAAAAGCCCTTACAACTATAGAGTTATTGATGGCGTCTTTCGTCTGGCAGGGACGGGCAGCATTGGCATCAAACGGTTTGCATTTCTTCTAAAGTCATTAAATGATGAAGGAGAAAAGTATTTGTTAATTGACATGAAACAATCCACGCCTTCTTCACTGTACCCATATATTATACTTAAACAACCATCCTGGGAGTCCGATGCTGAGAGAATTGTCAGTATTCAACAACGAATGCAAAACCGGCCTCCGGCGCTGCTCAGCACGACTGAATTCCAGGGTGAATCCTTTGTAATTCAGGAGATGCAACCTACCAAGGACAGTATCAATTTCGGGCTAATAAAAAAAGAATATCGCAATATGTACCAGGTAATTGATGATATGGCCATGCTATCTGCTTCCTCTCAACTGAGAAGTTCCGGACGTCAGGGTTCTGCGAACGCAGACGAACTTATAGAGTTTGGTAAAAATGACCAATGGCAGGAATCCATTTTAAAGTATGTGATCGAATATGCCCACCAGGTAAAAACAGATTACACGCTATTTTTAAAGGATTATAAAGCGGGGGCATTTAAAATAGAGGAGATGCCAAGCAATATAATAAAGAAAAAGGAGAGCCAGGAGCATAACCCAATTAATTAAGTAGAGACTCAACACATTAAATAATATGATATGCAAAACAAAACCTCAAAAATGAAACCCAGTGTATCTGAACGTTTCGCTTCTTCCGTAACTAAGGCTACCGGGAGTACTAGTGCATTTATTGTCGCCTTTGTCCTTGTCTTGCTTTGGGGGGCTACTGGGCCGATTTTCCTTTACTCGGAAGATTGGCAACTCGTCATCAATACGGGAACCACGATCATTACTTTTCTTATGGTTTTTTTGATCCAGAAAGCCCAGAATAAGGATTCCCTGGCTATTCAACTAAAACTTAATGAATTGGTTGCGGCTCATGAATTTGCCAGCAATAGACTTGTCAATGTGGAAAATATGTCTGAAGAGGAATTATTAGTGATGCAAAATTATTATACCCGTCTAAGTCAATTGACAAAAAAGGAAAAGAGTTTACAGCAATCCCATTCTATAGATGAAGCAAAAGAATTATCTGAGATCAAAAAAGAGAGGGAAGAGGATATCAAGGACCAGTTGAATCAGAAAAAAGAACGCTAAAAATCAATAGTCCGGGTCAAATTCTAGGATTATGTGCGTGCTGCCTTTTTACGTACCGCCCATACCTGCCCCTTGTGCTTGGTTGGAACTTCATCCCCTAATAATTTTCCCCAGGGTTTGCATTCCGGTATCCTGTCGAAAATGATTTTTAGCACCCCTATAAATGGGATGGATAAAAACATACCGGAAATACCCCAGACAGCGCCTCCCAATAGAACGATGACAATGGAAATAAGCGCATTTATTTTCACCTTGGAGGAAACGATATAGGGCACCAGAAAATGATTATCTATAAACTGAATCACCACATAGGAAATGATCACTCCGATTTGGGTTCCAAAACCATTCTTGGTAATGGTGGCGATAATCAAGGGCAGGATAACGGCTAATATCCCTCCAATAAAGGGAAGGACATTCAATATGGCCCCCAGAACCCCTAAGAGAATAGCATATTCCACGCCTAATACCATCAGGGCTACCGAGTTCAGTGTAGCTACAATCAGGGCTTCGAGTAAAAGACCAAACATATAATTTTGAATGGCTCCCTTTGTCTGAATAAGTATGACCCCGACTTCCTTTGAGTTTTCTTCGGCAAACAGTTCATATAAAAAATTCAATATTAAAGTCTTATAATAAAGTATCAAAAAGCAATACAGCGGAATCAATATCATCATTTCAAAACTTCCCGCTACTGTGACCAGGGTTTCTCCTACAATTGGTTTCATTCCTGATTCTGCCTCCCCAATGAGTTCCTGTTGTTTGTGCATATTCAGGTTGAAATTTTGCGAAAGTTCGGTTTGAAGCTTTTGCAAGAGTTCAAGGAATTTTTTCTTCAACATGGGCAGTTGATCTGTAAAACTAGCGATCTGCGTAGCAAGAAAATATCCAATGGCAGAAAATAAGATAATAGCTGCGACCAGGGCGACGGCTATGGCCAGGAGTCTAGGGATTTTCTTTTTTAAAAGAATATTGACAACGGGATTGAGTAAAATGGCGAGCATCAGCCCAAAGCTAAGCGGGACAAGTATCGACCGTATCGTAAAAATAATAAAGGCAAAAATCACCAACCCAAAAAGAATAACGGTACTTTTTATATAGAATGGATATTTTTTGAGCATATCAAATCATTCGGTTCAATTAAAAGTAAACTATATTTCCCGTTACCGCCGCGAGTTGGTTCTGACCCGTCTTACCATTCTATGGAATTTTTGATGTGCAAAACCGAACATGCTGGTGTACTAAAAACAGACATAATACAATTCATGTCATTTATCAATTGGTTGAAAATGAGGCTTTAATCTCATTGGCATATATTTTATGCACCAAAAGCATACCTCAATTGTATGCTTAAAAATTATTTCAAAATTGCTTGGCGTAATATCTTCCGTAATAAGACGCATACCGCCATCAATGTGAGCGGTCTCGCCCTGGGCCTCACTTGCTGCCTTTTTATTTTTCTTTGGGTAAGAGAGGAAAGGAATGTTGATAATTTCCACCGCAATGGAAAAAATCTATATTCTGTCTATCTCACTATGATTACTAATGGGACACCCACGAACACGTACACGACACCGATGCGGTTTAGCGGGGATGGAAAACCACCCACATTTTCGCTCGATAATATGGGCCAGTTTATTCCTGAAGTAAAAAATCAAGCCTTTTACGCAACGGCTTATGACCTACCCTGGGGACACGAGGAGACCTTTCAGGTGGGTGAAAAAATGATAAAAATGGAAGGCTCCCGGGCAAGCAGCAATTTTTTTACCATGTTTAGCTACCCGCTGATAGAGGGCAATCCTCAAACAGTTTTGAAAGAAATGAATAATGTAGCCATTTCAAGAAATATGGCCGATCTGTTTTTTGGAAATCCCGCAAGCGCCATGGGCAAAAGGATGCGTTTTGAAAACAAGTTGGATTGTACTGTGACCGGGGTTTTTGAAAATATATCCTCTCAAAGTTCTTTGCATTTTGATTACCTGTTTAATTGGGAAGCCCAAAAAAGAATGATGGAATGGTCATCAAATGATTTTCAGACCTATGTTCAGCTTTCAGCATCAGCGGATCCAAAAATAGTGGAAGCAAAGATCGATCAGTTTTTGAAGGCTCGCCTGGATAAGACCCCCGGTGTCACGATGCAGGTTGGATTACAGCGGTATGGCGAGAGGTACCTTCACAATATTTTTGTGAATGGAAAACCAACAACCGGCCGCATTGAATACGTTCGGATATTCAGCGGTGTTGCGATCTTTATTTTACTTATAGCCTGTATTAATTTCATGAACCTGGCCACAGCCAGGTCTATGAAGCGCGCTAAAGAGGTGGGCTTGCGCAAGGTAGTGGGGTCAACCCGGGCAAATCTCATTGGGCAGTTTTTCGGGGAGGCCATTTTTTTTGCTTTTATCGCGGTCTTATTTTCTCTGTTGCTGCTTTATTTATTGTTGCCGGCGTTCAATGAGTTGACTGGGAAACATATCCGGTTTCCTTATTGGCAAGCCTCCTTTTGGTTTTCCATGTTTGGTCTTACGGTACTGACCGGCCTGGTGGCAGGAAGTTATCCGTCGCTCTACCTTTCCTCTTTGAAGCCCATCCGTATTTTGAAGGGCAGATTACAGTTTACAAAAAGCGCCATTTGGTTCCGGAAGGGTTTGACCATTTTTCAGTTCGTTCTTTCCGTGTTACTTATTATCTCCACCATTGTGATCACGAGGCAGACCAATTTTGTTCAAAACACGCAATTAGGATATGACCGGGATAACCTGGTCTATATGCGTGTGGAAGGAGAACTTGTAAACCCGGTTAAATACTTGCTTTTTAAGGAGCAGGTTTCCCGGATGCCAGGCATAGTCATGATTGACCGCAGCAGTGAGGCCCCGCACGCGATGGATTTTGTAGTGTCAGATGCCATCAACTGGCAGGGAAAAGGAAAAAATGATGTTGTTGGTTTTAAGCCAGCTTCGGTGGGGTTCGATTTTGTAAAGCTCATGAATCTGAAGATAGCCGAAGGCCGTGATTTTTCCCGTCAAAACGCCACCGATTCGACAGATGCTTTTATGGTGAACGAAGAAGCGGTCAGGCGGATGGCGATGAAAAACCCTATTGGAAAATGGGTATCGGCTTGGGATAAAAAAGGACATATCATCGCCGTTCTTAAAGACTATCACACCCACTCGCTCCGCGAACCCATACTACCGGTCATTTTGGACGTAAAAGAATATGAATATTTTGGGGTCATCATTGCCCGCACGGAAGCAGGGAAAACAAAAGAAGCCTTGGCAAGCCTGGCAACAGTCTATAAAGATATCAATCCAAATTACCCATTTGCCTACCAATTTGTGGACGAGGAATATAAGAAGCTATATGCAGGCGATCTGATCATTTCCAAGCTCTCCGTGATCTTTGCCAGCCTGGCGATCTTAATTTCAGGGTTGGGTTTACTTGGACTTGTCCTTTTCTCAGCAGAACAACGGATCAAAGAAATGGGTGTCCGTAAAGTGCTGGGTGCCAATCTTAGCCAGATCATGGTACTATTTTCAAAAGATTTTCTAAAACTCGTCATCATTGCTTTTCTGATCGCAGCACCTCTTGGCTGGTATTTCATGGACCATTGGCTTCAAGATTTTGCCTACAGGATCGATATCTCCTGGTGGATTTTTGCGTTGGCGGGAACCGTTTCTGTTATCATCGCGCTGCTTACGGTTAGTTACCAGGCGTTGAAATCAGCCCGTGCAAATCCGGTGAAAAGTTTAAGGGCAGACTGAACCCATCCCGATTTTCCAAATGTCCTGCCATATTTTTGAAAATAGCCAACCCTCGGAATTGCCCGTCAAAAAAAAATATTCAGGGACAAATATTTCCATGCTCTAAAATAATCCTCTGGTCCATCCTCCATCCACAGCCAGTGAGACACCAGTGATATAACTTGCCCGCTCGCTTGAAAGAAAGGCCACTGCGGCGGCAAATTCTTCCGGCGTTCCAAACCGGCCCATTGGTATTTCGCTTTTGGCTGATGAAAATGAAGGTTTGTTTTCTATCAATTCTTTCAACCTTTCGGTTTCTGTATAGCCCGGCATCACATTATTGATGGTAATATGGTCAATGGCTAATTCATTGGCTAGTGTTTTCATCAAACCCACTACGGAAGCCCGTACCGAGTTGGATAAAAGGAGGCTGTTGATGGGTTGCTTTACAGCCATGGAGGTGATGGTGATGATCCTTCCCCATTGCTGCTTTTTCATGGCAGGTAAAAAACCATTGACTAAACCAACAACACTTCCCAGCAGGTTGTGGTAAGCGTGGTCCCAATCTTCCTGTTTTAATTCTTCGATCTTTCCCGTGGGTGGGCCGCCTGTATTGGTAACCAGGATATCAATGGTAGCGTGGATTTTTAATGCGCTTTGTATGATTTGCTCCCGTTCAGCAGAGATCGACAGGTCTCCTGGCAGTGCAAGCGCTTCTCTGAGCGTCTTGTTTTCGATTTCTTGTTTTGTCTTTTGAAGATTCTCCTTATTGCGCCCGCAAATAATTACACGAGCGCCTTCCAGAGCAAGTTCTAAGGCAACGCTTTTGCCCAGCCCCTGGCTGGAAGCGGCTATAAATGCTGTTTTGTTTTTTAATCCCAGGTCCATAAATCATTTTCTTAGGTAATCATCCGTTTTATCCAACCAATCCTGGCGGGGAGGAGCCCAACTGTCTATTTCCTCCACGTCACCAATCATCAGCGCTTCATGCGGCAGGTTGGATGGGATCACTACTACATCCCCAGGATACAATTCCATGGTTTGTTCCCTATTTTCTCCAAACCAAAAACGCATCTGCCCGGAAATAATCTGTGTCACCTGCTCGTGTATATGGTGATGCAGGGGTACCACAAAACCATCTTTGAATCTCATTTTTGCGATCATCAGTTTTTCGCCGCAAACAATTTTCCGCGACATGGATGCAGTCACTTCTTCCGTGGGAACCGATTCCCAGTTCAGTTTTTGAATCATGATGAGTAGATTTAGTTCTTGGCTTTCTAAAAGATAGTCAAACTAAGGTATTGCTTTGGGTTCATATATTTATTATAGTTTAGGATTGGCCCTGATATTGAAGCTAAGCTGGTATGTTCAGTGCAAACTCCTTCTAATCAATCCCCAGGTGGTAGAGCCTTCCTGCATTTGTGCGCATCACCATGGTCGCTATTTCTTTGGCCCGGGCGAGATTGATTTCATGACTGGAGATCATCTGCGAAAGCGCAATTGTAAGTGCCTGTCTTGCGGTACTCGAGGCAATCCATGCGCTCATTTCCCAACCAAGGCCGGGCCCGAATGACACGGCATCGGTGCCGAAAAGTATTTTCTCAGGAAACTGGGAAAGCCAATCCCTAAGGACAATCGCGAGTTGATCTGGCGGCCAAAGCTGCGTCAGTAAAGAAATATCTGCATAGACATTGGGCTTCCATAGCATGGCGCTGGTATGCTTTGCAAATGTGCCTCCACCGTGTATCAGCACAAATGTCGTTTTCCGGAGTTCCGGGTCATTAAATACCGGTTCCAGCAGCAGGGGGTCGCAATCTGCTGCTACAAAATAATTACCAGCTCCAGGAAATGAGTGAATGTGCACGGCCATACCCAACCTTCCGGCTTCACGCGCTATATAGCGGAAGATATAGTCCTGCACTAGCTTATACTTTTCATGAGATGGCTCTCCACCAAGACGGTATCTTTCATATACCTCGCTTGCCGCCTGCAGGCCGGATTTCTCAAAATCAAGCGAACGCAGATAAGCCGCTTCGAATTTTACGGCGATACAGCCGCCTTTCTGCTGCAATTCCAGTGTGGCAGTTACCACTTGCTTCAGATAAGCATCAAAGGTTGCCGGCAGTGCAGGGATGTTAAGGTCAGCAAGATATTTTTTTAAAAGCCGGTCTTCCAGTGGATACAGTTTTTCTCGATCTGGTGTTAGAGAGGCTTCCGATTTTGTGGAAAGGGGGAAAAGCAGCGCATCAAGATAAGCGACCCATCTGAACCGTTCCGGCGAAAGTCCGGGCCCCATGCTGATCCGGTTGCCAAACATGATTTGGATTCCAGCTTGATCCAGGGCCCATGCAGGGAAACCGGCCGCTTTTTGTCGCCTGACTTCTTTAATAGTGTCCATCAGCAGTTTCATTGATTGTTCGTTTAATATCGTATCCCTGCAGCCATAGAGCGCTTCTGCGGCCTCGAGCCAGGTTTGACTTTCATTTCGCACCCTTACCGGAAGTTCAATATTTCCTAGGCCATCCAGCGGCAAGGCATCTGACCCCTGGTCATCCGCATCGATGGTATTTGGATGGGCATGATTATCCACGGCTTTGATTTTTCCAATGAATGAAGCAAGTCCGGTGTCGATAGTGGACAGACTTCCGCTGGATCCCTGATTCTCAGTAGTTGGCTGCCTGCATGATGACATGCAAAACGATAAAAAGACTATAGAAATAATATTGACTGCCCGTTGCATATATGGCTATTTTAATTGCTTAATATCCTCCAGCGGATAGAGGAGCAAATCGCTTCTGGCTTCGGCCCGCATCTCCACCATATGTCTTTTGAATCCCGCTTTTTCATAGGCCCGGATGGCGGGTAGGTTTCCATAATACACGTCCAATCGTAGCTCGGAAACACCCTTCCATATCGACCATTGTCTGAGTTGCTCAATGATCAGTGCATTAATACCCTTGCCGCGGTGGGAGGGATCAACATACATAAAACCCAGATAGGCATGAACAGCATGTTTGAGATAGCGTTTTGCGGTTTCAAGACGCGCATATCCACAGCCAACGAGAACCTCTCCAATCCCGGCGACCACCAGTTGCACTTCCGGAGATTCGATCATAACCTGAAGATCGTAGTAATGGATAGCGCCTGTTTTTAGGGTAGTGTCGAAAGGACGCTCCGCTGTGATAACTCCTTGCTCAAATCTTAGCAATGCTTCCAGGTCCTGGCAATTTGCTGGTCTGATATGTATAGATTCCATCCGGCTATTTTGAGCAAATATAATTAGGTATCGGTTATTCAGGAGAGGCGCTTACCGGAGGTTGCTGCTTATGGACGAAAAAAGAAACCAGAGATAAAGGATTTCAACAGGATAAGAATACATTTGTGTCTACACATGACTGGCAATCAAAAAGACAAACCCCCAAGGAAAAATCTGCACTATCGTTGGAAATTTATCCTTGAAGTCGGTTTTATCATCTTTCTTTTTTACTCTAATCTGTTGATGGGTGAATTCGATCATTCGGGGTTGGGACAAAAAAATGGTTTGCTTTGGGCGATTAGAGACATTATTACCATTCCCAACATGATCATTGCCTTGATTTTTTCGCTTCTCGGTTATTTTGTCATCGAATTCTTTAGAAAGAGGTGGTGAACGGGCACAAATGATCATTTCTTAGTTTTTCACTTGACCTTTTTGCACACCTCGCTTGCCCCCTTAAAGCGGATAATAGCCTCGGTTACCTGTTGATTATTTCCACGGACAAATTCAATTTCGGCGTCGATGACTTTGAGAAAAAACAGGTGGTCGCTTTTTGCAAATAGTGGGCTTTTTGGTAAGCCTCCTGCATCAGCCTCTATTTGCAATTGAGAGTTTTCCAGCGTTATGACTGCCTGGTGTTTCGGATCCGTTTCATAAATACCTGTATATTGTCTTAGGATGGAATCAGCCACTACTATTTCTTGATTGAGCTGCTTACCCACCGCCAGGGTTTCGATTTCATTATCCAACCCCAGAAAAGCCGGGTCGCTTCCTCCTTCATTCAAAGAATTATACAGCGTGGCGATATACAAATCTTTACTTGGTATATAGATTTCATCTGCCTGAAACCCGTCAATTCCGCCACTATGTTCGATGGATTTGCTACCGTTGCGATTTTTTATAAACCAGCCATATCCATATTCCGAAACAGTCCCATCCGTACATGTGAACGGCGTACATGCCTTGTCCAAACTCGCTTTTTGTACCAGTTTGTAATCATGAAGGGCCATATGCCATTTGAACATATCCTCTGCATTGCTCATTAATGCGCCTGCAGCATAAGGAATAGACATACTTAGATAATCGGCATTCTCATAATGACCGCTGTATTTTGCATAGCCGCTGACCCTGTTTGGAATTATTTCCTTGTAGCCTCCGTAATAGGTATGGGACAGTCCTGCCGCTAAAAAAATATTTCGTTCCATATATTCCCTATAGGTCAACCCTGTAACGCGTTCAATGATATATCCAAGCAGGAAATAATTGGAGTTGCTATAAGCGAATTTGGATCCAGGCGTAAATTCCAAAGGCACATTTTTAAATAAATCAATGACCTGCTTTGGCTCAAAATCCTTTCTATAATAAAACCGATCCCCCACTGTCTGGCTATCTAAGGCTTGATAATCAATAATTCCGGAACTATGTGTCAGAAGATTTTCAATCGTGATGGTATGTCCTTTGTAGGGGAAATCCCCAATGAACCTCTGGATGCTGTCCATGAGGGAAATTTTCCCTTGCTCTACCAACTGCAGTATGGCGATCGCTGTATATTGCTTAGTCACCGATCCTATTCTGAAAATCATTTCTGGTTTCATCGGTACTTGGAGTTCCATATCTGCATTGCCAAAGGCCTCTTCGTAAACAATCTTTCCCTTTTGGGCAATGAGCACTACGCATCCGGGAGAAATGTTCTTAACCCTTTGGGATACAAGATGACTAATCTCCTGTATTGGAATTTTTTCTTCCCTGCCCTGAGCGGGCGCACTAGCCAGGGCCACCCATGAAATACAGAAAAAGCTGCAGAATCGGCATATGGTGGATATGGTTGACATGGTCAGAATTTTATCCTGCAATATTCATTCTAAACCGAGAAAAGATGATAAAAATCAAGTCTCAAAACGGAATTTGAGCCGTAAATGGAGCAGAAGTAGGTACTTATGATTTTATGTCTGCCGTGCTGCGCCGGAAATCAGATGGAGAAAGACCGGTAAATTCTTTGAATGCCCGTTGGTAAGTGGCTTTAGAATTGAAACCGCATTCGAAAGCGATTCCTTCTATTGTCAGATAGTTGAGTTCGGCCTTTTCTATTTTTTGCTGCAACTCCTTCACCCGGTACTCATTGACAAAATCGTTAAAACTTTTGTGTAAGTTTTGGTTGATGACTTTGGAGATTGTTTTAAGACCCAGGCCGGTATGATTTGCCACCAGATGCAGGTTGAGATTCGGGTTGAGGTAAAGTTTATCTTCATCCATGGCCTTGGTGAGCACCTGTATCGCTTCTTCAATTTTCTCAGGGGCCAATATAAAGCCCCCATTTCCAGGTTTTTTGACGGAATCCGTTTTCAGCTGGGAGACCAAATACCCCCTTATGCCCAGCCAATATATCATAATGGTGATTGGCAGGTAAATGGGGTACCAGCCTAGCGAACCCAGGATGATATCAGTATAGCGGGGCATCACATAAGGAATCAGATACAGGAGCCAAATTAATTGGAAGGCCAGAAATATGCGGATAAATTGCCTCAACCATTTGAACTGATGGACCTGACCAGCCATCAGATTTTGACTTTTGGCCCAATGATCCGAAAGACATTTAACTGATATCCATAAGTACACGGTGATGGATATCCATCTGGGAATATCTGAATATACATTATACGTGTCTATAAAGTTTCCCCAGGGTGGATCATTTCTTTTCAAAAAACCAGAAAGGATGCCTGTTAGATAGAATAAGGTAGTCAGCTGAGGTATAAGATCAATGATCACCGGGAAAAAATGGATTCTTTCTCTTTTGGTGATGATACTATCTGGATTGATAGAGGCCCGCACATAAAAATAAATAAGCGGTCCAAAGGGCATCACAATCACCGTAGGAATGATCAGGGATAATATATGTACTAAGGTGGATGAATCGTATACATTTTCTATTGTCGCGTATGCATTGGCACTGGCGAGTGCCATTAATAAAATCAAGGTGGAAAGCAAGCGGTTAGCCCGCCTGTTGGTTTTGGACCGGTAAAGCAGGATGGCCATGATAAGCCCCTGGGCGGCGCCTAGTAAAATGGGAAGTTTTAGAAATCCGGCAGCGAAATGCATAGCCAATAAAAAGCGTTTGGGTTATTTACAAATATATTTTCAGCCCAGGATTTGACACCAAGCTTTTAGAGACATGAACAATGAATTAAATGTATGAAAAGCTTACCGAAAACGGATGAGAAAACCACCAAACATAAAGAGATAATCAAATTTACCGGTCAAAGGATGAACACATCCCGCTAAATTGTCCGTTTTTTACCTGGGATTATTTTTCCCGGCGCCTTAATTTCACACAATCATGAAATCACCCATACTAGCCCTGGTGGCGACTGTTATATTGATCCCTGCCGGCTACGGACAGCAGGGACAAACAATGCAGGCAAATATTGAGCCTTGCGCATGTCCTGTGAAGATAGACAGCAGCTTTAAAACACGGTGCGGATACCTGATCGTGCCTGAGAACCGCAATAAAAACAATGGGAAAACCATCAAGCTTCCTTTTGAGCTGGTAGAAAGCAAAAATCCCAATAAAAAGAAGGATCCCCTGCTTTTTACCACGGGCGGTCCCGGTGGCAGTTCGCTTGGCTGGGCTGTGGGTGCGACCCAGCACTCCATAATCAATGCCCGGGATTGTATCGCCTTTGAACAAAGGGGCACCCGTTACGCGCTGCCCAATCTTTGGAGCAATGAGTTGAGCGATGCCATTAAGGAATCCTACCGGAAAAATCTGAATAAGGATAGTATGGTGCTCGAAGGTGTCAGGCGGTACAAACAAGTCCTGGAAGGAAAAGGGATCGATCTTGCTGGTTACAATACTGATGAAACCGTGGCGGATATCGGGGATTTACTCCTTGCCCTTGGTATTGACTCGGTCAATCTGATGGGTGGTTCCTACAGTGGCGGGCTCATGCTGGCTGTTTTACAAAAACAACCTTCCCGAGTCCGATCACTGATCCTGGACTCCCCACTCCCTACCTTTGTTCATATTGATGAAGATGAACCTGCTAATTTTAATGAAGCCCTGAATATCCTGTTTCGCTATGTAGACGAGGATTCTACAGACAAAAAGAAATACGGGAATCTAAAGGAAAGATTTCAACAATATTTTTTATCCATTGGCGGAAAGGCATTTTTTGTACCCTATTTGGAAAAAGGTAGTAAGGACACTTTGAATATTGAATATACACGCAATGACTTACTTGACATTATTGAAAATACCCTATTCAACCCATCAAAGTTCAAAGACATCGCGGCCATGATTTGCGAGATGATTAAAGGAAACCACCAAAGCTTTATCAAAATGCGTTTAGATGATATCCTTCAAAATGATAACGGACCTTCGGGCATGCGGATTTCCGTCTATTGTGCAGATCAGGCGGCTTATAACAATCCCGCCATTATTCAAGGGCTCAACAGTGCTTATCCTTTTATGGCAGGTTACCATATAAACGATGTATACAAAGCGATCTGCGATTGTTGGCTTGTACCGCCAATCAAGGCGGAAACCAAACAACCTTTTTATTCCAGCAAACCTGCTTTTTTGGCGGACGGAGAAATGGACAATGCCTGCAGACCGCTCTATATCGATTTGATCCATCATTATCTGCCCAATAGCCAACGTTTTGTGGTGCTCCATCGATCTCATATGGTTGGCGGTAAGGATATGACCATCCTGATGCAACAGTTTCTTGACAACCCTTTTCAGAAAATCAGATCTGATAATAAAGATATCATTGCCTATTGAAGGACCTTTGCTGACAGTCAGGGATTTTTTGAAAGCACGGTTTTTTTCAACCAATTCCTTATGGGTTCATCATATAATTTAAGTGCGCCGTAGGCCAACAGAATAAAGAAAACAAAAAGCCCGCATGCAATGGGTATGATTTGCATGGGTGCTGGTTTTTTGACAGTGACCCAGGCTGTATAAATATAGATAAACGGATAATGAACGATATAGATGGGATATGATATGGCGCCGGAGAATTTGCAAAGGCTGGCCCATTTTCCGCTTATTTTTCCACCTGCACCTGCCGCCACAATTACTGGGAAACCAATAATAACGCATGCTGCCTCATACCATCCGTTAATACTGAAGGTTGGCAGAAAGAAAAGGATGATCAGCAGGAGCGAGCAAACGGTATATGCTGCCGGAATACGGATTAGCCTGCCGGTACGAAAAAGCAAAAGGCCTGCAAAAAAAGGAAACATCATACGTGTAACTGCGATCCAAAAAGTGTCATAACCCCAGCCGGTTCCCAGGTCTTTGTGCCAGACTGCGGTGGCTGTGAGGGCAACTCCACTGATGGTCACAATGATCCATAAAACCGTCTTATTCATTTTACGTCCGAAAAATGCATATAGGAGATTGGCGATATACTCCTGCAATAAAGACCAACATGGCCCGTCAAGACAATGAGTTTCATTCCAACCTCTGACGTCTGGAGAAGGTAACAGGGTAAAACTGATAAACATCACCATGATCAATTTTAACAGGCTCACATGCGATGCACCATCAGTAAATGGATCAAACCAAAAACAGACCGTGCCAATAATAACGCCAAGTATTACCAGCGGATGGAGGCGGACAAGTCTTATTTTTATAAATTTCCAGACGCTCATATTTTTCCACCTGTCGTCATAGGCATAGCCCACAACAAAACCCGATAACAAATAAAAAAAGTCAACAGCCAAATAACCATGATGCATGGGATGATTTGCGGGAACAGGATAATATGCTTCAAATAAATGGTAGATCACTACCAGTATCGCAGCGGTGCCGCGCAGTCCGTCCAAAATCGGATAATGTGGTTTCACGGTGTATGTAATGGTTACAACTGGAAAAGTAATGGATTTGTTACAGATATACAAAGCCGTATTCACCGGTTTTGATCAAATCCAGACTCTGGCCGCGCTCACTACTTTTCTCCCCTCATTTTCCAAAGAGTTGCTTGATTTTTGATCAGTCTATTCAAACAGAAGCTTTCCTGGTTTAACCATATGTTTTTTGTAGATGAACCAGGCGGTATCAAAGCCTGACCACTGTGATGAGTCTATAGGTAAGGGTCCCGGTTCCATATTGAACCCGCAAATACCTGTTATTAAATTTCTTGTCTTTGCCTGGCATGTCTTAATTATGTACTTTCAACAAATTAATTCTTCATACTTACATGCGATTGAACGCCCAACTCTCAGGGCTGTCGGATATTCTGTATCTGAGAAGATTGTATCTTCAGGAAGCAAATACCCAAATACGGTATAATGCCGTGCACGAACGTGGAAGCTCGGATTCCTATCTTCTTTCCGCGGATGAAAAATATGTCGGTTATGGATCAGTCCGCGGCCAGAACCTGACAGAAAGGGACACGATCTTTGAATTTTATGTGATGCCAGCCTACAGACATTTGGCTTCCACCTTTTTTCAAAAGGTATTGGAATCATCAAAGGCCAAATATCTTGAATGTCAAACCAATGATTTATTATTTTCTTCCATGGTCTTTGAATTCGGGGAAAATATAAAGTCCGATACCATTTTGTTTTCTGATGGCGGAGCTACGCAATTATCTGTTCCCGGAGCAATTTTTAGAAAAAGAAAAGAGGGGGATTCTCTTTTTGAGCACCATCATGAACCGGAGGGGGAATATGTGCTGGAATTGGATGGGGAAGTCAAGGCAACGGGGGGATTTTTGATGCATTATAACATGCCTTTTTCAGACTTGTATATGGAGGTTAAAGAAGAGGCAAGGAAAAAAGGCCTCGGAAGCTACCTTATACAAGAAATCAAAAAGGAAAGCTATTTGGCGGGCAGAATTCCGGCTGCCCGGTGTAATATTGACAATAGCGCTTCTAAATCAACATTATTAAAGGGAGGATTGAAAATAGCGGGCTACATGCTATTTGCGACCATAAATAAGCGGGGCGAGCTGCCATGACAACTAAACAAATGGAGGAGACCCGGGCCAAAATTTCTGGTATCAGGAAAACTCTTCTAAACGAGAAACGAAAATTTGGCGGGTGAAAAACGATAGGCTATTTTGAAATAATTGCAAAGCATGGGTTTGTAATTTCCTTACCAGATTGGCATATATTAAAGATAAGGAAAAGGCCTGCAGTACTTTGGGTCAAATCTTTTTGTATTAAATTGGTTGAAATGACATGAGTAATCATCTCTAGAAATGAGTGCGGCCTGTTCCATAAAAATCAAAACGATAGGGAGTGGGCATCAATTTTGAATATTCACCATCCATTGGACACCGAATTTATCAGTGAGCATGCCCCAGTAACCCCAAAACATATCAGTCATGGGAACATGTCGCTTGCCTCCTTCAGAAATCGCATGGTATAGTTTGTCTGCTTCATCCTTATTATCAGGGTGGAGTGATAGGGTACTGTTGTTGCCAGGCTTTAAATGCTGTCCAAGTGTTTCGAGCATATCTGTTGCCATCAGCATATTATCACCAATTTTTAGGGCTACATGCATGACCTTATCCAGGTCCCCATTGCTCAATTTTTCTTTACCGGGAAATTCCGGAACATCTTTGAAATGCATTAGCCCCAAGAGCTCGCCACCAAGTGCCGACTGATAAAAATGGAATGCTTCCTCAGCGTTTCCCTGGAAATTCAGGTAGTAATTTAACTTTGTCATTTTATTTGTATTTAATGAAAAAAATAATTTTTCGCGATCAACTGCTATTTTTTTGATGAATAACACCGATTTTTTTAACTATACAAAGATGTCGTTTGAAAATAAAGTAGAGGATGTGCGATCTTGACAATTAAAAGGTGTTTTACGACAAAGTTCACAAAATGCAGATGACAGCATACGGGCGATTTTGGTTTCTTACAGAAGGATTTGACTCGCCCAAAAACAAGATAAGATCCACTAAAGTCTTTTCTTTTCCCCAATTCTCTTCAGAATCGTGCATTAATTTGTCCCAAGAAAGACTGGAACTATTAAACATGGTGCATGAGGATTGACAAATGGTTGCTTTTGCTTTTGACCGCATTTCCATTTTTAGGGCGGGCACAGGACAATTACGAAATACAGGTATATGCATCGCCCACAGTGGGGAAAGATACTACCATGGTGGAATTGCATAGTAATTATAGTTTCATTGGTAATGGGGCGGCTGGTGCTGTGGTTTCTACCAATCATATGGACAGGGAAACCATTGAGATCACGCATGGATTCACACCCTGGTTTGAAATCGGATTTTACATTTTTAATGATATTGCTGACATGGGCCGGAGCAATTATGTAGGTAGCCATTTGCGGCCCAGATTCATGGCGCCTCCAAGTTGGCACTGGCCGGTTGGTGTCAGCATTTCCTTTGAAGGGGGATTTGTAAAGGATGGGTATGATCCGGACATATGGACTCTGGAGATCAGGCCGATACTTGATAAGCAACTGGGTCCGGTCTACCTGGTTATTAATCCGGTTCTGGATGCCACTTTTGTGGGAGCGGACGCAGGCCGGGGTCTCATCTTTGCCCCCGACTTTAAATTCAGTTATCAAATAGGCAAAGTTTGGGCCCCTGGTATTGAATATTATGGATCCTGGGGACCCATTACCAAATTTGACCCTGCACCTATCCAGCAACATCAATTATTCATCGCTGTCGATGCAGACTTTGATCCTCGCTGGGAATTCAATGCGGGTTATGGTTTCGGGCTTACTCCCAGCATTGACCGGAGTATTTTCAAAATAATCCTGGGCCGGAGATTTGGAGGAGGTAAGCGCACTGCCTCTCGTCCTACGGCTGCCCGGTAATGATTGATGAACTATTTTTTCTGGTAATTTTTTGACTCCATTAATTGCTTGTCCAGAGAATGTTGGCCTCCTCCAAAAATCAACAGATAAATGAGCAGTATGGTCATGGCAAAATCCGTCCTGTAATCGTGGGCCATGATCCAAAAACCTTTGTCCCTCAGTTCCGGGTATTTAGTCTTGACAAAGGCGAGGACCATAATGATGAGCAAGGGTATGGCAGCCACCCTGGTAAATAGGCCGACCAAAATAAAATCTGAGCAAATGATTTCAATGGTTCCCGTGAGGTTGGCCCAAAATACCGGACGGGCAAACCCAAGCTGCTCAAACCGCCCCGACCCCAGGGTTTCCGGGAATAAAAATTTTTGAATTCCTTCCGAAAAAAATATAATACCCACGGCAAAGCGTATCAGAAAGGAGGGGTAATTTTTTGTTTGGTAAAAAGGGTTCATCAAAATGCAAAGTTTCTAGAATGATTGAATCATGCTATGGTATATTTGAAAATCCCATGGTATGTTCTAACTAATCGACCGGAAAGATTTCGGGGTTTGACCCGTGCACCGCTTAAAATATTTTACAAAATGAGAATTGTCCTTAAAATCAAGCACATGGGATATTTCCAGGGCCGTCATATCGGTAAATACCAGTAATCTTTTGGCTTCGTTGATGATAAAAGAAGAAAGTACTTCTGTGGCTGCTTGGCCGGTTGCCTTTCTGCAATTGGCGTTCAGATTTTGCGGTGTAGTATGCAATAAAGCTGCATAGTAGGCTACATTATTTCTTATTTTTTGATCCTCACTCAATATTTCCTGGAACCGTTCAAACAAACCTGCTTTCATGAGGTTGCCCGGACCGGTTGGTTCTGCCATCTGCAATATTTTGGCAAACAAAGCCTTTATCAACGATTCCATCAGGTTATGATTGTCTGGGATATTGGATTGATATTCGTATGCGAGCAAAAAAAGCAATTGTTCTATAGCATCAGATTCTATTAAAGGGATGCAATTGTATTTGCTAACCTTACCCAACAGCATTTTCACTTCTTTGTCTAGACAGTGATCGATAAACTCTTTTTTGATGATGATGACAAAACCGTCAGGCTCAGTTTTAAGATCCCAGAAATGGACCTGCTCTTTCCGGACAACATAGATCAGCGGCGGGGTTACCGGATAGGTTCTTTCGTCAATACTATGAAGCCCTTCGCCTTTTGAAAGAAAAATGATTTCAAAATAGCTATTATGCTTATGGGCTTCCGTTTTTCTAACTTCTTTTCTGAAAGCCGTGATCTTAAGGGATTTGCCAGGTTCCGCCTTGTCCTTGATTGGCAATTTTGGTAACATCTGTTCTTACTGCATTTTATACACAAGCACATGAAAAGTCCCGGGAATAATATTACGGGTTCCTGGTTGCATATCCGCCACACTTAAATAGATCTTATGCGTCTTGGTATCCAGGGCGAGGGTCTTGGCCCTGGTTTGCGTATTGAGGGTTTGAACTACTGAATAGCTGTCGGCGGAGTTTTGTTTGATAATGGTCGTGGTCGCATCCCCATTTGAACAGAAAATAAGATGCGTTTCCGGGTCATAGGCAACAGCATCCACTCCTTGTCCAATAGGAAGCGTGGCGATTACTTTTCCTGTTTGGATATCGACCACGCTCATCCCTTTGTTTTCGCGGCAAACCGTAAACACCCGCTGGTTTTTTGTGTCCAGTGCAATACCTGTGGGTCCGCCGCAAGGGGAAAGCGGATAATTCTTAATCACTTTTAATAATTTGGTGTCAATGATATTTACACTGCTTTTGTCCTCCAGGTTATTATACATTAATCCTTTGCCGTCTGCTACTGCAAATTCAGGGCCTCCTCCCAAATCGACGCTCCCCACCTGTTTTAAGCTGACGGCATCGATGACCGAGGCATTATTGCTCCTTCCACAAAAAACAAATACCTGTTTGGTATAAGCGTCGTAGGTTATGCAGTCCGGTCCAGTACCGGTTACTGGAACGGTCGCCAGGGTTTTCAAGGTTTTCAGATCGAATACGACCACGGAATTGCCTTTTCCGTCGCTGATAAATCCTTTATTGAGGTCATTGGCAATGGCAATCCCGTGATTGCCTTGCATACCCTGGATTTCTCCGATGGGCGCTTCGCTCTCCAGGTCGACAACATTTACTGTAGTGCCATGTGAAACATAGAGGCGACGGTTGATAGCATCAATAGAAACATAATCGTAGCCACCGTCTCCAGGCAAAGAGATCTTTTTATCCAGAGTATATATTTCAGGTGTTTGCGCCTGTACGCAAATGGAAGGGCGCATACATAATGCAAAGGGGATAAAGCAGGTTAGAAGGGCCTTCATAAATAAGAGTTACTAAAGAGTGGATGATCTACTCAAATGTATTGGTCCATTCTGAAGATATTCTGAAGCCCAGAGCTATTTAAGTTGCTCCAGGATAAACACAATTCAGGTATTTCGGTGGGAAGGATTATTATTACCTTCCCAGCTCAGCAACAAGGTGAGAACACTAGGGCGAGGCCAGAATAGGAGGGGGGCCCAAGGAGGCTTTTAAGCAGTTTTCAAGAATTTTCCGGTGGGCGGTAATGGAGAAATTTTGTTCGACTTAGGAATCGCCGACCGGGCGGCCAATTTCCCAGTGCATTCCAAAAGGATCCTCAAGTCTTCCCAATCTCCAGCCATGATCCTCGCCAACCGGAAAGACCTGAATTGCTCCGGCTTCCAAAGCCCGGAGAAAGAGGCTATCGGGATCAGTTACGGTCAAAATCATTCGAACGGATTGTCCGCCAAGTATGCCCTGTTGCTTTGGATTGATCTCAGTTCCTCCGGTTTCACTGCTTAGCCAAAATTCTGCTCCCTGTACGGAGAGACGCACAACAACGCTATCGTCACCCGTATCCAGGCGATAGACCTCTGTTGCACCGAAAGCAGATTTATAAAAATGCAATGCTTCCAAGCCGTTCCTGACAGAAAGCCAAGGGACAATGGATGAGGTAATGGACGGCATGGCTTCCCCTGGTTTCAATACAGATTTGTTCATTAAATTCTAAATTGAATGAATGTTCAAAGATACTGCATGGAATGCGTAAAGAAGGCATCAGCCTGAATGGATTCACTGATCAAAGTGACCAGTATGTCAAAAAAGATTCATGGTCAGGCTGCCTGAAAAATTGTTTGGACCTTACCAATCAGCTCGGTAGCGGTAAAGGGTTTCGACAAATACGCCTCGGCGCCACAATCCTTCGAAATTTTGGAAAGATCCAACACAGAAGAAATCAAAATAACCGGAATAGCGCTTGTTTTTGCCTCTGTCTTGAGCTTTTTACAAATTTCTGCTCCGTCATTTACCTGGAGATTGATGTCTAGGATAATCAAATCAGGTAATGGGGTATCCAAATTTTCTAATATCCCGCCGGTAAGATCTGTCTTTACATCATAACCATTTCTGGATAATATGGGCTTTATCAATCTCAACATGTCAGCCTGATCATCCACTACTATAATTTTTTTATTCATGTCTTTTGCATTTCGTATTATCTGCCACCAAAATCAGGCCCGGAACTTCCCTTAGGTTTTTGAAGTCAATTTAACCTGGATTTGATACTACGGTGAGTAAGAGCTGCCTCAACTATGCAATTTCTTCCCGTATTCGAGCAAAAAAACCATCTCCATAAATGCTGTACAATTGATAATCTACATTCCCTTTGTAAACCGACTGCTATTGCCTGCCATAAATATGTAGCCTCTGTCAGGTCGATATCGCTCCTTTCACCGGAATATGGAATTGACTAGTCTGTAATTCAATTCCCCCGAAGGCAGGTTTTGCCCACTGGGGAATAAAAGAAACAGTTTCCGGCCTGGAACCGTGGAAATTGCCCTGCAACCTTACCAGAGAGGTGTCTGGGAGTTGGCATGGTTTTTCGAAATGGTATCCTGTGAATCGCCCAACCAATACCAATGGATGGTCTTCAAGCGAACTTTGACATCCAAATCACTGAAATTGATTTGGCTTTATGACAAATTTTATAAATTATTCGAAATGAGCACAATGACAATTCCACAAAGTATGACCTCCACCTCGCAGGTGCTTGAAAGATTGAGGCAAAAAAAGATGGACAATGAATTCAGGTGGACCGCAGAGGGATTTACTGCTGATAAGGGTAAAACTTATCAACCTGAGGAACTAGAGATCACCAAGACCTTTCGTTTTGAAGGGGAGAGTGACCCATCTTATTCTGAAATCATTTATATCATTGAAGCCAATGATGGCCTGATAGGCTATAGCATGGATGTTTACGGTGCAGGGACCAGCCATGAGAACGAAGAAGGATATGATAATTTTATCCGCAAAATTCCCCAAACGGGTCACGAGCAACAATTGCTCTTTGACCTGTAGAACCACTTAGGTTAGCGTGATTATCTCTCCGAGCTTATCTGGTTTGATGCGCAAATCAAATCCGTAAGGTTTTCCGCGTCCTATCGTTTTTTCCATGAGGAAGCATCCCTTCTTCTGATTGAATACGCCAGTCTGCTACGACCTCCCCTAGCTTCATTTTCTGGCAGAAATACCCCTGCATACCTATGCAGGACAGGCATCTGAAGCGAAATCGACCGGACAGTGTCAAATCCATACAGAGCCATGTTTCCAATATTTTTCAATCCTGATGCTTCTGGCGATGCGTATTATTTGGTTGCTCCAATTTTATGAGGAAAATATGCCTGATGGCTTTTGTATATATCAAAGGAGGGATTCCATTGAGAATTGCTGGTCAGTCAGGATTCAGCCCAACCAAGGGAAAAAGGACGATTTAGAAGCTAGGCTGCCCTTCGCGCAAGAAGAATGGAACCGAGAAAAAGAACAATGAAAACGAAGTAAAATACTTTTGCAATTGCCGCAGCACTGGCTGCGATACCAAAGAATCCAAATACTCCGGCTATTATTGCGACCACTAGAAAAATAACTGTCCAACGTAACATAGTCATGATTTTAATAAAAACGGGAATAACGCTTTTGTCAACCCATTCTATTCTAAAATTATGCCAGCAATAATTTCAAATGGAAATCCTGATATTTTTTTGTTTTTTTTGACAAGTCCCGCATCTGTTGGGGTAGCTTTTCCCTAACCGGTTCCAATCCCCGTTGTTTCAAGACCTGCGGTGCCAATGATCCCTAAGCAGTTTTTATACCCTTTTCCTTTAGCTTCAAATACATTATTCTAAGGATTTCACTTTTTAGATTCTGAATTTGACTGAAATTGCCAACCCAGGCAATGATGGTGAAGCTAAGGATCTTATCGGTGGCAGTCGTCATCAGCACTTTTGGTTTCAGATCCGGAGACAATCCTTCATGCTGTCCCAGCACTTCCTGAACAATCTCATTGATTTGTTCAAGCGTTGGACCCGCCTCCACCGTAATGGGCACCTCAACCCTGACTTTGTTATTTTGAACCGTCCAGTTGATGACTTCTCCGGATAAAAGGTCTCCATTTGGCATAATGATCTCCGTGCCTTCTTCCGTGACCAATCTGGAAGACCTGATCCCGATATCGCGAACAATGCCCTTTTTTCCATTGAGCTCGATATAATCTCCGATCTGAAATGGCCTTTCAAATATTAGGATGATTCCTGAAACCAGGTTATTGACGATGGTTTGCAGACCTAGCCCAATACCCACTCCCAGGGCTCCCAGAAGAATGGTAATCTTGTCCACGGGAAGCCCAGAGGCGACGATGGCAAGAAGGAAACCCAGGATGATCAAAATAAGCCTCATCATCACCAGCCGGGATGCCTTTTTCCCCTCCTGAGGAAAAGAATGGTCGTCATCCCTGGCGCCAAATAAATAACCTACATATTTCTGAACGAGATTGGATACATAAATGATGAGCACAAACAAGGCAACATTCCCGATTTTGATGGTCAGGCTTCCGATCGATCTGGGTGTATCCAGCCAATCTTTCAGGATATCCAATACCGGAGTAAACAAATTCAGATTTACAGCGAAGACCACTAGCCAGGATATGGATGAAAGCACGATCAACAGGCGGTAAAAGGCCTTATATGCTTTTTCATAGAAAAGCGAATTTTTCCCGGCCGCATTCATTTTTATGGCAATTTCCTGGAGGTCCAATCCTTCCATGAAACTTTCTATAAAGACAGCAAGACCCACTATCTGCACGACACCCAAAATACCTGTGGCACTCAGGATTTTGGATAATGTCAACCGACCTGAAATATTGGAGATGATGGCCAGGAGATTACACAAAAGATAGAGCACAGACACGATCCTGACAATAAGGGATAATGAAAATTTCTTAATGATTTTTGAGATAGCATAAAAACCGAGACTTACTGATAAGACCTGGACCAATAATAGCCAGTATCTGATATTCATTTTTGGTACCAGCAGGATGGCCGTCGTTGTCAACAGGATATAAAATCCGGCGATGATCAACCAATAGAAAAAATAAGCTCTAGGCCACCGGACTGCAAACAACACTGTAAGGACAATAAGCAGGGGTACTTGAATAAGGTGGGTATACGCCGCAGGCGCGTCAATTTCGAAAAAAGGGATGATACAGAGCATCACTATCAGTGTTGCCAGAAAAGGAAATCTTTGAAGATAGTGCAGGGGGGTATCTTTCAGCAATTGCGCATGATCCGGATTGTGGTAGATCTTTCTAAAATTGTTCCATACCCAGAGGAAAAAAAAGATGCCGATAATGAGCACGTAAATATATTCGGACCAATGTTCCGATATAAAATATTCCATGATCCTGGTCTGTCCGTTATAAGAACGCTTTGCCAGTTTCGATGTTGGGACACCCTTAGAGGCGGAATCGGAATGTTCCCAGATATAGTTGTACTCCTTTTTGAATAATTTTCCAGCCTTTTCTTCTTCAAAATTTGCGACCTCATCCTGGAGATCGATGGTCTGAAAATATAGCTGGGAAACGACGGATTGCAATTTTGTCATCCTGATCAGGTTGGCGTGGATGGAAGTATCGGCCTGTTTCCACTTACTGGTAAGTACATCAAGTTCATTAATATACATGCTCCTATACAATGAATCTTTGATCAACTGCCTTATAATGGAATCGGTAGCAAATGACGAGATCTCGCTGTTCATGTTGATCAGGTCAATATTATATTTAAACAGCGAGTTTCTCCAGATTTCCAATTGATCCTTTATGTTTTCAAGCATAATCTCAAAAAGCTGCAAACTCTTAAATTCAGGAATTGAACTGGTTTGATTGAGATTTTCAGTAATGATTTGAATATTCTCCTGAAATCCGGGTAATTCTTTCTCCACGCTTTTTGTATCAAATCCTGAAATCGAAAAATGATTGATATTATCCAGGATAAGATGCATATTATCCAGGCGGTTGGTAATGGTATCCAAAGAATATTCCAACCGTGTTTTTGGAGGGATGGCTGTTTTGCGGGACCTTTTTTCGGTTTCTGTTTTTTTCTGAGCATCGGCCACTTGCACCGAAGTGAAAAACAGGATAGTGATGAATATCGTTTGACAATACTTCATAAATAGGTTAGCGGCCCGGGGTGTAGATATCATTGCCAGATGCCTGGTAAGATCTCCTTAGACAAAAGACCTTAAGGGGTTAAAAATACAGTAATACCATTATGATCGCACTGCTTATCCGTAAAAATTTTTTGGGAAAAAAAGAAGGGCATAGGCCCTGACATCTTAATAAATGATGTCAATCCCGTTTGCCCTTCTGCACGCCCAAGCACTTTTGGACTTTTTCAATAAGTTTTTCGAGCTCAAATGGTATAAAAACCGGATAGACTACCGGATCATCAAACTGTTCTTCGGCCGAATATTAAAGAGCAAACAAAAAGTACGATAAAAATGAAAAATAAAATTTTTGCAATAGAAGCTGCACCGGCCGCGATACCGAAAAACCCGAAAAATCCAGCTATAATGGCAATAACAAGGAAAATGACTGTCCAGCGTAACATAGTGATTATTATTTAAGTTAAAGATCAAGAATACATATACCTGAACATATTCTAAAAAACATGCCAGCAAGTATTTTGAAATTTTTTTGAGGGTTTGACCAGATTTTGGGTTGTTTTGCGTGAATTATTGGGGCATCTTTTCCACAACTGCCTTTCCCATTTCCTGCGGATCCGCTGAGTTTTGCAAAGGTTGGTAACTATGGTACGCCTAAACGAAAGAGCAACCCGTCTTCCGCGACCGGGATACATGTGTGCGCCATGTTTTCAAAGGTTGTCAATTCAATGGTACCAGGAGGGTATCTTCAAGCATATACACAAGAAAACCGGGGTTAGGGCGGATGGAGTTCAGATCCAAAAATCGAAACCATAAATGGGGATTAAAAAGAAGGAGGGTTTATTAAATCCATTTGTTTTTAGTGGCGATTTTTATCGCTTGTACTTTTGAAGTAATATGAAGTTTTTTATAGATATTGGCGATGTGCTTCCTCACGGTATGGCTGCTTAAAAATAATTTTCCAGCAACGGCCTTATAGTCATCCCCATCTACCATCAATTTAAGGACTTCCATCTCCCTTGTTGAAAGATCATGATCATTTGTTTCCACTTTATCCTCCTGTTTATCCGGAAGAGAAGCGCTCATTAAAAGATTTAAAGCCTTGCGTGCTATATGCGGGCTCATGGGCGCGCCTCCGGATTCGACCAATTGTTGAACGCATTCAATAATGACCGTCACTTTCTCATCCTTTAGCAAATAACCGTTTGCGCCTGCTTTAATGGCTTCAAAAATTTTATCATCATCGTCAAAAACAGTAAGCATCAGAAAATTTACAGCAGGATATAGCTGCTTGCCTTTGCGCACCGTTTCGATCCCATTCATACCCGGCATTTCTATATCCATGAGTACAACCGCGGGGCGTCCTGTTTCGGGTAAGTACTTCATCTGTTCTAAAAAATCATTCCCATCCTTTGCGGTCATCATTACCTTAATATCATCAGAATAGTTTATTTTTTCCGCCAAAGAAGTGCGGTTCGGCGATTTGTCATCTACTATTGCAACCATTATTTTCATTAGATCCTGCAAATTTGACCTTTATTGAATAAAAAACAATACCTCATTTGTGTCATTTATTATGGGGACTAAGGTTTACTCAGGATGATTCTTGATCCATTTCCATTGCCGGAAATAATGGAAAACTTTGCCCCGAGTTCAAAAGCACGTACCCGCATATTTTCCAATCCATAATGATCTTTGTACTCGGCATCTTGGAGAAACCCTTTGCCATTGTCTTCAATTTCAATGGAGAAACCTGCTTTAGCCCCGGATCGAATGAAAAGGCTAAGTTTGGAAGCCTCAGCATGTTTCATCCCATTGACAATGGCTTCCTGGCAAATCCGGAAAATATTCAATGCTTCGGTAGGTGAAAATGAGATATTCTGAGCGATGTCTTCGGTGATATTGATTTCCATCAAAGGTTTCAAAATACGCTGCGCCTGTATGAAGACCTTTAACTTATCTGCGAGTTCATATAACTGGATGGACTCCTTTTTTATGGCCCAAATCGTTTCTCTCAAGTCGGAAATCATCTCTTTGGCTGTCGTGTTAACTGCTGACAACCGCAACATTTCTTCTTCACGGCTGAGCGAAACAGGCGCATCAAGCATCCAGTCGACGTTGCTGCTTATATAACTTAACTGGGTGCCGATATTGTCATGCAATTCTTTTGAGATACGCTCTCGCTCATTTTGGATCTCGCTGTGCAATTGAAGGGAACTGATCCTCTTCTGGTATTTTCGTTGATTATACCTCCACGCAATGATGGCAATAATGGAAATCAGCATCAACAGGCCTAAAGCACTGAACCACCAGGTTTGCCACCAGGGTACATTGATGGTTATCAGAATTCTTTTCCTAAAAATATTATTGGAAGAAAGTACAGGGCTGCAATTAATTTCGAGCAAGAAATTTCCAGGTTGTAGGGTATAGCGAATGCCTGTGGGTTGATGGGTGGTTTGCCATGACTCTTCAAAACCGTGCATCCGGTATTTGTAGAGGTATTCATTGGGGTTAAGCAATCCGATCGCAGCGATATCAAACTGCAGATGGTTTTGATTATAATCAAGGCGTATGGAATCACTGGTCAAAACGCCCGAGAACGAATTGTATAAGGAGTCATTGACGACGAGGCGGGTGATATACACAAATGGCGTATCATGGCTGCTGAATAAGTCAGCGGGATAAAATGCGGTGATACCGTTTATTCCTCCAAAATATAGCTTCCCGGTTGTTGACAATGCACAGGACTGTGTGTTAAATTCATTTTCCTGAAGCCCAAGTTCCTTTGTAAAATTCTTCACTTTTCCATCTTTGGAAATTAACGATATACCAAGATTTGTACTTGCAAAAAAATTATTACCGCTGTCAGCCGGCAGCAATGCATAAATGATATCACTTAACAGCCCCGTTTCTTTGGTAACTTTTGTGAGTAACTTGCCAAGAGCAGAATAGATAAACAAGCCTTTTTCCGTACCTACCCAAACATCATGGACAGAGTCTTCTGCGAAACATTTTACGAAATAATTTTCAGGAACTAAGATCGTTTTTAGGGAGCCTCGGGCATCTATCTTTAGTATAACACCGGATTCTGTACCCACCCATACTGATTTATCTTTTGCAAGCATAATACAGGTCAAGGGATAATTGTATGGCGGTAATAGATGGAGTAAGGCCGAAACGGAGATCATTTTGTTTTTCCGGAAGATGCACCGGTACACGTTCGACCTGGTACTGAGAAGGATCGTGCTGTCGTCCAATCTTTGCAGGTTATTGGAATAGGCGTTATCCTGCATCATTAATGGGGACCTGGATGCCTCCTCTATTTTTATCGCTTGAAATTGTCTTGTTTGAATATCCAGCACGTATAGTCCCTTGTGCAATGTCATTATCAGAAAGAAATTTTCATACAATTTTTCGATTGAAATGATATCTTTTACGTCCTTGGTCATCAGCGGCGTGTTCCAAGCTGCCTTTCCTGATGAATCATATAGCTGGATACCGCCGTTATAACATCCGGCGACCAAAAAATGGAATTGCTCATCTATATAAATGCTCCTTACGAAATTGTTTTTTTCTTTTGAATAGGTGAGGTGCTCAAAAGGGATCTCCACATTTTGGATTCTCTTGATATCGTCAAGGGTAAGTACCCAGATACGTTTGAATTTGTCTTGATATACGAAAGGTATGGTTCCAGTGCTGGCGATGGCCTCTCCGTTGAGGGTGGTGATTTCCTTCTGGCATCTGCAAGCCGTATCGAACTCAAACATACGCCTTTCGGCGATAACAATCAGGTAACCCTCCTCTGTCAACTCTAACGTACTAAAACTCACCGGCTGATCGGTAATTTGTTTAAAAAGAAATTTATGAAGCGTCAATCCATCCTTAATAAGGACGGAGGATAAATAATCCTTTGAGGAAATAAATAATTGTTCATTATTGCAAGTTATTCCGCAAATAGTTGCGCCAGGAAAATCGAAATTCTTTAACTGATGGGTGGGGAGCTTAATCTCCAATATCCGGCTTCCCGACAAGCGGAAGAATAGTGATTCATCATTGGATGCAATAATTTTATTATTTTGGAAGAGGTCCTCTGCGCGGAATATAGCGTCAAAGGCGGAGGGCACCAGTAACGGGATAGGGGCAACAACCAGGTGGTTGCTTTTAAATAAAATCAATCCCTTGTTTTCTTCCAGGCACCATATGCCCTCACCATCCGCCCTTATAGGAATCAGCGAATAGTGCAGGTTTTCACCCTGATCAATGGACACCACTTTTTTGAATGAATTATTCCTGGCATTGAATTCCAGCACCCCTTCCTTATAGCCGATCAAAATGGAATTGTTCCTTTCCTTTTTAAAAAAAACTGGATAATTAATATGAATGGTATCTCTGTTTGCAACCGGCGTGATTGTTTCCAAGGCGTAGCCGTTGTAACGCTGAAGCCCCGTTTTTGTAGAGAACCAGGTGAGCCCCAGTTCATCCGTAATCGCATTTGTAATTGAGCTATTCATCAAGCCCTGCTCGTAGTTGATTGTTTTTATAGGGCATCTTTTCAGTGGTATGGGATTTGTATTTTGTCCGGTTAATATGCCAAAGTAACTTATTAACGCCAGAAAAGACAAACATCGTCTTATGTTTATTCCTGCAGTATAATTCTTCGTGATCATTAACAAAAACTTAGTAAGGGCCAAAATATAAATGTGGGAACAAAATACGCAATTGGTCGGATGAAAGGGTTAAAAAATTAGCGCACATGAGTTATTGTACAGCTTAATTCGACATTTTAGATTTGATGCCAATTGCAAAAAAGCCAATACGGTTGATGATGCAGATTAATTCTTTACCATGATCAGCATGCATACATACCCTTTCTTGCAAAAAACAATCAGGAGTGGTCATTCATCCTGTTATACACTTATATCATATTTAAATCAATCAGAAAATGGAACAGTTTAGACAATTCAAGCCATTCTTATTCTTAAGTGCGGCCTCCCTTATTTTCTTTTCCTGCAGCAAGAGCAGTTCAAAGCCAGGCGCTAATTCGGTTATAACCGTAAGTACCCTTGCCGGATCAGGCACGCAGGGAACAAATAACGGCAACGGGACCTCAGCCAGTTTTAATAATCCTTCAGCGCTGGCTTATGGCAGCAATGGAATATTATATGTGGGGGACTGGGGGAATAGCCTAATCCGCGCCATTACCATAAGCAATGCCGCGGTGACCAGTTTTGCGGGCTCCGGAATCCAGGGCTTTGTGGACGGACCGGCCGCTTCGGCTGCATTTAACGGGCCTGCCAATATAGCCATTGACAAACAAGGCGACATATTTGTGGCCGACGAAGAAAATAATGCCATCCGGGAAGTTACCGCCTCAGGCAATGTACTGACTATTGCCGGTACAGGGGTGCAGGGTTACCAGGATGGCCCGGCTGCCTCTGCCATGTTTTGGCATCCAGAAGGGATTGCCGTGGACGCCAGTGGTAACTTATATGTTGCCGACGGTCCCAATAATGTGATCCGTAAGATCACGGTGGGTACCGCAATAGTCAGCACTTATGCAGGGACAGGAGTTGCTGGGTTTAATAATGGACCTGTAGGCAGTGCTACCTTCAATAACCCATTTGGGCTGACTTTGGACGCAAGCGGAAATATTTTTGTCGCCGATAATCAGAATAATGTGATCCGTGAGATCAATTTGACGACTGGTTCCGTGAGCACCTATGCCGGCTCCGGAGCTCAGGGATTTTCCAATGGCGCTGCTGCCGCTGCTTCCTTTTTTAATCCATTAGCCTGTGCATTTGATTCCCAGGGGAATTTGTACGTATCCGATTTTGATAATAATGCAATCCGCAAAATCTCAACCAGCGGTGTGGTCAGTACCTATGCCGGGAATGGAACCCAAGGTTCCGCCAACGGCGTGGACTCTTTGGCAACCTTTAACCACCCGATCGGAATAACGGTAGACGGCAGCGGAAATGTGTATGTGGCCGATGAGCGAAATAGTTTGATACGCCAGATCAGTGCAACGCAGCAATAAGTGACAGGTTTTGAGTGTGCCGGGCAGAATCTCCTGCCTGGTTTTTTTTTAATTATCCCTAAGTGCCTATCTTAATACTCAAAACCAGCATTTATATGATACGTACATGGATAGCGCTTTTTTTATTCCTTAGGGTTCTTGATCTTAATGCTCAGATAAACGAATCGCTTCCCAGGTCGATTCCTGAATCGGAAGGGGTTTCATCAGCTGGAATCCAGGATTTTTTGGAAGCCGCGGGAAAAAGCAAAACGGAATTTCACAGTTTTATGTTTCTCCGCCATGGCAAAGTGATAGCAGAAGGATGGTGGAACCCTTATGCCGCCAGTTTAAAGCATACCCTGTATTCCACCAGTAAAAGTTTTACTGCGGCAGCAATTGGTTTTGCACTAGGTGAACACCTGCTGAACCTGGATGATAAAGTCATTTCATTTTTTCCCGGCATTTTGCCGGATTCAGTCAGTGCAAACCTTGCATCGCTCAGTGTAAGAGATGTGCTCATGATGTCCGATGGGCAGTCTCCTGATCCAACTGGAATACTGACCATGGACACCAATTGGGCGAAGGGTTTTTTGGCATTACCAATTGTACATAAACCAGGAACCGCCTTTCTGTATAATTCAATGGGCACCTATATGCTGAGCGCCATTGTCCAAAAGGTAACCGGGCAAAAAGTGATCGATTATTTGAGGCCCAGGTTATTTGATCCATTGGGTATCACAGGAATGGATTGGGAAGTAAGTCCTCAGGGCATTAACACCGGAGGTTGGGGCCTCAGATTAAAAACAGAGGATATGGCCAAATTTGGTCAGTTATACCTTCAAAAAGGGATTTGGAACGGAAAGCAGATCTTACCAAGAACTTGGGTGGAAGAAGCCACCACCAAGAAAATCGATCAGGATCCTTCAGCCAGCCAGGCAAGAAAAGATTCAAGCGATTGGCTCCAGGGATATTGTTATCAAATGTGGCGTTGCAGACACGATGCGTTTCGGGCTGATGGCGCATACGGCCAGTTTATTATTATGATGCCAGAGGAAGATGCCGTAATTGCCATTACCGCCGAAACGCCTAATATGCAGGAGGAAATCAACCTGATCTGGAATTATTTGCTGCCTGCCATGCATAACGGAAAACTTCCTGCTGATAAAGCAAATGAGACCAGGTTACAGCAAAAATTGTCATCGCTGGCGCTACCGCCGCTCACAGAAACGACTAATGCCAGCATATCTGCATTGGCTGGTCAAACCTTTACCATGGAATCGAATGACATGCATTTGCAGGAAATCTCATTTATGTTTAATAATGGAATTTGCGAAATGACCATTAAACAAGGAGATCTGTTGTATCCCTTGAGTTTCGGAGAAGGCAATTGGCAGGTTGGCAATACTCCGATGCATGGACCCTACCTGTTAACCCGCGCCAAATCCAATCTCAGCCTCATTCCTGTTTTTAAGATTGCGGGTAGTTATAATTGGATAGATAACCAAACCCTTCAACTGGCACTCCGGTTTATCGAAAGCCCGCACGCAGAAAAAATAACCTGTCATGTCGATCAAAAAAATCTGACTCTGACCCTGCAAAACAGTTTTGATTATGGAGGAAAAAAAACGGTGATAAAAGGGGTCTTAAAATAGTTAAATCCAGTTTGCGCTTTGGATAAAGAAAAATTAAGGAAAGGAAAACTAGCAGTCTTGCATTTTAATCGATTAATGCTCCTCGTGGAATGGCTTGCGCGGTTTTTCTATCATGCGTTTATTGATTTTTTCTGCGAGCCATTGAAAATATTCGCCAAGGAAGGGATCAGGCTGATTTTCGCGGATATCCTTGTAGAGCAATTTGTATTTCCCCCAGGCGGTGACGACAAAGGAGCCCAGGGTTTTATCGACCAGATCAATATTTATGAGGCCTTCAGCAACTAGAATGCCGAGGGATTCCATTTCTTGTGCGAATTGTATATAGAAGGTCTGATCCTTAGCAGGTAAGGCCATCAGGGCCTCCCTGTTCAGGGGCAATTCTTTAAAGCCTATAAATTGCATGAGCTCGACAAATTCCCTCGTTTGAAACTCCCGGAGGGTTTCGAGTGTAAGTCGTTCGCGGCGATCCCGTGCCGCCGCCCGGACCTGGACAATACCAAATATCAGCCCCACAATAAACGAAAGGGCGAGTGCAAGATTGGCGATGATGCTAATTAAATCGCTTGTCATGGCGTCTTTTTAAGTAATGATCGAAAACCCATAATTCTTAAGATTATGGGATCTAAGCCGTCAAATGTAACCATCTTGAAAGTATTTACCTACCCCTGGTATCTTAAGATACCTCAGCGGTCCTGAAACCAGGTCCGGGATTCGGTTCAATTGAATCCGAAAGGATAGGAGATCATCCTTGTTTTTTAACCAGCACAAATTCGGCTGTGCTTTCCCGGTGGATAAGGTTGAAAAATTGTACCAACTTGGAAAAGGTTGAAGCAGGATAGCGACCTTTTATTTGTTGAAAGTGACAGTAGATAAGCAAACTGTCATTTTTTAATTCTGTATGAAACTCATAACTGCCAAAGGATGAGGAAAAATGCCGGGAAGTCATCGGCTTTTCAGAAATATAACCTGGAGGAATATGCAATATCACTGAATCCGTTTCCTGGACTGAATTAAGCAATTCAAATTCGTTTAACCTGGGTTGCTGCATGTCCGAAATACGGGTCGCTTTTTTTATCAGGGGTTCAGATTCGATAAATATCCGGTTACCAGACATATTCGCATAATTCTCAGATCTCAACCTAAAGGTTTCCTCGATAGATGGGATTTTGCTTTTGGTTTGCTCATAGGATAATTCAGTTATTATACCATTAGATAGCCCAAGGGTCTGAAGAATTTGGTCCGACAGTTCTTTTTTATTCATGCGATTGATCAGTCCATCCAATCTGTCCTGCTCAAGACCTGCATAATCAGATCTTACCGTCGCCACTAAGGTACCGGTGCTGTCGATATCGCCATAAACCAGGTTGGACACCCGGTTTTCTGCCAAGCCATAAACCGGAGTATGCACAATGGCTGCCCCCGTCTTATTTATTAGCAAAGCATCCCTGTCATCTGTAAAACTTCCGAGGTATCCGGGAGCGATTGTCTGGCTGGTACATTCCAGCCAGACCGAATCATTGCCTGCGACTGCAAGCACAATAACGTGGTTGAACTGTGAGCTGACAAAACTGGAATCGATATCAGGATCCATGGCTCCAGATTTGATCAGCACGACGCTGCCTTCGATACCAGCCTCACTCAAAAGTGCAACCATATAATTGGAGAGCGCTTTGCAATCTCCATAGCGGTTATTATACACATAGGCAGCGTCAAAAGGTTGCCAGCCCCCGATCCCGAGTTGTATGTTCACATAGTGGCTGTTCTTTTGCAAAAAATCATACAACAGATTAATTTTTTCATGTTCATTTTTGATTCCGTCAACTAGTGCGTGGACCTTTTTTTTGGCTTCTTCGGGCAACTTATCGCGCCCCTTCCAAAGCGCATTGATAAAATTCCCAAAATCCTTCCAAGAATACAGGCTGCCCTTATACCCCTGAATTTCAAAATTGCCTGGCGCCAGTTTGACACAAGGCTCAAGGTGTAACCAGGCTGGGGCAAAGGGTTCGGTTTGGGATGCCTTCAGATTCTTAATTTCCCATGTATAGATTTGACTGGAACCTTTTTCAACTTTTGAAGGCTCAGCCGGATAATGATAGGCCTTAAATCGCAGGCTATAGTCTGCAGGGAATTTGACAACGAGCCTGCTGTCTTCCACAGCCAGTGCATGCGAAGGTTGCGGCAGCCATTGAGGAAGCACGAAAAGGCCATCTAGTTCAGTTTCTTCTTCGTAGGAGACCGTATAAGGATAGCTCCGGCAGCTGAAATGGTAAAATTTGATCCTGGTATCACTCATCAGTGTTCCCGCCCCTTCGGTATTCCAATCTTCCATATCGTTTTTCCTGATTTTCTTCAGTTCCTTTCCACCAGCATCGTATAAAATCGCGGTGACATTCCCTAGTTTATGAAATTTATCGTAATAAGCGTGGACGGTTGCGTATTGGTCGCCGCCGCTATTAAGAATAGTATACAATTGTTTGTAATGCAGGGTGGCCTTTCCCGGAGATTCAATATCCAGTTCTGTTTCGTCCACCCGTTTTACAGCCACCGCACCAAATTTCAGCGAGTCGGCGATCGTTGACGTGTTCAATTCCTGTGCGAAGGATTTGCCACAGCTTATCATGATTATTAGGAGAAGCAGAAATCCAGGTTTCTGTAATGGAAGATAGCCCATGAAGATTATTTTTTTTTGAAAATGATCTCTTCCTTTTCCTTTCTGATGACAAAGGCATAAAAATCACGAAGACTCTTATATTCTCCAATCCCGAACTGGGTTTTTTTGATCCTTAGCCGGCAACGTAATTGAATTTTTGCCGAATCCGTTTCGACCAGGTATTCATACACGCCGCTATTACCGCTATCCAATATTGCTTTTTCCGACCGGGGGACCTGATCAACCGAATACCCTTTGGGAACTTCCAAATTGATGACATATTCATAATCCTCGCGATAGGGCATTTCTACGGGGTAATGCCGCTCAGGGGAATTGAATGGATTGGTATTGATTCTTTCGTGCATAATGGGGTTCAGATAGATCGTTGGGGAAGAAAAATGGTATTTCATATTATAATGCCAGATGACAGGTACTCCGGGTTTGTCCAGGGAATCGATACCTGTTTCTTCCATTGTTTTATAAGATGACAGGGATTTACGCAGGTTATCAAAAAATTCCTCCGGTTTGATCATTTTCAAACGGCTTCGAAGTTCCATGGATTCGAAAATTCCTGCGGTATGCGTGAAGCTCCCAGAATATCCAAGGCTGTCGTCATTGATTATCGTCACATAGGTCATCCTCCTTTCCAGTATCGAATCCGGTGATAATGGGATCAACTGATGATTTCCATCAATGGTTCTGGCAGAACCATTGTAGCAAGCCTCGGGTAATTGTCCGAAACCAATGGTGCTCCTGGTCGCATCCAGCAAATAAGTCCGGTCCCCGACCTTCAGCCCCGTGACTACATAATTGTAATCCTTCAACAGTGGATAGCTTTCAACCACCGTACCATGTGCACGCGTACTGAGCAGTATGGGAACGGCTTCAAAACCCTCGTGCTGGTAAAGGGCCGCTAGCAGCAGGTTGACGTCTGCTATATTCCCCTTTTTATCCTCCCAAGTTTTCTTAAGTGGCTGGGATAAATAGATGCCTTCAATCCCCGAGCATTCCATATGATCCCTTAGATAGGCGTATATTTTCTGGGCGGTCTCCAATGAGTTTCCTTCCACCCCCGTTATTTTTTTAAGTTCATCAGACATCCAATGGTTTCGATCCAGCAAAGGAGCTCCAAAGTTTTCACTCTTCATCAGTTCAGTGACCAGATCATCCCAGGTATTTCTAAAGGTTCTTTCCATGCCTTGAATATGAACAGCTGAAAGTTGGAATTCAATCCTGCTTATATAATTCCTTTGCGTAGTGATAAAGGCTTCCCTTCTTGCAAGGCCGGGAACATTTTGTATCGCCCAAATCCGCTCGGTCGCGTCCCCGTTCCAAGAATCACTGTATGCGGCCATCGTCGAATCTATAGTGAACTTCAGATAGCCTTGTTTTTCCATGACATAATCCAGGACGGAAGGTATCGTGATATCGTATTCGCTCCAGAGAATGGGGTATTCCCCCTGGAAATCCCAAAAAGGCACATAACCAAAACCAGGGAAAACAATGCGATAGGAATATTCTATGACCGAGCCTTCTTTTACAGATGGCAATATCATTTTTTCCAGCTGGAAGCCACCGCTTTCTTCCTGAAAAATATTGCTTTTGTCCACCTTGGAAACGATCATTTTCCCTTCTTCCATGTTATAGGTAGCCCCCTTCAAATCTTCAATCTCCACACCCGTAGCTCCCTTTTTTAACCTCGAAAGTACAATCGTAGATAACCCAAAAGAGATCTTACGGAGCAACCTGATCCTGGTATGCCTTTCGTACACAATATTGAACCCGTACAGGCTACTAGTGCCGCGTTCAAAATGGACATGCCCAATATCGAAAAGGATAACCGCACTAGCCGAACTATCCAACGAATAAGCAGCAGGTGCAAAAGTTTCCAGGGGAACTTCTCCGAATTTTTTAACCGGACTTCCAGGCTGAGCGATTAAATATATCGGGAAAAATATCAGGATCGGAACATTCAACAAAAAGGCCTTAGGTTTCATATTGAGCTGATCTTAAAAAAGGGCGGAAAGCCGAGGTGGAGCAGCTTCATTTCCGGTTTTGAAAATAATCAAAAAATAAGAAAATGAAACATTATCGCATCAATTTCTCATGTATGGAATGCCAAAAACCTAGGGCCGGTTCTTAAACCTGAAAGCTCCAGCTCAAAAGCAAACCCAAATGGGTATTTCCATTTGCAATATGGATAATTTCCCAGCCATTGTCATCATTTACGAAGCAGAATCATTTCAAACAAAGTGTTAATTTGAAAAAACAAGGCTTAAGATTCTGGATAAATGCGTAGTATTGGCGTTGGCGACATCATTTACAAACATGTATGAAAAAAATAGCTTACTTTCTTGCTTTATCAGTTTTGTTATTATCCTGCAAAAAGGTCCCAGTCTCAACCTCACCCACTATTTCCAATGGGCTGATGCAGCTTGCCGTTGGAAATTTCTGGGATTATATCAAAATCAGTTACGACAGCAATAGCGGTCTGCCCATTGATACGGTTGACGATGCCATTAATATCATATCTCAGATTACGGTCGATACGGTTACCTATTTTCAACAGGTGCAAAACTCCATCACCAATATTAACAGCGGAAGTTTTTTTTACAACCTGGACAGCAACACCCTTAAAAAAACAGACAGCGCCGTTGATTATGTCTTTTTTAAAAGAGTAAGCTCGGACAGCGTACTGATTGATTCCTGGCCAGACACCGTAACCAGCAGGTGTAAGGGGGTCAACTTATTGTATGGGTTTACCGGAACCACGGCGGTGGATGGCTACAATTGTCTTAGGAATGTCATTTATGTCACCGATTGCACAGGGTTTAATTTTCAAACCTGGGTCTACTATTTGCAGCCGGGCGTGGGGCTGGTAAGAATTCAACATTATGCGACCAAACAAGATCAAAGCTTCTACCTGGATTTTCAGGAAGACCTTCAGTCCTACCATATTGTCCGCTAGGACGACATGGTTTGACTATCTGCAACTTACTGGTCGCTCCGGCTACTAACAACTAACTGCATGAAAGGATATATACTTCTGTCATCAATGGCGCTGATTTTATTATTATCTGGCTGCGGAGAAAATCCAAAAGCTATTCAGCCAGGACAGGCCGATTCAAGTTTCCAAAGAATTTCGGAAGATTTCTTAACAGGGTTCCTCGCATGGAGACCAGACGGGGCTGTCAGCCTCGGTTTTCACGAATACGACGGTAAGATGACCGATTTCAGCAAAGGTTCGCTTGAAACAGAAATAAACAGGCTAAGATCTTATAAGACACAGTTGGATTCCCTGGATACCTTATCCCTTAGTCCAAGGGTTTTGTACGATTACCGTATTCTGCGCTCTGGGATAAATTATGAACTATTCAAATTCGAGGATTTTAATCCTTACGCTAAAAACCCTATGCAGTATGCAGGGGCCCTGGACGTCAGCATATATGTTAAGCGCAATTTCGCGCCACTGGAAGACCGGGTAAGGTCCATCATCAGAATTGAAGAAAAGGCACCGGAATTATTTGCAGCAGCTAGGGCCAACCTCGAGGATTCTCTCGCCGAGCCGTATATTCAAACTGCTATTGAAGTTGCCAACGGCGCTGCGGGATTTTTGGGCGGCGACCTCCTCATCGCCCTCAAGGAGCTGAAAAACGATACGCTCATGGCCAGGTTCAAGACGGCAAATCAGAAAGCAATTGATGAGATCAAAGGTTATGTAGCTTACCTCAAAAAAGAAAAAATGCCAAAGGCCCATAACCATTATGGGATTGGACCGGAAAAATTCCAAAGAATGCTTGCTGTTGAATGCATTCATGAATCACCGGAAAAAGTACTTGAGACCGGGTTAATCGAACTCAAGAAAGAACAGGATGCGTTTAATGCAGCCGCAAAAATTATTAACCCCAACAAAAAACCGATCGAAGTATATAACGACCTGCAGAAAGAGCACCCAGTAGCAGATAGCCTGATCCCGGATGCAAAGAAAAACTTGGAAGGGATCCGGCAATACCTGTTGGACAAAAATATAGTGACCATGCCTTCTGAAGTGCGGGTACATGTGCAGGAAACGCCGGAGTTTGCAAGAGCAACCAGTACGGCTTCCATGGACACGCCCGGGCCATTTGAAAAAAAGGCAACCGAGGCCTATTATTATATTACACCGGTTGATCCCCATTGGACCGCTAAACAGAAAGAGGATTGGCTTTCACAGTTTAACTTTTACACCACAGACATTGTGACGATCCATGAGGTGTACCCGGGACATTACACCCAGTTTTTGCATTTGAACGCCTCATCCGCCAAAAAGATTGAGAAGATATTCGGGAGCTATGCCTACATCGAAGGATGGGCGCATTATACGGAACAGATGATGATCGAAGAAGGTTATGGAAATACGGGTGATTCGGTAAAAGCGGCCAAACTCCACCTGGCTCAATCCGGAGATGCATTGCTTCGCTTATGCCGCTTATGTGTTTCCATTAAAACGCATTGCCAGGGAATATCGGTTGGTGAAGCCACAAAATTCTTTATGGATAATTGGCATCAGGGCAATGAACCATCAAGAGAGGAAGCGCTAAGGGGAACATTCGATCCGGGTTATTGCTTTTATTCGCTGGGTAAACTTCAGATCCTCAAACTTCGCGCTGATTATAAAAAGCAGGAAGGAGATAGTTTCTCGTTAAAGCATTTTCATGACCTGATGTTGGATAATGGAATGCCGCCTATTCGGTTGCTAAGGGAGATCCTCCTAAAGGATTCGAGCCAGTGGGATAAAATATTATAGATATATTCCTAACGGAAATAAGAAGTTTCCGCTCTGAGTTTTTCATAGTAGGCCAGCCAGACTTTTCTGAATTTCTCGCTTGGGCCTTTTAATAATAGAATATAACTTCCATACTCGCGTGCATATGGGTAAGTGATGCTGTCCACGACTGCGGCGGATTGAAACTCATGGATAAAATCCTCATGCATTTCTTCCCTATTGTCAGTAGAAAGTATCAGGACATTTTTTTTGTAGAAATTGGAAGGTACCCAAAGCAAAAAACTAGCACCGTGGCCCATTGCAGGAGGCAAACCATATTCCGGACCATAATAGTTTACGGCGCCGTTCTCTCCATAATTGTCACAATCCAGTATTGTTTGTTTTTTTTCATCGCTATCCAATGACTGGTACACTTTTGCCATTTTTGCGGTTAACTCCCTCCACGACAACATATCTGCAAAATCCTGCGGCAGTGCATGATCTTTTTGATCTTCCCATTGAAGAAATCCTAGCTTTCGGTAATAATCGTTTCTTTCATAGTATGCTGCCAACGGCTTAGGGGGAAGGAAGGGGAGTGAAACCCTATCCAAAAAAAAGCCAAAAAACAGCACAAAGGCTAGCATGGGATAGCGAAGAAAAATCAGGCGATTGGCCGTCCAACGTTCAAGCAATACTCCTCCAAATGCGAACAGGATGGGGTAGGCGCCCAGGCCATAATAACCCTTGCCATGTCCTGCCACAAGAAAGCCAATCACCAGGAGGGTTGCCCAACCGATAAAACGAAATGGTTTGCCCTCGGAAGTAAAGCTCACCCAACACCAACCCGAAACCCAAATAAAAATACCCGGAAGATTAAATAGGGCTTGGTCTAATAAAAATCCGGCTTGGCTTACCTTCTGCAATTGCTGGAGCTGAAGCTCTTTCATATGATGGATCACGGGAAATCCGTGAATTGCTTGCCAGATTATGTTGGGAAGAAAGATTCCAAAGGCTATTAATAAAGCATAATAAAGGTGCTTATTCCGAAAGATTTTTCTTTCAGAGGTCAGCATTAGTCCGAGAAACAGACTGCACCCATAAAAAGCCACCGAATATTTACTCATCATGCCCAGACCCAAGCCGATTCCTGCAATATATAATCCGCGCGGGCTCCCTGTGTGTATATAACGGATGAGGCCAAAAGCCATCAGGGTCCAGAAAAATACCTCCAGGAAATTGGGTTGAAACATAAAATGAACATGCATATAATAACCACAAATGAAAGGGAGAAAACCCAGGACCAGGGCATACCATCTTCCTCCTAACGAAATGATGAGGCTTCCAACGATCAACCAGGTCAGGGATCCAAAAAGGGAAGGCCATATTTTGATCCAAAAAAAAGATCCGCCCATCATATTTGAAAGGAAGGCCATGACCGACATCATGGGCGGCACTTCCAAATAACCCCATGCCATATGGTGTGCCTCAGCCAAATAAAGAAACTCATCACGGTGTGGCTCATATGCAGAATCCTGTATTAAAAACGGAAGCACGAGTTTGAGTAGTCCTAGAAGCAGCAACAGGCTATTGAGCCTGACCGGAAGAAACTTTGATTTCATATAGAAAGGGAGTGATAGAAATGGAAATGTTGCATGAAAAGACATTAATAGTCCAACGCCGCTGCACCCAAAAGGTAGGGAAAATAATTGCTTTACTATTGACCATCCAAAAATATTTCCTGAATTCCGTTAATTTTAGCGATCAAATCAACTGCACATGAAGAAGATTGTTGTTTCAGCTCTCTTGCTAGCCGTATCTGTAGTTTCCTTTTCGCAAAAAAAACCCCTTGACCATACAGTCTATGACTCCTGGCAAAGTCTTGGCGAAAGATTGATCAGCAGCGATGGAAAGTATATTGTCTATACCATTAACCTGCAGGAAGGAGATGGAAAACTGCTGGTCCAAACCCCGGACGGGGCGTATAAAAAGGAAATCCCTAGAGGATACAATGCCACCATAACCAAGGACAACCGTTTCCTGGTATGTAAGATTAAACCGCTATTCAAGGAAACCAGGGAAGCCAGGATCAAAAAAAAGAAGCCGGAAGATATGCCGAAGGATTCTTTAGCCATTCTTCAGTTTGACAATGACAGCCTGTTTAAAAAAGCCGGAATCAAAAATTATCAAACACCCGAAAAAGCTCCGGGATGGGTAGCCTATCTTTTCGAAAAGGGCTTTCCAGAACAGCCAAAAGACAAAATGCAGACGGATTCAATAACCCGGCTGAATGGAATAACGATGATGGCGGACAGTTTGGTTCACGTGGCTGACAGTTTGAGAAACAAAGCTGCAGAGGCCAAAATAAAAGGATTATCTGTTCTGCAACCCTTAAAAAAAGATATAAAAAAACCAAATGAAGAACCCGTGGAAGAAGGAACAGCACTGGTTTTGCGTAACCTTCAAACCGGAGAAGAAAAAAAATATGAACTGGTCAGTGATTACCTTTTTTCAAAAAATGGGAAAAAATTGGTCTTAGAAACCACCAAAAGGAAAAACGATTCCTCAAGCAAAGGCCTGGTGCTGCTACTAGATACCTATAATTACCGTGTGGATACCGTCATGAAGGGTATCAATGAGGGTAAGAATTTTGCCTTTGATGAAGATGCCACACAACTTGCTTTTGTCGCCGAAAGGGATAGTGCAAAAAAAGCTTTACAGAGATTCTTTAAGCTATGGTATTATACGCCGGGGATGGACAGCGCAAAATTGCGCGTGGATCGAAATACCAAGGGGCTAATAAAGAATTGGACCGTTAGCGAAAATTACAAACTTGATTTCAGTAAAGACGGCAGCCGTTTATTTATTGGGGTTGCCCCGGTCCGTCCGCTAAAGGATACGACCTTGCCCGATTTTGAAAAATCAAATGTGGATATTTGGAATTATAAATCAGACGACCTGCAGACTTTTCTTTTGAAACACCTGGAAGAGGACATGAAAAAAAGCTACCTAGCCGTTATAGAGAAAAATAAGGATGAGATCCTGCAAATCGAGAATGAAAAATTCGTTGATGGAGAGATCACAAAACAAGGCGATGGAAATGTTTTTTATATATACACCGATTCGGGTAAACGTGTCTCTTCGCAATGGTTGGGCTATTTTCTGTACGATATCTATGCTTTTGATATGAAGACCGGCCAAAAATCCCTGATCATCCAGGATTTTAGAGGAATTACTTACCCCTCTTATACTGGAAAGTATTTGTTGTTATATGAGACTGGCAAGAAAGGATATTCGGTGTATAATAGTGAAACCAAAGAGCTCCATAAGGTGGCAACAGATGTAAAAACACCTTTTTATGACGAACAGAACGATCACCCGGATGACCCAGGTCCCTATGGCATCAGCGGATGGGAGAAAAATGACAATCATATCTATATAAATGATCGTTATGATATTTGGAAAGTCGATCCCGAAGGAAAAGAAAAGTCAACCATTGTCAGTCCGCCTTTGGGCAGGGCAGCAAAAATCTCTTCGGTTTATATAAAGATGAATCGGGAAGATAAATATATAGATACTGCTAAAAATGTGTATTTGAGCCTGGTAAGCGAAAAAACCAAAACAGCCTCCATTGTCAAAACCAGATTCACGGGTCAACCCGGGAGCACAGAACTTATAGCTGCAGACACCAATTATTTGTTGAACAGGTTTTTGAAGGCTGACAGCACAGAAGTTTTTATGTATTCAAAAGAGGATTTCTCATCCTCACCCAATTTGTATGTCACTTCCATTGCCATAGATTCGGCTCTGCAATCCGGTAAACCTCTAGGTCCAGGCCGGCATGCAGGAGGGCTTTTGAGTATCCAGCTCTCTCATACCAACCCGCAGCAATCGCAATATCTCTGGGGTAGTTCCGAATTGTTTACATGGAAAGCCTATACGGGAAAGAAAACGGAAGGGATCCTGTACAAACCGGAGAATTTTGATGCCAGGAAGAAATATCCCATGATTGTATATTACTACGAGCGGAATAATTCGATTCTTCACTACTATTTACCACCTTCTCCAACTCCTTCCGCTTTGAATATTCCTTTTTTTGTGAGCCGGGGTTACGTGGTATTTGTGCCTGATATCTGGTATAGAAATGGCCATCCTGGTAAAAGCGCTTATGATTATGTAGTGAGTGGCACCAGGGCCTTGATCAAAATGGGTTTTATTGATAGCACCAAAATTGGTTTACAAGGACAGAGCTGGGGTGGCTACCAGACGGCTATCCTGATCACTCAAACGAATTTATATGCAGCCGCATGGGCTGGCGCACCGGTGGTCAATATGTTTAGCGCTTACGGCGGCATTCGCTGGGAAAGCGGGATCAACAGGCAAGCGCAATATGAAAAGGGGCAAAGCCGCATTGGGGCTTCCATATGGGATCGGCCGGATCTATATATAGAAAATTCTCCGCTTTTCCATCTTCAAAAAGTAAGGACACCGCTAGTCATTATGAGTAATGATGCTGATGGCGCGGTGCCCTGGTATCAGGGTATTGAATTTTTTACGGCCATGCGCCGTTTGAATAAACCAGTTTGGCTTTTGGATTATAATGGCGAAGAGCATAATCTTGTTGAGCGAAGAAACCGTAAAGATATTCAGATCAGGGAACAACAATTTTTTGATTGGCTGTTAAAAGGTGATAAACCTCCTGTTTGGATAACGGATGGGGTCCCCGCTACTTTGAAGGGGATTGACTGGGGGTTGGAAATCAAAAAATGAAGAATCAGATTGTCCGCCCTTTAATCAGGCAACCAGGCTTGAGGAATGCCCGTTAGTAGGATGCAGCTATCGCCATGAAGCACATATTCAAAAAGATATTTTTTGGAGATTTGACCGTCCGGGATTATGCCAACATCAGGGTTGATAGCAGTATAAATGAAAAAGTGTTTTTGGAAATTGCCGGAAACCTGGTCGATATTACACAAATTCATTGGCCGCTTGCGCTTCATCCTTTCATCTTTGGTGTTTGGGCAAAAAAAAATGGCGCTCTTTCCGGTTTTGACAAGACAGCCGCGCAACAAATGCTTTTTAAAAGCGGCTCCACTGATATCATTCGTCCCAGGAAAGGGACGACTGCGCGTCTGACCTTGGATTTTTTTGACAGCATTGAAGAACAGGAAGGTACCTTATTGCTATTGAAAATAAGACATGCGAAAATTTACCATGGGCATTTCCTGAAGCTCGCCTTTCTCTTTTTTAAGTACTATAAAAAGCCGGGATTATCTTTTGAGCAATTTAGATCCTTTGTTGCGGCATACAGTTATCCTCGGATTGTAAGGATTATATCCTTCAGGGAGGGCGGATATTTTAATATTTTCCCCATGGATCTTCTGGGTGAAATACCTGGGACGAATAAATATGTTTTTGGTCTCCGCCATACCAACATTACGCTTTCGAGGATAATAGATACAAAGAAATTGGTTGTTTCCGAATGCTCTTCTGAAAATAAGGATGCCATCTACGAGCTTGGTAAACATCATGGGGGCACCCCCCCGGGCATTGACTCTTTGCCATTTACTTTGAAGCCGACCCATAATTATGGGTTTTATGTGCCCAGTTGGGTTGATGGTTATAGAGAAATCCGTGTTCTTAAAACCATGAACCTGGGCAGCCACATGCTTTTATGGGGGGAATCCGACGATATACATGGATTACCTGATCCTTCAGGGCATCTCTTTCATATTCATTTCCTGCTTTATCTTCTCCAACGCAAGACCGGACATGATTATCCATTGGCATAGCGTGGTCTAATTTGTTTTCCTGTAATTAAAAATGGCCCATCCATTCAGGCCTACCGCAAAAGCGATCTCAATAAAGATTTGATATTTAATATCGCTAAGACCACTTCCTTTAAGAACGATCATGCGCATGACATCTATAAAATATGTTACCGGAGTAAGCCTGGAGATGATCTTTGCCCATATTGGCATATTATCGACTGAAGTAAAAAGGCCGCTCATCAAAATGAAGATCATGATAAAGAAGAAGGCGACAAACATGGCCTGGAGCTGATTATCACTATAGGTTGAAATCAATAATCCAAAACCCAAAAGTGCCACCAGATAAATGGAAAGAAACAGGTATAACACTGCCAGGTGCCCTACCGGAATGATTCCGTAAACGAATCTCGCAATCAGGAGGCCGATCGTGAAATCAAAACTTCCGATCAACCAAAATGGGATCAACTTGCCTGCAATGAATTCCCATTTTTTGATGGGGGTTACATTGATTTGCTCAATGGTACCTACTTCTTTTTCCTTTACAATATTTAATGCAGCAATAAAGCCGCCTACTAAGGTTACCAGAATAACCAAAATCCCCGGGACCATAAAAAATTGATAATTCATCAGTGGATTAAACCAGTTTTCTGGGACAATATCAATGGTGGCTTCTGCATTCAATTTTTGGGGTTGGACCCATTCCGTACGGATATCACTGTTAAAATCAGTTAGCACAGTGGTCAGATAAGCACTGCCTAGGCTTCCTTTTATGCCATTGATGGCGTCAGCAGCGAGAAATACTTTTTGAGTCCCTTCTCTGATCAGGTTCCTTTCGAAATTTTGCGGAATCACGAGCACGATGTCGGCCTTTTCCTGCTCCACCAGGCCAAGGGCTTTTTGATAGGTAGGTTTGAATCCGGTAATGCGAAAATATCCCGAGGAACCAATTTTTGAAATGAGGCGCTGGGTGTAACTGGAATGATCCTGGTCTACGATGGCAAGGTTGATATTACGGATATCGAAATTAGCCGCAAGTGGCATAATCAGCAGTTGTATCATCGGAAGAATAAAGATGATGGGCAACAGGCTCCTGTTGCGGAATATCTGCCTGAACTCTTTTCGAAGCAGGAATTTTAGTGTTCTCATGCCAAGCGGGTTTTAAAGCGTTTTAGACTGACGGTGAGCAAAACGCCTGTCATGGCTGCCAGGACCAGGGTTTCTTTCCAAATCGATTGGAACCCAAGTCCCTTCAGCATGATCGCTTTTACTATTGTATAATACCATTTTGAAGGAATCACATTGGAGATGATTTGCAGGGGAAGCGGCATATTTTCAATCGGGAATAAGAATCCGGTAAAAATGATGGTAGGTAGCATCATCCCCATCATGGAAATGAGCATAGCTGTTTGCTGGGAATCCGTAAAACTGGAAATCAAAAGACCAAATGACAGGCAGCTAATTATAAATAAGGTGCTTTCTGCAAATAGTAACACGATATTGCCCCTTACAGGAACATCGAGAAGGAAAACTCCAAGAAGCAATATGATGATAAAGTTGAGCAGCGAAAGCCCCAAATAGGGAATGGCCTTTGAAAGGATCACATAAATTGGCTTGAAAGGCGATACCAGCAATACCTCCATCGTACCCATTTCCTTTTCTTTTACGATGGATACGGAAGTAAGCGTGGTACAAACGATCATCAGGACCAAGGCTATGACACCGGGGATGAAATTCATCGATCCATTCATTTCAGGATTGTACAGCATCCTTAATTCGGGCTCAATTTTGTAGGGTTCAGAACTGCCCGCATTCAATTTACGCTGGTAGTCTCCGATGATGGATTGCAAATAGTTGGCGATTGTTTTGGCTGTATTGGGATCTGAGGCATCTAAAATGATCTGCACCTGGGCTTTATTCAAATGCAACAGATCCTCATTGAAGCGGGACGGAAAGATAAGGGCACATTTAACCTCGCCACGCCTGAATGCTATATTCATTTCTTCATTGGATAAAACTGATTTTTCGATAGAGAAATAGGGGCTGGCGGCGATACGTGCCGTGATCTGCCCGGAGGCGATATCCTTTGCATAATCGACCACCACCAGCTTGGCATTCTTTAGTTCAGTTGTCAGGGCGAAGCCGAAAAGTATTATCTGCACAATGGGCAGGCCAAACAGGATCAACAGAGTCCTTTTGTCACGGAATACGTGGTAAAATTCCTTTTGAACAAATACCCCAAATTGATTCATTGGATGGTTTTTATCATGATAAATGTTTTTTACACCTGCAATTAATCGGCAGTACGTTTTGCACCCCGGGCCAGGGCATAAAAGACTTCATCCATCGACTTTGCCGAAAAACGCTGCTTCAAGTTGGCCGGCGTATCCAGGGCGTCGATGCGGCCATCGACCATGATGGATATCCGGTTGCAATATTCTGCTTCATCCATATAATGCGTCGTCACAAAAATGGTGATCCCCGTTTCTGAAGCTTCATAAATCAGGTCCCAAAATTGTCGACGGGTTACCGGATCGACGCCCCCGGTGGGTTCGTCCAGAAAAACGATTTTCGGCCTGTGTACAATGGCTACCGAAAAAGCCAGTTTTTGTTTCCATCCGAGCGGCAGTTCCCCCACCAATTTTTTCGCTTCCTTTTCCAAACCCAGCTTACTTATCAACTCATCGGATTTTTGTTTTAACTCTTTATCCGGCAAGCCATAAATTCCACCATAGAACTGAATGTTCTCACTGATCGTCAGGTCCTCATAGAGGGAAAATTTCTGACTCATATACCCAATATTTTTTTTTATGGATTCCTGCTCCTTATACACATTGTACCCGGCAACCGTCGCTTCACCCCCGCTGGGATAAGACAGGCCACAGAGCATGCGCATCGCCGTAGTCTTACCTGCGCCGTTAGCGCCAAGAAATCCGAAAATCTCGCCGCTCCTGACTTCGAAAGAGATTTTATTTACAGCGGTAAATCCACCGAATTCCTTGGTTAGGTTCTTGCAAACTATTGCTTGATCATTCATGTTACGGGGAATTTGGATTCATGAGTTGAATAAAACTGTCTTCAATGGAAGCAGGTATTTTTTTTATCTCCAGATTCTTATGCCCTTTTTCCCCAAGCCATTTCTCCAGCCGGGTCTTTTCCTGTTCATCTATATCTTTAAAGGAAACATGGAGGTAATCTCCAAAACTATAACAGGATAGGGTGCCAGGGTACTCCCGGATATCCTTTAAAAGCTGGTGCATTTGTGTTGCTTTCACGGCATAAAGGGCCCTGGGATAGGCGTTGACGATATGGTCGGGCGTATCGACGGAAAGGATTTTCCCTTCCTGAATCAGGGCTATCCTTTCGCAAAGATTGGCTTCATCCATATATGCTGTGGAGACCAGGATGGTAATCCCCTGCCGCTTCAGGCGCTTCAGCATTTCCCAGAATTCCTTCCGGGAAACGGCATCTACTCCTGTGGTGGGTTCGTCCAAAAATAATACGACCGGCTTATGTATCAGGGCACAGCATAATGCCAGTTTCTGCTTCATCCCGCCTGATAATTTCCCCGCCCGTCTTTTTGCAAAGGGTTCGATTTGTTCGTAAATATCTTTGATTAAAGCATAATTGGCTTCGATCGTCGTCCCAAACAGGCTAGCAAAAAAATGGAGGTTTTCTTCAACAGTCAAGTCGGGGTATAAAGAGAACCTGCCCGGCATGTATCCCACACAGCCACGTATTTTTTTAAAATCGGTTTGCGTATCAAATCCGGCCACGGTTGCCGATCCACGGTCCGGTAACAGGAGAGTTGTGAGTATCCTGAACAGGGTGGATTTGCCTGCCCCATCCGGGCCGATCAGACCGAAGAGTTCACCCTCTTTCACATCAAAGGATATATCGCTTGCCGCCAATAATTTTCCTTTGTCATAAGTTTTGGTGATCTGATGGAGTGTTACGGCTGACATGCTCATTAAAGTTTTATTTCTCCATACATTCCGATCTTTAGAAAACCGTCATTGCAGACTCTTACTTTTACCGCATATACCAGGTTCGCCCTTTCATCTTTTGTCTGGATCGTCTTGGGAGTAAATTCAGATTTGTCTGATATCCAGCTGACGGTTCCCTGATATTGTTTATAATTTTTCTCCCCTGCGTCTATCCTCAACTGGAGTGATTGACCTAATTTGATCAGGGATAACTGGGTCCCCGAAATATAAGCCCTAAGAAAGAGCGTATCCAAATTGGCAATCTTATAGAGTGCCTTTCCCACAGTGGCCATTTCTCCCTGGAGTGCATATTTTGTTAACACGGTGCCTCGGACTGGATTTATGATCACCCCCTTGCGAATCTGATCCTCATACTGGGCGACAGATTTTTCGAGCGGAGAACGCTCGCTAAGTACACTCCGGTTTTGATTAGCGATATTGGTCGTTTCTACAGATAATTGCTGGCCGGTGACCATGATTTGTTTTTTCAGCTGGTCTATCCCAGAGTTGATATCATCTAACTGTTTCTGGGTTGCTGCATCCGCCTTGACCAGGTTTTCAGTCCTTGTCTTTTCCCTAAGTTGTTGTTCCAGTTGTGACTGCTGGACTGCCAATTGTTTTTTAATCAGCTCCAGTTGAGGTCCCGGATCAGTCGTCTTTTCATGCAAAGCTTTGATGGAAGCCTGAACTTGTTCCATCTGTAAAGTTGGGACCGTAATGTCAATCTGACCGACAACAGCGCCCAGGCCCAACGTATCTCCTTCTCTCACAGCAAAAGACAGTAATTGGCCATTCTGCTGTGCAGACACAATGACCTCATCTGCTTCAAAATTTCCGGAACTGGCGTAACCGTCATCCTGACGGGAACAGGAGTTAAATAAGAGGGAGGCCGTTATCGAAAGAAGTTGGATGTATTTGCTTTGCATATCAATGATGTATTAATTACCTGAAGTATTTTTGGAATTATATTGTGACTGGAGGAACTGGATTTCATGAAGGATCAGGCCTTGTTTGGCCTGGCTTTCTGCATTTACCTCTGTGATATAGTCGTGGGAGGTAATGACGCCGTTTTCCAGTTGTGCGGCGGCCGCTATTTTTACTGATGTCCTTAGACCAATGATCTTTTGATCTTTTTCGAGCAGGGCCGTGTATTTATTTTCTTCGGCATTTTGTTGGGTAAGGGTAAGATTGGTATTGAACAAAAAAGTTTGCTTTTGAAGGTCTATGGTTTTTCTGTTCACGCTAAGCAATCTCCTGTCATTTTTTAGGGTATATAAAGCAGATAATGACCAACTGAATCGGATGCCGCCAAGTGCCCAAAATCCAAAATCATTACTAATAAAATTGAGTGTGGGCCTGCTGTACGCTCCCTGTACAAATGCGCCGACTTTCGGAAGATAATTTGATTTGAGTTGGAGTTCCTGGATGTCAATGGCTTTCTCCTGGTAAAGGAATAAGTCGAGTTCAGGTCTTTTGATCGCGGCCGAAACAATGATCGACGGAGGTTTGACAAAGGCGGTATTTTCATCTAGAGGCTGGTTAACAAATATGGACAGCATCTGAAGATATCCTGTGCGGGATGCCAGCAGCTCGGTCCGGGATTGATCAGTAACCAAAATTTCGGCGTTGAGCTCATCCAGGTTGCTCCGTAGGGAAGTGCCATTGGTGAGAGATGCCTGTGTTTTTTCTGCTTCGTTTTTAAAATCCTTTGTCTGCAGTGCATTCTGCTTAAGTTGTTCGTCAATCAACAATATGCCGAAAAACAATTGATTGACCCGGTCCTTCAGGGCATACAAATCAACTTCCACATTCTGCATCTGGATCGCTTCTTCGGCTTTCGTCAGATCCTTGCCGTATCTGATCGCACCGCCATCGTAGATGGTTTGATCGACTTCAGCCAAGACCTTATATTGGTCTTTGCTGTAGACCGGGAGACTGACTCCTGGGATCTTAAATGGGAAGGCGATAGTTTGTGATTGATAGGTGGCCTGTCCGGAAAAACTGAGTTGGGGCAGGTATCCCCTGGATGCATTTTCTACCGAGTATTCCCTTGTTTGCCGGATTAGCTCCCTTTGTTTGATCAGCGGATAGTTTTGCGTGGCAAGTTTGTAACAAGCCTCCAGGGTAAGCGGGTGGTCCTGGGCCATTGAAGGTGCAGTCAAAAAAAGCAAAAGGAGAGCGAGGATGCTGTTTCTCATTTTCTTATTTATTTAGAAGCATTTTTTTCAGCCATTGCGGTATCAGGCTCTTACGTTCCTCCATCATCAATCTAAAATCCTGATTGCTTAAGTTGGCGACCTTTAAGATCAGAGGTGCGGCAACAAACGGAAAGATGGTCATTGAAAAAATATTGATCACCAGGTGGAGCGGGTTGAGATCAGTTTTCTTATTTTGTTTTAATTCCTCCGTCAGCTGAAGCATAAACTGGGACTTCAACAGCATTTCCTTGGTAAGCCCTCCTGTTTTCAGGGTTTTAGGATTTGAACGGACCTCATTGAGGATAAACAGGGGCAAGTCCGGGTTTTCGCTTAATTGGTTGATATATAACTCGACGATAGCATCGATTTTTTCTCCGAGCTGAGTCTTTTTATCATTTACCACTGCTTTTAAGCCGCTCACAAATTGACCAAAATTTTCAAGCATCACGATGTTAAAAAGCTTCTCCTTGCTCCTGAAATAATAGTTCAGGAGGGCCAAATTGATCCCAGCCTCCGCGGCGATATCCCGGGTACGCGTAGCAGCAAATCCTTTTTTCGTGAAGATCTTTCTAGCGGCGGACTTTATTTTTTCTTCCGTGCTGGTATCTTTTGATAGACTATCCATAGTATAATTAAAAAAGGAAAAGGCAAAGTAAAACAATTAATTTGATTTAATCAAACATTTAAATCAAATGATTAAATTCAATTTCCTAACTATTCCCTGAACTGGTCGTTAAACCGGCTCAATTATTTTTTTTGTTTATTATTTTTATTTATCTTTCGGCAACAGAAGCAGTTACTTTCACGCTTTTGACCCTACATACGCCCCTGATAGAAGATATGTTTTGATCTTTTATCGGCGCCTAAGAAATAGCAAGAGGCTCTCTATCGTTTCCTTTTCTTTCAAATTCCATGGTGTTTCTATAGTTGTATAATTTTTTATTAAAATTAATCCCAGACGCATGCAATCCTATATTCTATTAATTATAGTTGATAATAAGGCAGAGACTGAATTCATAAACAATGCAATGCAGCTGGCCGGTCTGGCCTGTGTGTCGGCATGGGCCGACACCAAAGAAAGGGTGCAGCGGATTTTGGGACAGATGCTTCCTGATTTTGTTTTACTTGATCTCGAGGTCGCAGGAATGAACAGCCTGGACTTTCTGGAAGAGTTTAGATTATCCAGTAAAACCCGCGATATCCCAGTCTTTTTGTATTGTAATCCAATTGCTGATGAGGTCAGGGGAAAGGCGTTGGCTTTGGGGGCAAGCGCTTTTATTGAAAGGACTAAAACTACAGAAACCCTTTCCTGGGCTTTGAAAAGCGCCATCGCTGATAGCGACGCGAGTGCTACAGGAAAGCGATGAAACCGGCATTATATTTTCTATCACATTTTTGAAATTTGATTTTTGGAAATATGGAGCCACGTGAAGAATCCTTAAGGGGAGGAAAAAAGGAGACCAGAAAAAGCGCAAAAATTTCTGATGATGCCGAGGATCAAAAGAACGCTGACATCATTTTAGAAATAATAAATGAGGTATTTTTTGAACTTAGCAGCGAAGGCGTCATCCGCCGTGTCAACAGGAAAGCGGAATCATACTGCAACAGGGAAAGAAAGGAGCTATTAGGTAAGATTTTCTGGGATATATTTCCCCAGGCCCTGGGGACTCCTTTTTATAGCCTGATCAGCAATGCACAGGAAAAAAGGTTAAGCGTCAAGCAGGATATTCTTTCACCCATGAGCAGGTGGGCCCACATTTCAGTTGCACCTTCAACTGATGGCTTGATCCTGCTTTTCTATGATATTCATGATGAAAAAGAAGCGGAGCAAAAGCTTTTCGAAAGCGAGGCTCAATGGCGAAGGCTGGTGCAGAACACGCCCGACATGATCACGAGATGGGATATCAACCTAAAGTTAATCTTTGGCAACCAGGCATTTGAAGACAAGGGTGGAAAATCTTTATCCAGCATGCTTGGCAAAAATAACCTGGAAATAGGCCAACCCGAAGAAATCGCCATTCCCTGGATGGAGAAAATGCAGGAGGTTATAGCCACAAAAAAACCAGTGGATCATTTTTATTTTTATCCGATGGCACAGGGCAATTATTACTACTACGCCCGGTTGGCTCCGGAATGTGACGAAGCGCAGGTGGTACAATCTGTTCTGGCGATTGCCAGGGACATCACAGAGTTAAAATCGCAAGGTGAACATGTCAGGAAGGTAAACGAATCATTGCTCCAGAAGAATTCCGAACTCGAAGCTAAACATAACGAACTGGCTTCACTCAGTCATGTTGCCAGCCACGAACTGAAGGAACCGCTGAGAAGGATTTACACGGCCATTGAATGGATCATTAGCAATGACGTAAAGAATTTATCCGACGGAGGCAAGGCCAATTTCAGAAGGCTTCAGTCCGCCGTCCAGAAAATGGGATTGATCACTGATGACTTGATGTCGTTTATCAATGTCAGTAAGAATAAAGAGGAGGGCCATACCATTGTTGATCTGAATAAAGTGCTTTCGGAAGCAAAGAAAAAGATTAGCCGTCTGATAACCGAAAAGGATGCAAAAATCAGGTCATCTGAATTGCCCTTGATCAGCGGCAACGAAGGGCAGTTGGTGGAACTATTCAAGAATATTTTGCATAATGCCATAAAATTCCAGGCGAAAGATAATGTCCCCGAGATTGATATTTCTTCGAGTTTCGTCAAAGATGATATACAGATACCTCAAAACAATCAAGGCCGCAATTATGTAAAAATCACCTTTAAAGACAACGGGATCGGGTTTAGCACAGTACATGCCGAAGGCCTTTTTAACCTTTTTACCAAGCTCCATAACCCGGATGAATTCCGCGGCATGGGTATGGGGCTCGCGCTTTGCAAAAAAATTGTAGCCCAGCATCATGGCTTTATTGAGGCCTCCAGCATAGAGGGTAGTGGGTCGGTTTTTGATTGTTTTTTCCCCATATAATAGCTACCGGGTAATTAATAGATTTGCATACACTAGGATGGTCCTCATGATCAGGATTATATTAATGACATGGAAGATTCCCTAACGGGGTTGAACTTTTGGTAATGAACCCTCCGGTCATTTTGGATAAGACGGTCAAAGAAAACCTAACCGCACCCGATTGAAACGCTGTGTCACAACGCGTATCCAAGATTTCGCAGGTATTGCGCGATGATATTGATCTTATTGGTCCTAATTTTTAAAAAGACGGCCAATAATTGACTGGGAGAAATCTCCCAACGATTTGACCAATACAGGATGTCAGTTTGTCTATCGAAACGAATAACTGCATTTTCTTCCTTTTTCATTTTCGCATATTTTCCATACATAGTCCAATTGACATGCCAGCGAAAAACATGCTATCCTTGGGGAAAAATCGCCTCAACCTGATCTTTAGGGATAGTATACCGGGTTTATTTGACCCTGTTTTTTTGGAGGAAGAATGATGAACAGAGCGGCCTTCTTTAATCGTCAGTGGGTTCTTTTCCTAATTCTTCATCAGGATCGTCTTCAAATTCATCGGGTATATCGAGATCAGAAGCTGACAAATCTTTATAATTGGATTGTTCGTTCAGAGGATCCCCGTCTTCATCGACACTATCGGGTACGGCTTTTTTCAATTCCTCTTCTTCTTCTTCGTCGTTATATGCTGCGGCCTCCTTAAGTAAGGCTATTTCTTCCGGCGTCACCTTACTGGTATCCCGGTCAATTCGGGATTTTTGGTCCCCTGTTGAAATCGTCCTTTTCCGATCCTGTATATTTTTCATCATTCTTTTTTTGGAAGGGTTGAAAAAACTGTGCCAACCAAATCATCTAATGAAATGGGCAAAAGCATTTGGCATTGCCAGGTCAAAAAACAGGTTTTCTAGGCGAATCGCAATCACCAGAAAACACCGAAATCTAAAGAGATATAATCGGTAGAAAATGCACTTAACCGCGTTTATTAACATTTGATAATTCTATGATTATCAAAATGTTAACCAGGCTTCGTATTTTTACCAGGTATAATACCCTATGAGGCCGCCTTTGTTCTAGGTATCTTAGCCTTTTGCAAATATAGCGCTTCCGCAAATGAAAAACCCTAACAACCCGTACCCACGGAATTGCTATACACTTTCTCCCAATATTCTATGATGGCTGTCACTTAAAATAATCCAAACCTGGGGCCGGCATTGTTTTACCCAAAAACTAAAACGATGTTGAAATCTCAAATGCCCGTGTATCTCTGTAGTACCGCTTTTTCATTAGTGTTGCTGTCGACACCTAGCCGTCGTCAGCAGCTGGCCGAAAGCACGGTCAAAGCCAACCCGCTAATAGTCCGGGAAGCCGGATCTGTCTTTTATAAGGGGGTCACCGTGTCCATAGTTCCGACCCCAAATAAAAAGGCGATGAAATTTGTGCGCAGTTATATCAAAAGGAACGATCAGTGCCTGGCCAGTGTCAGCAGGCGCAGCTATGTCCCTTTTTCCATTATCGATTCTGTATTCAACCGGTACGGATTACCTCATGAATTAAAATATCTTGCGGTGATCGAATCAGAACTCAAGCCTTCGGCCGAATCCCGTGTTGGGGCAATGGGTCCCTGGCAGTTAATGCCTGCGACCGCTCATATTTTCGGTCTGAAAACAAATAGCCACACAGATGAAAGGATGAATTATTATAAGAGCACCAAAGCAGCAGCAAGGTATCTGAAGGATTTATATCATCAATTTGGTGACTGGTTGCTTGTGCTCGCTGCTTATAATGGCGGCCCCGGTCCCGTGCTCAATGCCATTCATAAATCCCATAACCGTAATTTTTGGGCTCTGCAACAATGGCTTCCTGCAGAATCCAGGGAGCATGTAAAAAAATTCATAGCCACAGATTTTTATTTCAGCCAGTCGCACACGGCGGCCAATTCCTCTTCTGTTCAGGTGGTATACCATCAAAAAGATTCAAAAATGAGCAGCCCAGTGAACCAGGAATCCCCGGACCTGAAATTTTCCAGGCTGATGAAAGAATCCGCAAAATCCCTCCAGAAGTCCAATGAATTGCTTGGAAGATTGAATTGAGCCATCTTGATCTCCAAGAAATAGGAATCAAATGATCAGCAAACCAGGGGATCGCTAACTATATAAATTGGTTAGCTGTACGATCTGGATAAGGTTACCGCAGCCATCATCGAATACTGCAATAATTGAACCTTGAGCGGTGTGGGGGCGATTGTGAACCTCACGCCAATGGCTTGCAACCTTTCATATTCTTTTTGAATATCGTCCACAAAAAATGACGCGGCTCCTCTACCAAGCTTGAAAATGGATCGTTGGAATTCTTTTGAGACCGGGTTTTCATTTGGTTCCAGAAGCGATTCTGTGCCTTCCGGTTCTTCAGGCGAAACAACGGTAAGCCACCTGAATTTTCCAACCGGGAAATCTAATTTTTTCACAAATCCCAGCACACTTGTGTAAAATTGAAGCGCCTGCTCCTGATCCTCAACAAAGACACTGGTTAATTTTATTTTCAAAGTTATTTTTCTAAAAATGTAGGAAGTGCGTTACCTATGAAATGGGTCCAACCCATCTCAAAATTTTCTTTTTTGAAATCGGGAATATCCTGCGGGAATGTTTCCAGGCCCGAGTGAGTCAGTTTTACCCTGGTCTTATTCCCTTCTTCAAATAATTCGATGGTGACCAGCGAATTGCCTTCATATCCTTGGTAACTCCAGCTGTAGCTGAGTTTCTTTCCTTCTTCCACCTCAATAACCTTGCAAAGATGTCTGTAAGTAACGCCTTTATTTTGGGCATCAAATTGGAATTCGAAACCCGGTTCTGCTTTGAATGCAGCAAGTTTGAAATACCATTGTTTTATTTGCTCATTATCTGTCAATGCCTGCCATACCTTTTGAGCGGCAACGTTATAGGTTCTTTCTATAACAAATGATGTTGTTGTCATTTCTTTTTTGTTTTTTTTGGTTGTATGTGTGCCGTGGATTTTTGTGTCCCGGAGTTTAAAAAACTTTCAAGCGCGTCCAATTTATGGGTCCAGAATACCCGGTATTGCTCAACCCAGTCTGACACCTGGAGCAGTGATTGGGTGTTGGCTGAACAGAATCTCTCCCTTCCCTGTTTTTTAATAATTACCAGGCCGCATTCGGTCAAAATCTTAATGTGTTTGGATACAGCAGGCCGGCTCATCGTAAATTTTTCGGCCACCATATTCAGGTTTAAAGATTGGTGGGCAAGCAGATGAATGATCTCCCGCCTGGTGGGGTCGGAGATGCCCTGGTAAACGTCTCTTCTTATTTTCATGAACAAATAATTATGAAACCATTTGATTACAAATGTAAGGAAACCAGATGGTTTCATATTCAATAACCATTATTTTTAAAGTTTTTTTTGATCAATTTGAGGGGGAGGCCAAGATACATGTTCAAATGGGGTGTTTTTCACGAGATTTGTATAAAAGAAATGGCAGATATTTTCCACGATTTTGTCATCCATGCATCTGCGGCTGCGGTATTTGAAACCTTGAGCAGTCCGGAGGGATTGGACAAATGGTGGACCAAAAGTTCCTCCGGAAAAGCAGCGCCCGGCCATCAATACCAGTTACACTTTGGATCCGGTTATGACTGGAGGGCAATCGTTTCCAAATTTGAACTCAACGCGGCCTTCGAACTTACCATGACCCAATCTGATCCGGACTGGGAAGGAACTAAAATCGGTTTTCAATTGCAGAAAGCTCATGCAAGGTCCCAGCCTGTCCTGTTTTATCATAAGGGATGGCGATCAATCAACCGACAATACCAGGTGTCCAATTTTTGCTGGGCCATGTATCTTCGTTTGGCCAAACGATGGCTGGAAAAACAGGAGGAATATGCTTTTGAGCTGCGCCTGAGTGTCTAATTTTTGATCATTCAAAGATCCGGAATCCAGCGTATTCCGTATCTATTCCAAAAGACGGCAACCTATAATCTTTGAAGTAGGTTTTTAGATGTTTTATAGCTGGACAAATGGTAAATGATATCGATTATGAAGGGAGTTTTACTCTTGATTGTTGCCGGTTTTCTTTTTTTTACTCCGAACTATGCTCAAAAATCGTTTCATGGAAGAGTCCTGGACCACAACACCAAAGAGGCACTGGAGCTTGCCGTAGTCACAAACATACAAACAGGCAAAAAGGCGGTTACCGATAAATGGGGGAATTTTCAACTCAGTACGGGCGACCCCGGATCAGTATTGATTGAAGTATCTTATATCGGATACAAATCCGAGCGCGTTAAAATCGATTCTTTTAACAAGCCCATCCGCATCGAGCTTCAAAAAAATATTTTTGATTTAAAGGCGGTTACAATCTCTAATGTGTCGAGCGATAATACCCTTCACACGCTTAGTTATATTGATATGAACAGGCAACCCGCCAAATCAGCCCAGGACTTGCTTCGGCTGGTCCCGGGGCTATTTATTGCGCAGCATCAGGGGGGAGGGAAAGCCGAGCAGATATTCCTTAGAGGCTTCGACGCCGATCACGGCACTGATGTCAACATTTCCGTCGATGGGATGCCGGTCAATATGGTTTCCCATGCGCACGGACAGGGGTATGCCGACCTTCATTTCCTGATCCCGGAAACAGTCGCCGGGTATGATTTTGGAAAGGGTCCCTATTATTCAGGCAGGGGAGATTTCACCACCGCCGGTTATGTAGCCTATAGCACCAAAAATGTATTGGATCAGAATATGGTCAAATTGGAGGGTGGCGAGTTTAATAATGTCAGACTTGTCACCATGCTTAATCTGCTAGGTGAAAAAGCGAGAGAAAAAGGTCAAAGCGCCTATATTGCCGGTGAAGCCTTGTACTTTGACGGCCCCTTTGATTATCCTGAACATTTTAACCGCCTTAATCTTTTTGGAAAATGGATCATGCCACTTGGAATCAATAATAAGATGGTAGTCAGCGCGTCCACCCTTAGCTCGGATTGGCGCGCTTCCGGAGAAATTCCAAACAGGTCGGTGGCGGAAGGTTATATGAAAGACAGGTTTGGCGTCTTAGACAGTGCTCAAGGAGGCGCCACTTCGCGCACCAATGCTTCAATCAAATTGATTTCCAACCTGAAGGGCAATCTCACCTGGGAAAATCAAATATGGTATTCCCACTATGATTTCAGCCTCATATCCAATTTTACGTTTTATTATTATTTTCCAACTACAGGCGATGAATTCCGACAGCACGAAGTCAGGGATCTCGGTGGTTATCATAGCAGAATATATAAGCAGATATCCATCGGGAACACCTTGTTTACTTCCGAAGCCGGCGCGGGTTTCCGCTATGATCATATTAATCCCAGCGAACTGGATCATACCATCAATGGGAGATTTCTGGATTACCTGCAACTTGGTCGAACCAGGGAATTGAATGCAAACGGATATCTCAGTGAAACGATCTCCACCGGGAAGTGGCTGTTCAACCTTGGGCTGAGGCTGGATTATTTTCATTTCTATTATCTTAACACGGCACCCATTTCTGACAGTTTTGCCTCTAAGATTTATTTGGGCCTTTCTCCTGAGGCGGAAAAAGCGACTTTGAGCCCGAAAGTAAATGTGCAATACAGCATTGACAATCAATTTCAATTGTATGTAAAGGCGGGCAAGGGGTTTCACTCCAATGATGCTAGAGTCGTGATTGCCAATCAAGGCTATTCCATTTTGCCTTCTGCCTATGGAGCGGATTTGGGAATGAATTGGAAACCCGTTCCCAGATTATTTATTAACACGGCATTTTGGTACTTATACCTACAGCAGGAATTTACCTTTGGCCAGGACTTGATTGACCAGCCAGGTGGGCCCGTTCAACCCAGTGGAAAGACGAGCAGGGCAGGAGTTGACTTATCTGCCAGATACCAATTCAATGATTGGCTTTTCGGATCCCTGAATATCAATTTTGCCCGCCCGCGATATATTGATAGCGCAGTCGGACACGATTATCTGCCGCTTGCACCCACACTTACGAGCACTGCAGGATTAGACTTCAAATTCAATAATGGCTTTAATGGAGGACTGAGCTACAGGTATCTCCACAATAGGGCAGCCAATTCCACCAATACCCTTACAGCAGCTGGGTATTTTGTTACAGACCTTACGATTAATTATACCAAAAAGAAATACGAGATCGGAATAGCTGTGGAAAATCTGTTCAACCAAAGCTGGAACGAATCACAATTCGCCTATACATCCCGGCTCAAAAATGAAATTAACCCAGTAGATGAAGTCAGCTATACGCCTGGTACCCCATTTTTTGCCAAATTGAAGTTCGTCCTGTTTTTTTGATTGCGTAAAGAGAAATCCTCAAAAGGGGTGCCTGAATAGTGAGTGTTGTTCCTCAAAACTATTCCGAAAGGTGGCAATTTGATTGTCATAGGTCGCTTGAAGCCCAACCATCTTTAGTGGTTGGGTAGTTCACAATGATGACAGGGCAGTTTACAAGCCAACCCTGGATCCGGGTTGTTCCATCCTGTTTTGTTTTAGTAATCATGATGTAGAGATTGTACAATTGTATTCGGATCCGGATTCCAAATGCGGTTTTGGAATGGGGGTCATGATCTCGGCTGTCTTTCAAAAATATTCAGAAGAAATACCCATCATTCAGGATCTTTCCAGGGCCTCAGGTTAGTACCTCATAAATGTCAATGGGTTCGGCTTTGTTTTTAAGTTGAACCGCCTTTATCTTTTGGCAGCTGAAGGATTCCTTTATTTTTTCATAAGTGGATTCACTGATCAGGATCTGTCCCGGCTCAGAAACTTCCTGAAGCCGTTCGGCTGTATTGACTGCGTCACCGATTACCGTATAATCCAGGCGGCGAAGACTCGAAGACCCAATATTTCCACATATCATTTCGCCTGTATGGATGCCAATGGCGACTTTTGGAGAAAAGAAAATATTATCTGTTTCTACTGGCAATTTTTCGATCTGCGAACGGACCGCAAGACATGAATCAATGGCGCGGTCTAAATGAAATTCCCCCCTGTACACAGCCAGTATGGCGTCCCCGATAAATTTATCTACATATCCTCCCTGTGCTATGATTTCCTTTACCATGACGTCAAAATAACGGTTGAGCATTTTTACAACCGTATCTGCGGAACAGCGTTCAGTAATCCTGGTGAATCCGCAGATGTCGATAAATGCGATGGAAGCCTCAATGGATTCATTGGCCATCAGGGAGGCTTCAAATTCCCGTCGATTCATAAAGCTGAGCACATTCTCGTCTACATACATGCGCAGGATATTATTTTCCTTGATTGCCTGCAATGTTTGCCTGAGCTGCGTCACATGCCGGATCGTTTTTGCAATGGTGGCCTCCAAATCCTCAAAATTCACTGGTTTGCAGATAAAATCATAGGCGCCCTTATTCATGGCCGCCCTGATATTATCCATATCCCCATAGGCAGACACGATGACCGCTTTGATGATCGGGCTGATGTCGTTCAATTTACCGAGCAGTGTCAGGCCATCCATCTCGGGCATATTGATGTCACTTAGGACAATATCGATGTCCGGGTTTTCCATTAATTTTTCCAACGCCTCATTGCCATTCAAGGCAAAAACGAACTCATACTGGCGCTCACGGATTTGTTTTCTGAATTTTTGCTTTATGAGAATCTGCAAATCCGTTTCGTCATCGGCTACGAGAATCTTTGCCATTACACTAAGGTTTTTAATTTCTCTTTTAACAGAGCAAAATCCAGCGGCTTGGTCAAGAAATCATCAGCTCCATTCAAGATGGCCTGGTTGTAATTTTCTGCGTCTCCGTACGCGGTAATCATCATTACTATCGGTGGAGGGTTTGCATATTTTTCTTTGATCCTTCGTAATAATTCAAAGCCGCTCATTCCAGGCATGTTGATATCGGAAAGTATCAATACCGCTTCGTGCACGTGCAGGTTGAGATAATCCAGTGCCTCTTCTCCCGAATAGGCAAAAACAAAAAACATCTCAGCGTTTCTTATTTCCTTTCTGAAGCGTTGCTCAAACAAAAGCCGCATATCCGTTTCGTCATCGACTACTAAAATTTTCATGACTTTGATCTTATTTTGGCCAAGTTCCTATTTTTTTTTGCAAATTCCCTTTCGCCGGACAAATGATCCCTGGAAAATATTCTCGCAGCCCGGAAAAATCTCCGGATTCAATACATAATGGCTTTCTCCTTGCTAATGTATATGCCTGCGCTTAATGATTCCTCCGGAGGCTTCCTTGATGGTATTTGCAAATACAAAGGCGTTCGGATCGACGTCGCTCACCAGATTCTTCAGTTTGCGCAGCTCAAGACGGGTAATTACAGTGAAAATGATATCACATTGACTGTAGACTTCAAATTTACCGGGAAGAAAACCCCTTTCCCCTTTGTAAATGGTGATCCCCCTGCCCAGTTCATTTACCAGTCTGTTCTTTATCATTTCGCTTTTGCCGGATATAATAGTGACGCCGGTATATTCTTCAATGCCCTCGACGACATAATCAATTGTTTTTGATGCCGTAAAATAGGTCAGCATGGAATAAAGCGCAGTTGGAATTCCGAAATGGAAAGCGGCGATGCTGAAAATGATCACATTCAGTGCAAGGATAATTTCGCTGATGGTGAAACTAGTCCTTCTCCAGGTGTATAGGGCAAGGACCTCAATCCCATCTACCGCACAACCAGCCCGCATGGTCAGGCCAATGCCTAAACCCAGAAAGAAGCCCCCAAAAATGGACACTAAAAGTTTGTCCGTGGTGGGGACAGGATAGTGCACATAAAGCAGGCAAAGACCCAACAAGGCGATACATATAAATGTTTTAAAAGCAAAACGCCTATTAATGGTAAACATGCCCATGAACACAAAGGGGAGATTGGCCAATACAATGACATAGGCAATTTTGACGTGATAGATCTCATTGATTAATAGGGAAATGCCGGTGATGCCACCATCGAAAAAATGATTTGGAACCAAAAATGCATTCAGTGAGAAACTGGCTGTGAGCACGCCGAGAATGATAAAAATCAGATCACTGAAATAAAAATCCTGATGCCCTGTGACTGACTTATGGGTAAGGGTCTCGGATTGTAGGGCTTGAAGATTTTGGTGTTGGATCGAGGTCAGCTGCACTTCCGCGGTGGTAGTGAAGAAATGATGGGAATGTAAAAATTTGATTTGCTGTTGTATCCACTCATCCCTGCTTTTGATTAATCCGACGCTGTGCATTTCCTGGTAAAGGGCTTCGGCCTTTGTCTCATAACTATCCGTACCTAAATAGTACAGGTCGGCGTCGCAAAGTATTTCAGCAGCTTTGGTTTGAGGATTTTGAGGTAAACAAGTGGCCATTATGATCTGACATACCTCTTTGATTTCTTCTTTGGTATACCCAAAGCCGGGAAGAAAGGTTTCTGCCACGCTGCAAGAAATCTCTTCATGGCCGGTATAGGTTTCCAAAAAACCAGTGTCGTGGAAAATGGCCGCGGTTCGCAAATGATTCAATTCATCCGGGGGAATACTTTCTTTGCTGACCAATTCTTCCACATAGGCCAGTACGTCTTTTGTATGTTGTGCATTGTGGTAGCTAAGATAGGCGGGTAGTTCTTTTTCCAATTTTTGTAAGATAAAAGAACGGGCCTCTTCCAGTTGCATAGCATTTCAAGTTTAGTTCAAAGCAGAAATATAAATTTAAACGTTTTTAAGTATACTTATTAATTATTATTGAAGTGTTGCAACTCCATTCTATATAAAAAGGATCATTGATTTTTGGAATTATTAGGTCTGTATGGAGTTCGGCGTATTCTATATTTTCTTAATAAGATTTTCTTTGGGCTGTTCTTTTATTGTACATTAGGGGTCTATCCCATCTTTTCTGAATACGCTAAGCCGCTCAATAAATGCTGGTAAGATTATTTTCAAAACGAGCTTTTACTTTGTTTTCATGTCTTTGCATGTTCCAGTGTGTTCAGTCTCAATTAACCGCAATCGACAGTTTAAAGGAACTACTTTCAAAATCGAATAGCGAAATTGGGAAAATAGAGTTACTCAGTGATCTTTCCACGAAATATTCTGAAATTAATCCGGATAGTAGTTTATTCGAGTTGCGTGAGGCAATAGCCATTGCAAGGAAAGATCAATTGCCTGAAGAGCAAGCAAGGCTGCTGGGTTCGATGGGTCGTTTATACGCTCTTTCATTCAAAAGATATGATACTTCGGTAACTTTATTTCGGCAAGGAATAGAGATTAGCAGGTTAAACCATTTATTCGAACGGGAGATTGATTTAATGTCTTTTCAAAGCAGTCTGTACTTCTATGCTTTAAGAATGCCTGATTCAGCAATCGATTTTCTTCAACAAAGTCTGACACTCGCGCGTAAGCACAAATTAGATGATAAAGAAGTTGACGTTCTAATATCATTGGGATCTGAATATTTCGACTTGCATAAAACGGATACTGCTGAACGCTGCATGCATCGGGCATTTGAATTGTGCGGCCAGGACCAATTTTATGACAAGTTGGTATTATTGCTGGAGGCTTTGGATCGGCAGATCTCCAATTCTAATTTCAAAATTGCACTGGCGCTTGCTAGTTGGGGTATGGAGTCTGCCAGAAAAATAAACAATAAACGTTATATCGGCAATTTTCTTAAAAGGACGGCAGACATCTACGAGGCCACCGGAGACTTCCCGCACGCTTTGGAAACGTTTATGCAAATTCTTCTAATCGACCGCGAACTCAAAGATCGGGATCGTATCCTATTGGATTTGCAAAACATAGCGCTAGTTTATGAAGAAATAGGAGATCACCAAAGCGCATTGGGTTACCTTTTTGTAGCGAATAGCACATTAACACCTGGAAAGGATGATGATAAATTCATGTATAATGATGAAAAAATCCAGTTTAACTACCAACAACTGAATCAAATGGATTCGGCAGATTATTTTGCGAAAATGGCTTTTAACCTGGCCCTTCAGATAGACCCTGAATATATTCCTGGCAGATTATTGAGTGAACTCGGAAGAATTTATTCCTTCACAGGGAAGGATTCTCTGGCAATGGAGAGTTATCGGAGAAGTAAGGATTTATTAATTGATGATCGCAGTGAAAAGAGAAGTTTGTGCGAGACTTTTATTGGAATGTCAAATTTGTTCCTGAAAGCAGGGAGATTGGACTCTGGACTTCATTATGCCAGATTGGCGTTTGAAATTGCCCAAACCCGCTATTTGGCAAAGGATATCCTGGATGCGGCCAATCTTCTGGCAATTGGATTCAGCCGAGAGAAAAGATTTGACAGTGCATTTGCCTATCAGAAAATAGGGATATACTATCAGGATAGTCTCTCTGGACAGGCTAAAATCAGGCAGGTTAAAAATCTTGAATTTAATGAGAAATTGAATCAGCAAAAACTTCAGGAGGACGAAGAGCGCTTTAGAAATAGGACTAAGTTTTTTGCACTGGTGGGCGTTATCGTTATCATGATTTTGGTTGCAGGCTTGCTCTTTCAAAACAAAAGACAACAGGAAAGATCCTATGAATTGCTCATGCGTCAAAATGAACTAATCAACCTTCAAAGAGCGAAGGTGGAAGGTACCCTTCGAGAATTAAAATCAACGCAGGCCCAGCTCATTCAATCAGAGAAACTGGCCTCACTTGGTCAACTTACTGCGGGTATTGCCCATGAAATCCAAAATCCATTAAATTTCGTTAGAAATTTTTCCGAAGTCACTACCGAGTTGATTGATGAAATGAAAAATGAATTTGCAGCCAGGCAATATGAGAGAGGTATGGCTATCGCAACGGAAATTAATGAAAATATGGGAAGAATTGTCATTCACAGTGCGCGTGCTGATGGTATTGTAAAAAGTATGCTTCAGCATTCTATCGCAGGAAAAGGAATCAAGGAATCTATCGATATCAATATTTTAGTTAAGGACCAGCTATTCCGGTCTTATAATAATTTTATTTCGCGAAGCCAAACCACGAAGATTGTTTTTGAGTCCCATTTGGATACAGGATTGGGAAGGATAATGGGGGTTACTCAACACCTCAGCCTGGCACTGCATAACCTGTTTGATAATGCGTTTTATTCACTTGTTGAAAAAATGAGGATTGAAGGCCCGGATTTTGAACCTTTGCTAACCGTTTCGACGAGGGGGAGTTCTGGAAAACCCGAAATCATAGAAGTCATTGTCCGGGACAATGCAATGGGGATTTCAGGGCAAAACATTGAAAAAATATTCCAACCTTTTTTTACGACCAAACCCCCAGGGCATGGAACAGGACTGGGTTTGTCGCTGAGCTACGAAATTATTAAGAAGGAGCATAATGGCGATTTGCTTGTTCATTCCGAATCCGGTATTTATTCGGAATTTATTATTTTATTACCTTCGATAGAGGCATCGGTAAATGACTGATGTTTTTTTTGTTTTCTAAAAGAGTATTCTATATATTGTGTTACATATCTGCATTGAAAGCAAATTTGAACCTTCTGAAATTCTGCTAATTATCTTTTGTTTTAATTGCTATTGAACATCATAACGTTGTTTGCTTAATTTGATTTTTGAACGACAAGGAGAAAGGACTGCTTTGCACTTTTTTTTATTGCCGTATCATGCAAGTCTTTTTTGTTAAAGCCGTAGAAATTTTGGATCATGAAATCCAAGGAAGTGATGCTCGGGATAAGATAAATCTTGTTTTCTCGAAATTAACTTTTTCGAGAGGTTTAGCTTATCCAGGTGTTCTTTTTTGGCAATATCTTATCTGAAACAAAATATTGGAAATTCTTAACTCCCAACCAGATATGAAAAAGAATATTTTCCTTTTTCTAACATTAACTGCTTTTTCCCATTTTTTGACTTATTCACAAGATAATCCCAAGAAATCGAAGCTAGATGTGGTGGGAATATATGAATCTTCCGAGCAACTTTTATTTGATAAAAATTATTATGCGGCGTTGGAATTCCTGAAGGTGAATGCAGGTCCATCATTGCTCAATAGCGACAGTTTGCTTTACTTGAAAATCAAGATTCTGTCCAATCTTTATCTTCAGGATAGTAAATATACCCTCGATCTGGACTCAAGCCTCAGTGTATTCATCGTAAGAGTCAACAGGTATTCGTTTCCTGAGATTAAGTATGAAGAAGTTGTCGAGATTAATTCCAGTATTGCCCTTTTTAAAGAAAATGATCGTTTGTTTTATGATTCTGTGCGTGCTGTGACTAACCTGGAGAAACTTGAATTTCTTCCAAAGATTGATGATCGAATATCTGAGTATTTGGGGCAAGTTCCCAACTCCTATTATAAGATCGAACTTAATGATTTCCAAACCAAGATCAGAACCGTATTGCATAATGCAGAAGTGAAGAGAAATAAATTTGTCGAGGATAGTACTAGCCGCGCGTTCCTAAAAAAAATGGGGAAAGCTGTCATTAATATTGGGTATTCTATACCATCTGGTGGGACAGGAAGCTTTGAAGGTTTAAAAACCAACAATGACGTCCTCAATTTTTTCAACGGTAAATATTCAGGAACTCTGGGGATTCAATATTCTTTAAATGCGTCTTTGGCTGATCTCATTTTTGCCCTGTATACCAGTACAAGATTAAGGGTTTCCATAGACTGGTCCCTATTCGATGGTGAATACACCGTTTTCAATTGGTCACAGGATACCCTGATTAAGCATGTAAGTGGTTCTACCGGTTATGTGACCAGTAATTTGACCGGGCCGGTAACTTCGCTAGCGAGCCTCACGCTTGGTACCCGGATCGGACCTTCAGTTACTTTTTTGCTGGCAAAAAAGATCGCAATAAGCCTGTATTATAGTGTGCGGCCTGGAATCCAATTGCTACCTGCCAAATATGGATATAATGGCACAGATACCTCAGGAAATCCAGCTTTGTTTATTATTAACCCGGTGATCGGGAATTTCAATTTGTCGAATGAAATTGGGATTAAGATTCGATTCTTCAAGTCCCTTTTTATCAACCCATTTTATCATTTTGGTAAATTCAATTGGCAGAATGACATTCAAAATCAAAACAACAATCAGACTATAAGGTCTAAAGCAAGTTATCCGTATACATTTATAGGAATTAGAATTGGAATATAACCAGCTGTCATCTGTTATAAAAATGCGGATTATTTATGAAAAAACTCTTTCCGGTATTATCAGTGCTCATGCCCCTGTCTGTGATTGCACAGAATAACCCCATTTGTGTCATCACATCAGTTAAAGGTGATGTGAGAAGAGTCAATCAGGTAGCAATCAGGACGGAAGATACGATTGCCTTAAATAGTATCAGGAGTCTGAGAAATTATGGGATGGAGTATGGAATGGTCACTTTTTACAACAGCGAAAAAAAGTCGAGTGGGAGGGCTTACGTTAAGGACGCAAAAATGTCCCAGCAGCAAGATGGGCTTTTTGAGTTTGTAGATGATATTTTGGTGGCCAAATCCAAAACATTTCCGAGCGGATACAGAGGGGAATGCAGCTGTCTGCTCATTGAAAAATGCCTGGAAACTGACCCCGATATCAATGGTAAACTTCTTGTTTTTGATACTCTTTCGTTCCCAGCAAAAAGTAACGTTAATGTAGATTCTTGTTTTTATTTCCTTCAGTGGAAAAACAATGGAAGACTATATAATAACAGATTGAGCCTTTCTAACGGTGACGTGATCCTGACCGGAGACAATCTGTATTTTAACGGAAACTATTATGATGAAAACGGAGATGGGAATTTGTCATTAGGATATTGCAGCATTAGGGGAAGAGAAAGAACATATGACATGATTTGCAGTTTGAAAATAAACCTGATGGCAGGCTCGACATTAGTCGAATATTTCACTGCACTTAGGAAAGCGATGCAAGGTTCAGAATTGAAGGATGTTTATGAAACGTATTACAAGGATCTGTATGTTTTTTTCGGTAAACCGAATCAGTGCCGCCTGAAAAAATTAATCAATTATTCAAATTAACGCACTATGAGGAGCTCATTATTTTATCTCATTTTTTTGTTCCTTTTCGGTTCTGTGGGATTTAGTCAGCCATTGACTGGAGAAATTAAGCAGAAATATGATTATGCCTATGATTTGTATAGCAGGGGCAAATTGTCGGAAACTGTCAGTTACTGTAGCGAGATCATTGAACAGGGAAAATACATGCAAGTGTTTAAACTAAGGGCGATGGCCTATAGGTCGATGGGCAATTATGCCGATGCAGCATCGGACTATAATGAAGCACTTCAACGTGTCCATGACCCCCAACTTTACATGGACCGTGCCATGGTTTTTATTTGTGAAAAAGAATTCGAATCGGCGGGGAATGACTTAAATGAAGCCGTCAGGCTATTCAATGAACGGCAACCGTCTTATCTGAAAACCAATTTCTTAATCCTTGAGGAAAGAGCTCGGGTTTACCATTTCCGGGGGGACTATAAATCTGCCATTCTTGATTTTAAATCTGCATTGGAAAGCGGGAGCAAAATGGCTTATATCGGCTTATTAAGTTCCTTATTTCACAGTGAGCGTTTTTATGAAGTAAAACAATATAGCGATACTCTATTGCGAAGAAAATCCGAAAATAATTTATTATCTGATAGCTCATTATATTACTATGTTAGTGTTCTGAACGATATATCCAATAATGCAGCCACAGACAAATCTCTTTCAATCATTGAGCGCGCAATAGCCAATTATAAGAATGCCGACAACCGGTGTTTTCAGGGATTTTATTACGATTTATTGACAACGAAGGCTTATATTGAAACCCGTCTGGGCCAGGATAGTCTGTCCTTTGAAGACTATCGATCAGTGTATGCCGCAAATAATAAACAGCCTGACATCCAGCAACAAATTATGACCCTGAAAATCAAGCTGGGAATAGACGCTACCCCACCAGTCATCACCTTGATTAATCCTTTAGTCAATTCAAACGGTTATGTTTCCCTGTCTAGCAAGAAAACGAAGATTGAAATATTTGGGAACGTTAAAGATTCCTCGGGAGTAGCAACCTTCCTTGTAAATCAAGTTCCCTGCAAAGTGGAAGATGATGGGACCTTTGTTTCAAAACTAGAATTACAGGATGGTAAAAACGAAGTGTACATTACTGCCATTGACAAATTCGACAACACAATAGTTAAGAAATTTGTAATTGATTTGCAGTCAAAAGGTGAGGCCGATGACGATACTGCCGGCATCCCTGAACTAGTGTCCAAAGCAAACTATTATGCTATTCTTATTGGTGAAAATGACTACCAGGACAATAAATTTGTGGATCTGAACAATCCAGTGAAGGACATTAAGGAAATGCAGGATATCCTTCAAAAAAATTATGTTTTTGATCCGAAAAACATAAAGATTCTTCCCAATTCCAGGAAAACGGATATTATAGATACGATCGATCATATTTCAAAAAGCTTGACTGAGAATGATAATTTATTGATTTTTTTTGCAGGCCATGGGACAATCCGCAAAGATGGCAATTCAATCAGGGGAGGATATCTAGTTCCGGTAGATGCCAAATTTGGCAGCTGGAGCACCTATATTTCGTCGGACGATATAAAGGAAGCCATTACTTCCAGCCCGGCTAAACATATTTTGTTTTTGTTGGATGCCTGCTACGGAGCTCAGTTGTTAAGATCGGTGATGGATGATGCGTCTATCCAGATTAAAAATTCATATATGGAGGATAGCCGCAATTTTATTTCAAGCGGAAACAACGAAGAAGTCCCTGACAAAGGAGAATTCATAGAAAATCTTAAGAGTTACTTGAAGACCAACACACAGAAATACCTCGCTGCAGAAACGCTTTATGTTTCTGTTAAACACTTAACCAGCAGTACTACTCCTATATTCGAAAGAATATCCAGTGTAGGCGATCATGGCGGTGATTTTATCTTTATCCACAAGTAGGAGAAGATGCTGATTATTATTTCTCTATTACCCTTATCCATTTTGTACCCGAGATCGCATTGCGGCCCTGGCAGGGATCATTAATCAACGTAAAGTTCAGCGTATTGCCACTAATCATAAATGTGTACACTCCGTCCATGCCTGCGCATTGGTACTGTCCATCAAAATCCGAAATGGTCAGCGTATCTTTTGAAATCTTAACCAAAGATCGTACAAAAACGTCATTTTTACTTCCTAAAACATAACTGGAATCCATACCAAAATGCCAGGAAATAGTATCATTGATGGGATCTCCGAAATAGGTCTTCCAAACGGTATGCGCAATGGATTGGGCTTGCAGGGAAAGGAAACCGGTCAATACAAAAAGGGCTGCTGATAAGGCGATTTTTTTCATGGTTGAACATTTTTTAATAATGATTAAGGAAGATAAGGAATCTTTTAATAACCCTATCCTTTCTGAAGCCTGAATCTGATGGGCTGAATTTTATATGACTTGACATTCCTCCCATTCTTGCTGGCAGGGGCCCAATTGATGGATTTTGTGATGATGCGCAGCGCTTCTTCATCAAGTGAAAATTCCACAGATTTGTTAATTTCGGGTTCCAGGATACTTCCGTCGGTATCCACAATAAACTGCAGACGGACATCCCCCATTATCTCATTATTGACTGCCCGGTCCGGATAGTGGAGATTCGCCATCAGGTATTGTTGCCAGGCCTTTACCCCTCCTGGATATGTGGATTCTATCTCTCCTGGTTTAAGCGTAGATCCGTTGTTTCCCTCTTCTTGTTTTTGAACAATGGGAATGTCTTTACTGACGATACCCATATTATAATCTTTTTGCCAGATAATCTTTCCGGCGGTATCCATGAAATACCATGAACCGTTGTGTACACCGTTGAAGTATGCGCCGGTTGAATCAATCGTCCCATCACTGTAATAGTATATGTATTTTCCATTTCGGATCTTCGCTTTTTCGTCTTTGAAAGTTTCCAGCTTGATTCTTGGACCATACATCTGGTAATAGGTCCATTCATAATTGGAATCGATTGTTTGGCGGATGCGCAAAAAATAGCTGGCCTTTTTCACTTTGGTGATCTTCCAGTCCTTATCAAAAACAAAATATTGTTCTTCTTTGAGCTGGCCAAAGGCAGAATGCAAAAAGAAGCTCAAAACGAAAATGGAGAAGATTTTCAAGCTACTAATGTAAGCAAAATGTGAAGACCGCTTTCAAATAAAGCCAGTGTTCAGAAATAGGTTGATATCCCAAAACTAAATCCTGCTGTAGGGCCGATGGTCGCGCCAATGGTGTCGCCGGTGATGTCCCTTTGGTTCTGGCGCCTGTAATTAAACCTCAACACGGTTTGAGGTGTCGGCCTGAAACTGATTGCCGGCATGATACTCCAGAGGTCGTTAAACATCCTGGTTCCCGTGGATGTAAAGTATCCAAGATTCCAATCGACGTATTCCCCGCGCAGGGCAAAATTCAGAGAGGCGTTGTCCCAACCCAAGATTTTTCCCTTTACAATTGGCTGCACTACATCCACAAAACCGCCAAATTGTTTATTGGCATATTGCTGGGTATAATTGGGGGGGATGTCTACAAATACCCAGGCCCATTCGGTGATGATATTGGTATGGATTACCGGCAGGGTAGTATTGAAATCGATATCAAAGACATGCAACCTTCTTTTATTGTCTACCTGAGCCCCTTCAATTTCCCAGGTATTATATACGCCGCCCATATATGAAAGCCCTAACTCTCCAATATTGTCATTGCGTATTGAAATTTTGCCGGTATACAGCGGCTCCCCGCTCGCGCTGGAAAAGAATCGGTTGAGGTTACTTTTTGCTGCAGGTAAAAATGTTTTCCCCTGTGGGTTATCGATGATGGAGTCATTAAACCCTCCGGTGAGATAGAACTCATATCCGAACATCCAATTCTTATTATACTCTTTTCCATATATTCCAAAACCTGTATTGCTCCAGGTATCAGGAAGCATTTGGGTCATCGCGATCGGCCGGTCGGTAAATTCCCATTTAGGGCCGTCATGATTCTGATTAAATGCCCCGATGGGATTTACAATCATGCCGCCACGGAGATTCAGCATTGGGTGCAGCTCGATGTCCAGTGCTGCATATTCGATCTCAAACTCTGGCCCCGTCCTGGCTTCATCAGGATCCCCCGAAGGATCATCCTCGAATTCGATCTCCGAAAGGAACTTAATTCTTTTTGTAATGGTGGAAGCTACAAAAAGACTGAACCTCCTGAACTGAAACTGGTTCCCCACAGAAATGCCAGAAGTAGACATATATTGCCAGTCGGATTCTACATAGCCGCCAATGGAAACCGGGGACTTACCTAATTTAAGAAAGGGACGGTTATAGATCGCATCCATCGTCAGTGCAGGTTTTCCACTGATGGTATCGGCGCGCTTCAGCAAACTGGAATCAATCTGAGCCACAGAGGAGTGAAATATCAAAAACGAACATAGCAGTAAGGTGGAAGAAACAGAAATGCCCTTCATCGTAAAGAAATATTGATTTGACTATTTTGAACGATAACCGGGAATGTCCTCAGATTGGTATCTGCAGGCCCATTGCGGACCACCCCCTTATTGCTGAACTCGCTGCCGTGTGCCGGGCATTCGAGTTTATCCCCGAATACTTGTAGTTCCGTGCCCTGATGTGTACAACGCATCAAAAGGGCCGAATAATCTTGTTCGCTGAAACGGTACACGCAAACCGGATAGCTCAGCTTTTCATTTTGTACGACGACGTATTTTCTATACTTATTTTCTTTAATGAGAAATGAAGAAACAGGCAGGACCAGGTCGGAACCGGAGATTTTTCCTGAAACTATTTTGGTGCTCCCGCAGCCTTCGAGCATAGAGACGAATAGAGTCCCTCCCAAACAGCCCAGACCACAATGTTGAAGAAATTCTTTTCTTTCCATCAATTATAAAGATTTCAGGAAGCTGATAAGGGCATTTTTGTCTTGCTGGGAAAGATTGTTAAACCTTCCAGCACTGGTGGCGGCTTCGCCGCCATGCAGCTGGATGGCTTGAGGGATACTATGTGCCCTCCCGTCATGCAAGAGGTACAGATTTCCACCCTGTACATTGGAGGCAAAGCCTAGTCCCCAAAGCGGCGTAGTACGCCATTCCGAAGTCTTTGCATTTCCTTCGGTGTACCCATCGTCTAAGCCGGGCCCCATGTCATGCACCAATAGATCCGTAAAAGGATTGATGGTCTGATATGAAAGGGCAGAAATTGGCGAATAGCCCGTGTTCAGGGTTTGTTTGTGGCAGGTTTCACAGCCTATATTAATAAAGACCTGGTTCCCCCTCGCCACCATGGAGTCTGTTGGATTGCGCTGAATGGGCGTTTGCAAACAGGTTACATAGAACACTACTGAGTTAAGGGTTGTATTATCCACTTCCGGCGTGGAAGGGGAGGCGGGAGCGGTCTGGTCTAAATAATTATAAGGATTATAGGGCAGGAAACTGGAAGTAATACCCATATCATGATTGTAAGCTGTTGCTACCTGTTGAAGTAAATCATAGGTTGCTGCCTTACGTCCGAAACGACAAATATATTTTCCATCCGACCGGGGTATGGCATTGGCGAAGGGTGTTACATAGGATGGGATGCTGTTATAGTTGGGGTGTCCTCTTACGCCATCAGGATTGCTTTCATTGGAAGCAGCCATGGCCAATATGGCCGAATCAGGAATGAGTTCTAAAAACCCTACACCGGCAGTAATCGGGGCGATGAACTTTGAACTGATGGCGCCCGATGGAATCTGCTGTGGCAGAAAACCGGGAAGGTTGGCGTTTTGCAATTGCGGCGCCCCTTGAGTCAAAAAAGTATTACCCGTGGTATCCGTTTGTCCAAAACGCGTAAGTATGGTGAAGGGGTGACCACGATTGTCGCTTGAATGGCAAGTCCCGCAACCAGTCGAAACAAAATAGGGGCCGAGGCCTGTCGCCGCGGTTCTTATGGAAAAGAATTCATCATTTCCTTGCGCAAAAAAAACGCTTTGTGTGTTGGAGAGGCTTACCGGGCCGCAAAGACCGTTTTCCGGATTAATCATTTGGGGAAGTAGTTTGGAACATGCCGTAAAGGCAGCAATTCCGAAGATTATGGTGCCAAGGACAATGGTGGTTTTCTTTCTCATTTTAATTTGCTAAGCTCTAATGTTCGAAAGTAGGTGGGTCACCTGATTTAGGGTAGTGAATTGCGGAAATATTGTTACGCGATAAGGAAAAACCCTGATTTGAAAAGAAAACAAGCTCCATGTCCATATGAAGGAGGAGGTCTGAGTGCTTGTGAAAGAGAAGATAAAGGATGAAGGCCTTATCAAAGGTGGATCTTTTCCTGCGGGTAAATATGCCTGTATCACCCATTTTGGTCATTATTCATAACTAAAGGATACTCATATGATGTTAGAGTTCTGGATGTTGCAGCAGGAATGGCAGGATACGAAACAGGATAGCGGTGGTACTTTGGAATGACTGAGCCGAACAGAATATTACATCAATGACCCCGAAAAGGAATCCGATCCTGCACAATGGCAAGCAGATATTATGTTCTTATTAGCTGACTAGGAAAAGAAATGAAAAAATAAACAGTTACAGAAGGAAAACCCTTACTAGACGCTGTAAGATTCCCAAAATCCGCTCTGATTATTTTTAGATGAAGCAATCATGGTTTTCTCCACCTGCCAGTCACTCAAATTGTAAAAGTGGGTTTCCAGTGGCAAAGAAGATGATTCGTACACCATAAAATCTTTCTGCTTATTTTTTTTCAGAAATCCAGAGGGGCTAATGCCGAATATTTTTACCATCATCTTGTGGAAATGACTGCTATCAGTGAAACCTGCATCCATCGCTGCATTATTGACAGAGTTCCCTGCCATGATATGGTTTGTGGCATATCTGATCTTATGCCATAACATATACCGATATAAGGATATACCAGATTCCGCCCTGAATAGCGATCTTAAACGGCTTTCCGATAAATGCACCATTTTAGCAAGAGAGACGATGGTTATTTCATCAGGATGAGATTGGGAGATGATTTGTTCTATATGGGTAACGCGAGCATCCAAAGGATCTGTATTTGATTTTTTGCATAAACCCGTAAGAATTTTGTTAACTAGTTTTTTCAGATTTGAACCTTCGGGCCACAAAAGCCCCAGTTGCAGCTCAAAAGGATTAAGAAAACGAAAAATATTGAAATCAATACTGCGGATTTCCTTATCAACCAACCATTCCGATTGGATGGTCCGACCTGTTACTGAAGCCGGATCGACATAAATAATGAGCTGTACGCTCCTGTTAGTATCCAATTGGTGCACAATATTTTCCTTTATTATCAGACTCTTATGCGTTTCCCAATTTTTTTCCTTTGTTCTGACCTTAAAACTGTTCTGGGTATCAAATACCAGTTGGATATGGTTATGGCTGTGAAAAGGCGTTACGCAAGACGAAAAGTATATGGCTGACTCTTGGTCCCAGCAGTGATAAGCAGACGTATATGGTCTTTTCCCGTGTTTCAATCCAATGTTTGGATTAAGATAGTCATTATTTACAAGTTTTAAAACTTGGTTTGAGTTAATTTCAACCAAAACAAGCATATGCTCTCTAAAGAAAAATTAAAAGCTTTTATCCCCACAGTTGAACCAGAGAAAGCCAAAGAATTCTATATGAATGTGCTGGGTCTGCAACTTGTATCCGAGGACAATTTTGCCTTGGAGTTTGACTCGAACGGAATCAGGTTAAGGGTCACAAAAGTCGGAAAATTTATCCCCTATCCTTTTACCGTTCTCGGATGGGACACAGAAGATATCGCAACGAGCGTCCAGAAATTAAGGGAAAAAGGCGTCATATTCGAAAAATATGATTTTTTAGAACAGGATGACCTGGCTATTTGGACTGCGCCAGGTGGTACGAAAGTGACTTGGTTTAAGGATCCGGATGGTAATTTGCTTTCTTTATCCGAATAACTGGCCAATTTGGAAAACTACCCTCCGTAAAGAGGGACATATTTCCAAAATAAGAACTCATGCACCAGGAGCAAAGGTCCGGGATAGACAAATAAGGTGGTCAAAGAAAAAATTCTATAGGCTCACCTCTTTTTCTGTGCGTCCAGCATCTTCTTCAATTCATCTTTTGAAAGGTATTTTCCGTTTACGATCACTGCTGCAATTTGCTGGGTGTTGCTGATATCGGTTAGGGGGTTGGCTTCCAGCACCAGCAGGTCGGCCAGTTTCCCTACGGTGACTGTTCCCAATTCATTTTCCTTATACAGGAATTTGGCAGGATTGAGCGTGGCGGCTTGAAGGACTTGTAAATTGGTTAGTCCTGCTTCATGCAAATTGATTAATTCCTGTTGAAGCCCAAATCCCGGAACGCAGAAAGGATTATTGACGTCCGTTCCGGCGAGAATTAATACTCCTTTATTCATCAGGAATTTAGCAGCCGCGCCAAAGGACTGTACCAACTCCTGGGGTAATATAGGACTCTGATGCATCCAATAGTTCACGAATCCGGAAGATAAATACTCAAGTCCTTTAGTTTGTTTTGCCATCAGATCAGGAGGTTGACTTCGGCCCTGTGCCAGCGTTAGAGTAGGAACTACTGCCACTCTGTTTTTGATCATTTTGTTCAATACTTCCTGAGATACGTGAAAATCTTTTTCAGAAATGTGCAACGGTTCGGTCTTCACCATAAATTCTCCGTTCCTGGTGGATTGAACCGTATCTAAATAATGATGAGCCCATTTCACGATGTCAGGTTCTTTTCCTGTCAGGTACCGGTTTATATTGAAATTGTGTTCGAAACTCCTTTGCCCAGCATCCAGTGCCTCTTCCAGGCCAATTTCTGAAGGCAGGTGACCCTCAAGAGGGATTCCTTTCTTTTTACACTCTTCAGCAATCGCCAAATATACCGGTTCCCTGACCAGAGAGTATATTTTGATGAAATCATAGCCAGCCATGGATAGGCTATCTACATATTGGCGGCCTTGCTTCTCCGTTACCGCCGACAGAGAACCCCTGAAAAAAGGGTTTACCCCGTCGATGATTGGGCTACCGATGACCATTCTGGGTCCCATAAACTTACCCGAGGCAATATCTGATTTCAATTTCAGCATTTCTTCCTCACCCCACATATCCCTTATCCCTGTGATCCCGTTGACCAGGAATAATGGCACATATTCGTTCCGGTTGGAGCTGTCATCACCGGCGTCATGAATATGCATGTCCCAGAGGCCTGGTATCAGGAACTTACCTGTGCAATCGTACACCGTGTTTTTGCCATCTGGGATTGCTTGTGAAGAAATAGATTTGATAGTATTCGCCTCAATAAGAACTGTTTGGTTTTCTGAGACTTTTCCGTTTTCCACGTTAATAATGGCAATATGTTCTAGATAATATTGGGCAATTGAGGCGAAATGAGAAAGTATAAAGATGGCCAATAGAAATTTCCTGGTCATTTCAATGCTAATTTTTAATTAGTGATTACTTTATGTATGTGTTTTTAAAGTTAATCAATATTGTTATTGAAGGGGCTTCTCATCTGAATTCGGGTTCAGTCTGGGTTTTTTCCGCTTATTTCATTTGGTGGGATGGTGAAGTGATCGGACTTTAGCCTTTCTTATAGAGTTATAGACCTCAAATCGCGATTTGAGCAAAGGTTAATGAAGCTATCTCCTGCAAATGGAAGATTTTTGTGTGCACCATTCTAAAAAAAATAAATGTATGTCTAAGTTATGCTTCATTTTCATTCTATTTTTAACCCTGCAATACGACTCCTTTGCCCAGGGAGATTTAAGAAAGCCGGACGGGCACGCTGTGTCAATAGTTTCCATTGACAAAATAGTAAGGCAATTAATGGATAGTGGCGAAGTAACTGGTTTGTGCTTGGGTATTATTAACCAGAATCAGCCTGCTTATATAAAAGCTTATGGGTTTAAGAATAAACCAAAATCCGAATTAATCGATACGGCCACCTGTTTTTATGCAGCTTCTCTTTCAAAGCCCCTATTTGGATACATCGTGATGCAAATTGTCGACCAGGGACTACTAGATTTGGATAAGCCTCTCTACACTTACCTCCCCAAACCATTACCAGAATATGAGAATTATAAAGACCTTAATGCCGATGAGCGCTGGAAATTAATTACAGCGCGTCAATGCCTCAGTCATACTACGGGATTCCCCAATTGGCGGGAATTTCAAGTTGGGGAAAATAAGAAATTACAAATATTTTTTACTCCCGGTTCGGCATATTCCTACTCAGGAGAAGGAATACAATTATTACAGATGGTAGTTGAAGTAATTACCGGGAAAAAATTAGAAGAACTTGCCCAGTCTGATATATTCCAACCATTTGGGATGCGCAGAACCAGCTTTATTTGGCACTCTTCATTTGAGAGCGACTATGCCTTGGGTCATGATATGAGCGAAGATACACTGGTAAAAAGAAAGTCGACCGAAGCTTTTGCGGCAGGCTCCATGGAAACTACTATAGCTGATTATACCCGATTTATGGCGGCTGTCATGCAAGGCAAGAGGCTTTCCCCCCATTCAAAAAAGCAAATGTTTTCCTCACAGATCTATATTCATGGCGACCAGCGGGTGTTTCCACCCGTGAATAATGATTCTGCTGGTAATTTTCAAAAGATAGGATTGGCATACGGATTAGGATGGGGATTATTCAATACTGCATATGGCAAAGCTTTTTTCAAAGAAGGCCATATCGATGGATGGGAACACTATGCCATTAGTTTCCCGGATCAGGAAATTGCCTATATCATAATGACTAATAGCTCTAACGGCGAAAGTATTTTTGAGAGCCTGGTGGCAAAATTATCTGGAGTTGTCATTCCTTGGCAGTGGGAGGGATATAATCCATACAGGCAAACGGTAAAATTGTCACCCGCCGCTATGGAAAAATTTACAGGCGATTTTGGAAACGACAAGATGAAGGCAACCATTTCTATTGTCAACGGAAAATTAAAAGTGGAATCTTCCACTGCAGGATTGCCAAAAACCAATATCTACCCACAAAATGACCATCATTTATTTTTAAAGATCATGGAAGCTGATTTTGAATTTATCAAAGGTGCTGATGGTAAATATGAAAAAATAATTGCAGATGATGAAGGGGAGCATTACGAATTGATAAGAATGAAGTAGATTGGATTTTGCTGAATCGCTCTGAAATAATGATTATTTTTATAACCCTATCCAATATGATATATTCAAGCTATCAACTGACTGCATAGTGGAATATAGAATAAGTTGGTAGCTTATATTCTAATTGAATGCGTATTTTATGATTATCGTTCTTTTTCGTAAGTTTGCAGCTTGTTTGATGCCGCCTGATCGCTGGCGGCTTCTTATTTTCGGGGCGTAGCGTAGCCCGGTTATCGCGCCTGCTTTGGGAGCAGGAGGTCGCAGGTTCGAATCTTGCCGCCCCGACTTATAAATAAATCAGATTAAATCAAATGCTCGTAAAGCTCTATGTTTACGGGCATTTTTGTTTTTGGGTTAGCCAAACAAATGCAAAAAAAGCCAATGTTCTGGTGAGTTATTCGGTGAATTACACCCGGCGCAGAATTTGAGCTCCCCAGAGGCTACGTAAGTCGCTGAATTGCAAATAATTGAGTCAATTTATTTTGATTCATTTTGATACGATTCGAAAACGATTCGAACGTGCGTCCCACTCACTCGGGAAGGATTGTGAAGAAAGAGAATCAAATCATTTCAAAACGAATTAAATGAATTCAAATGAAAACAAATCAAACTTTTGGCATTGATTTTATCACCAGGCTCAGCAAATCTGACAAGACTTCAGCACTGATTTTTGCAAGAATAACGGTCGATGGTGACCGCAAAGAAATTTCACTAAAAGAAAGCGTTAAAATCAAAGACCTATCGGGGAAGAGATAGCAAACTAGATTCTATTGGATACGTGTTATGGTAGCTTCTTCATATGTCCAGCCCGAGCTAAAGATGATAGATACCTGAAGCCGAAGCTTATTAATCTGTCCGCCGACATAACGCCAATGCAATTTTGTGTGCAGTTTTCATTTCGTATCATATTTAATGCATCAACTTTTGGAAAGAGAAATCGGCTTTATGCATTTCTATTTCATTCTTACTTGATTCCATTTGTGCATCAGTTGCATAAGCAAACATTTTTTGCTCATAGTCGTTAATGGCCGCTTCTATGGTTTCAAATTTTCCGTTAGTGAGATTATCGGATAAATTTGATGCGTCCACTAGTCCGATATTCACACCCTGTCCTGCAAAGGGCGGCATTAAATGTGCGGCATCTCCAATAAGAGTTATAGGCAAAGAGCGATTCTTTTTCCAGGGTTTATCCAATGGCAATTTTCTAGTCGGCAATCCAACAAAAAAAGATGTTGAGCTGAACAATTCTTTATATCTCTCATTCCAATTTGAGAACCTGTTTGAAAGAAATGCAATAATGCTGTCCGTATTCTGAAAGTCTAATCCATTATTATGAACCCATTTTTCAGGCTTTCTAAAAATTACGCCGTAGGTTAATACACCTTTGTTGTAGGGGTTTGCAACTAATAAATTGCCTTGATATGCGGTCATTAATCTGTTGCCATCGCATAATTTATAAAATTCCGGACAATTTTTTTCAGGTTGAGATACATCTCCTTGTATAATAAAAGTTCCGGTATCTTCAACTTCACTATCCGTAACATAACTTCTTGCCTGGGACATTCCCCCATTGGCTATGATAACAAAATCTGCTGCCGCATCAGGGTTATTTTCGAATTGTAACAGCCATTTTCCGTTATGTTGTTCAAGTCCTATAAACTTTCTGTCCCAAACAATTGTATCGTTTGTTAAACTGTTAAGCAATATGGTTCTTAAATCGTTCCTGTTTATCTCAGGATTGTCATATTGGTTTTCAGGTGTCGGTTTTCTAGATAACAACACTTTACCTTTTTCGTCAGCAAAGATTATCCCCATAGGTATCGCCATTGCATAATATTTTTCCAACAATCCTGCTTTTTTCATTGCATCTTGCCCTGAACTTTTGTGGAGGTCGAGCGTACCGCCCCAAATTCTTGTTTGTGCGTCATTGTCTCTTTCGTAAACGGTTACATTTACACCTTTTTGCTGTAGTAATGTTGCTATGGTAAGCCCAACTGGTCCTGCACCGATAATGGCTATTGTTTTATGCTGAAGTAACATGATTTTGCGTTGTTTTATTACGATACAAAATTCAAACAAAATTGAAAAATGAAATAGTAAAAATCAGCCGTTTTTATGATGGGAAATTTTTAATCGCAGTAATGTCGATGAAACGGTCATCTTTGTTTTTGCTCAACTCTTTTGGTGTAACTCCGGCGTACTTCTTAATTACTTTGATGAAATGGTTTTGGTCAGTGAAATTTTGTTCTGGAAAAAGTTTGCCTTCGCTGATGTGTTTGAACGAAGCCCCTAAACGAAGAATGTTGCAATATGCCTTGGGCGAAATTCCAAACTGCTGATTGAAGTAACGATTGATTTGCCTGCTGCTCCAAAACACTTTTTCGGAAAGCTTTTTTATCTTCATTGAGCCATGAGAGGAATAAATAAGTTCAAAAAGTTTCTTTTTTCGACTGTCAATGTTTTCGGTTGAAATGGTTTTTATTTTTTGCGTTGCCTTTTTGCAAAAGTTTTCCAAACTGCTCAAGTCGGTTTCTTCAAATTGCCAGAAATCATTTGTAAAATGCCTTCCTTCGTTCAACACATCTTTAATTGAATCGCCTAGCAAATATTCCACAGCCAATAGTTTAAGCCCTATGGTAAATATTTTTGTGTCTGTTAAGATGGTTACTTGGCTGGGCAGAGTGTCAATGCCTCTCACTAACATTTCCCAATTCCCTGAATTGATTTTCATCAAGGTCATATCAATCATTCCATTGGGCAGCACAGTTGATGGAATGTTTTTTCCTGTCTTGTTTTCCAGCATCCAAAAGCTGTGAACAAAATGGGATATGGAATTTTCGGGTAAAGATGATTTAATAATGAGTTTCATAATGTAAGTCGCTCATGTTTTGTAATTTATTTTGGATGTTTGTGGGGAAAGCCACACAACACAAAGATTTATGATTTTGTACGAAGTTCAATAAACTTTATGTGGATTTGGCAGGAGACACACTTTCTATTATCGGCCAACAAAACGGCCAGATCATATTTGACTATTTATTAAATATTTAAATCCACCAGTCTTTGCTGATCTTTGATAAAATGGTTCGAAAATTGTCTCTTCGCAACGACGAACGACATATTCAAAGAGATTCAAATGCCCGCAAAGTCCAGTGTTTACGGGCTTTTTTGTTTTTAGTGTCGATCAAAGAAAGCAAAAGAGAGTCAGTCTTCCAGTGAGCTTTTCGGTGAGCTTACCCCGGCTGGGGTTTTGAGCTCGATGGTCGTGATGATTTTGGGGAATTCGGAGTCTTTTTTAACTATCTTTCTCTAAGATTACAGCACTTAGAAAATTAGGCATTCGTAAAGGAAATGCCATTGTCAATATTGCGGGGCTAACCGTCGGCTTTGCGGCCTTGATCCAGATATTGCTGGTGATTTGGTATGAGGAGAACTTCGATATTTTTCATGCTAACAGGGATAGGATCTACCGAACTGTTCGCATAGGAAGAAATGCGCTTCCCGGTGAGCTCAGGACGGGTGTGCCTGTTCCGGTGGGATGGAAAGGATTGATTTTACGTTTCATGCTAGGCGCTCCGTTTCAATAAATCGGGTATATTCAGCAGATGAAAATCCCCATATTACTTATCCTTTTGCTTTCAAATTATGCCTCATTGCCAGCACAGGATAAAGACACGAGCCGTATCGCCCGCGTACTTTCTGTCGATCAACTCCTGGCGCCTTTGCGATACCTCGCCTCCGATCAATTAAGAGGGCGTCATATTGGATTACCAGAAATCGATACAGCCGCAAGGTATATAGCGGACCAGTTCAAAATGGCCGGCGCAAAACACCTTGCAAGCGCCAACGGATACTACCAGATATTTAGGTCTGTAATTAGCCGCATGTCCCCCATATTTCAATATAATCCGCAGCTTGCGGCCAATTTGCCATTGGGGTCGGCGTCGAATGGGCTTACCCTCAAAAACGTGGTGGCTTTTGTACGAGGAACGGATCCAAGTTTGCGTGACCAATTCATCGTACTAAGCTCGCACTACGACCATTTAGGAGTTACAAGTCCGGCTGTAATGGAAGACGGAAAAATGGACAGCATTTACAATGGGGCAAGAGATAATGCTACCGGTACTGCTGCTGTTATTGATGCGGCAAGATATTTTGCCCGGTGCCCTCCTAAACGATCAGTGCTGTTTATTTGCTACACTGCAGAAGAAGAAGGGCTCATCGGCAGTGAATATTATGCAAGGCATCCCCTTATCCCACTGGATCATACAGTCTATAATTTGAATGTAGACAATGCCAGCTATAACACAACACATGCTGTTTGCCTTTTCGGTCTTAACCGTACCACGGAAGATTCCTTGATTAATAAGGCTAGTATGGCTTATGGGTTGGCATTGCTCGACGAGCCCGCGGATGAAGATCTTTTCGATCGTAGTGATAATGCATCATTGGCCCAAAGAGGAATACCCGCCCCGACATATAGCATGGGTATAACAGCCTGGAATGGAACAATAACGAACCGGTATCACCGGCTGAGCGATGAAGTCGCCAATATGGACATGGAATATGTAGTAAGATTCATAAGGGCCTATATCCTCGCCGCTCAATACATAGCCAACGATCCAAATCAGCCCAGATGGGCCAAAGGCGATCCAAATGAGAAAGAGTGGCAGATACTTTTCGAACAAAACGAATAAACTTGTTCGGCGGGATAGGGGCAGAATAACGGATTGACAGCTCCAAACGATACCAGCGCCATTTCCGCTTTTCGAAAAGTGGTATGAAGCTTTTCCAAAGATTCGATCTGATGAAAATCCTTCAATAATTTTTTCATTTTCCTTTCAAGGGCTTTAATAAAGTATTTAAATCTGCTTAATGCGATATTAAATGGATCAAATTTTTGCAATTGGCAATCCGTTAACTTTAGAAAATACTGAAATGGACTAATTTAATATGCCATCGAAACATACTTGAAAAACAATCAGCATGCTGAAAAACCATTTAAAAATAGCGTGGCGTCATATCACGAGGCATAAAGTTTTTGCTTTTATCAATGTACTGGGCTTGGCGCTCGGGATCAACGCCTGCATGGTCATTTTTATAGTATGTCGTTATGAGTTTAGCTTCGACCGGTTTCATCCTGATGGGGAACGCATTTATCGCCTTGGTGGAAAGATCCTAGAAAACAATGGTACTACCTTTTGTATAAGTGATATTCCTCCGGCCGCTCCAAAGGCTGTTGAGCGGGAAATCCCAGGAATTGAAGTGGTAACCCGTTTTTATCCGTATCCGGCAAAGATTACCATTAAAGACGGGCTGGGTAAATTCCGGAATTTTGATGCGCAGGTCGAAGGCACTCAAACAACCGGAACCATCATTACTGATCCCAGCTTCTTTAATGTCTTTAAATATACCTGGATCGCGGGGAATCCCCTAACTGCCCTGAATGCACCCTTTAAAGTTGTTTTGTCTGAAATATCAGCGCGCAAGTACTTTGGATTCTTGCCAATTGATAAAATCATGGGAAGCGAAGTCGTGTATGACGATTCTCTGCGGGTCATCGTATCGGGGATTGTCAGGGACTGGAAAGAAAATACGGATTTTCCATACAGAGACTTCATTTCATTCAAAACGATACAAAGTAGTTTTCTAAGAAATCAATACGCTAGTGATGACTTGCTTCCTAATCCGGGCGGTTCATGGATTTATTCCTTTGTCAAGATTTCCAAAAATCAGAAAGCTGAAACCATCAACAAGGAATTAGCATTTTTCATGAAGAAAAAGCGCTGGGGGGATGATGACCTTAACAAGTTAGGATTGCAAATTCAAGCCCTTTCAGATATTCATTTCAATAATAATTACGAACATGATTCGATCAGGAAGGCCAATTTACCAACCCTATACGGTTTAATGGGGATTGCCCTATTTATATTGATTATCGCCGGCATAAATTTTATCAATCTAACTACCGCCGAGTCTATTCAGAGAGCAAAGGAAATGACCGTTCGTAAGATTTTAGGCAGTAGTAAAACAAACCTGATTCTGCAATGTTTAACTGAAACCTTCCTATTAACCCTTGTGGCTGTGATTCTTGCGACGATCCTGGTAAAACCGGTGCTTTTTGGTTTTCATGATTTCTTGCCTCAGGGCTTAACCTTTCATTTATTAGACCCCGTTTCGTTTATTTTCCTATTACTGGTGACCCTGACAACATCTATATTAGCTGGATTATACCCGGCGAAAGTCTTGTCATCTTATCTGCCGATACTCAGTTTAAAAGGATCAGCCGTACAAAAGGGAAAGGAAAAATGGTGGCTAAGAAAAGGATTAATCATCTTTCAATTTACTATATCCCTCATCTTCATCATAGCTTCTCTGGTCATTGGCAATCAGATTCGGTATATGCTCCACGCCGATTTTGGTTTCAAAACGGATGCCATTGTGTACATCTACAATTGGAATTGGAGCAATAAGGCCAGTAGTATTAAAATATTTACAGAGAAAATAAAACATTTATCGGGGATAGAAGAGGTTGTGTTGCAGGGAAGTCCCCCTATTGGAGGGCCACGCATTGATGTCCCTGTAAAATTCAAAGGTAAAACGGAAACGGAATTAATGGTTTTGATCAATGCAGGTGATGCTCAGTTCATTCCATTTTACCAAATGAGGTTAGTGACGGGACGAAACATTGTACAGAGCGACAGTTTAAAAGAATTCGTCATCAATGAAGTCTATGCAAAAGCCTTAGGATTCAAAAAACCGGAAGAGGTAGTCGGCAAGTCACTATTCTGGAATGAAAAACCCTATCCTATCGTGGGAGTTGTAGCTGATTATCATGAAGGATCATTTCATGAGGCGATCAAACCTGCTCTCATTGGGAATTTAAGTATGATGGAAAGATGTGTGGGACTCAAACTGACAACCAAAGAGCCAGTCGAAGCGAAGTCCATTCTTGACCTGGTTGAGAAGGAATGGAAGGAAGTCTTTCCAAATGATTTTTTTGATTGCAGGTTTTTGGATGACTCTATTGCATCCTATTATGAAAAAGAGCAAAAGGAGGCAAGACTGATGAATTTGGCTATGATTGTTACTATTTTCATTTCCTGCATGGGCCTGTTTGGTGTAGCGATGTTTACTGCCAAGAGAAGAACTAAAGAAATTGCGATCAGAAAAGTGGTCGGCGCAGGAGTTGCCCGAATAACCCTTTTGTTAACTGGAGACTTCGTTCAATTGATTGTCATAGCCATTATTATTGCCAGTCCCTTCGCCTGGTATGGAATGAACATATGGCTGCAGGATTTCGCATACCGGGTCAGTATTCAATGGTGGATTTTTGTCATTGCAGGAATGGGAGCTTTATTCGTCGCACTAATTACAATAAGTTTGCAGATCATCAAAGCCGCAATGGCCAACCCCGTGAATAGTTTGAGATCTGACTAATCCTCAATTCAAATCTAAGAGTTAGAACTGGCCACCATTTATCATTTTCTAAAAAGGCTAAATATGGCATCTTAATAGGAAGTTGCCTATTCTGAGCCCATCTGGATATTAAAAGTGGTTTTTCATACGAATGATACTGTAGCCAATCCCCAAATTGTAATAAATAATGACGTATTTTGAGATATTATGCGTCATTTTGCGCCTGCAATCATTGCACCATGACTACCTCAACCAGTAACATCACTTTGCGAAAGGCAGCTTTAATTGCCGGTATCGGTTACCTCCTGATGATTGGTTCACCGATTGCCGAAACGATGTTTTATCATGGCCTTGTTGACTTAGACAATGCCGGCAAGACGGTAAAGAATATAGCCGCCAATGTAGGATTAGTTCACTTTGGAATATTTTTATATCTGATTAATTTCATGGGCGATATATTGGCGGCATGGGGGCTTTATATTTTATTTAAACCGGTAAATGAAAATTTGTCTTTATTAACGGCATGGTTGAGAATTATATACACCGTGATGGGCTTAGTAGCTGTGATGAATCTTTTAACCGTTTTGCAGTTGACCAGCCATTATAATTACCTTCAATCAATTACCAATGAACAGTTACAGGCGCATGTAATGATTGCCCTGCGATCATTCAGAGATGACTGGTCGTTTTCCTTTACATTTTTCGGCATCTACCTTATTTTACTGGGTTATCTGGCTTTCGTGGCAAAATATGTTTCAAAGATAGTAGGCATATGCCTGGTAATTGCAGGTGCAGGCTGGCTGACAGATAGTTTGCAGCCTTTTTTATTCCCAAGTGTACATGTAAGTGTTGGAATGATTACGGGTTTTGGGGAACTGGTATTTATGTTTTGGTTGTTTATTAAAGGAGTGAGATTAAAGGAGCAGGATTAGGAGTGAATCCCAAGGTCATCTGATCTTGATACCTGATCTCCAGGTCCCACATTTTCTTACGCCTTTAATTAATGTTTGGATCGCCATTGTGTGTCCATGCCCTAATCCAAAGTCTTCCTTACACCATGCTAATATTTTCCCCGCATTTAGCCGTTCTTGAAGATCATCCCAGAAATTATTTTTTTTCGGTCGCCCCCAAAAAATTCATTTTCCAGATGCCATCAATTTTTCGGAAAGTAGCACTTTCTATCCAATCGAGGCTTAATTTGCCCTTACTAAATACAAAATCAGCATGATTGACATAAGTCATATCGCCTGATATATTATCAACATATATCTTAAATTTATCCATTGTATATTTCACTGTAAATGGAAGATTTCTTCTAATATTCATGAATGCACTATCATTATTCCATACGCGTCCATCTTCATAAAGTATAAAATCGCCCGTCGTCACGGCTTTCATTTTTGCAGTGTCCTTGTTTTCTATTCCTCTGAAATAGCTGGTCAAAACATCTTTCAATCGTTCAGGATTATCCATTGTTTGATTTGATTGGGAACTCGCTACAAGCCCGAGAAATAGAATTAAGGATAAGATGGTCATTTTTTTCATGTTGTTATATCTAAAGGTTTTATCAAATCAATTTTGATGGATCTCCATCGTAATTATTATTGGGTAGAGAATTTTGTTTTGAGACATGCCTTACTCTAAGGTATAATTTGATAGCCTGCCGATATATGCAGAAATGCTCAAGTTGCCTGATCCTTGTTTCTGAACTCCAGAGGCTTGACGGCATGCTGTGTTTTAAAGGCGCGGCAAAAAGCACTCACATTCTCAAATCCGCACATCCAGGTTATTTCATGAACAGGCTTATTGGAATATTTTAATAGGTCCGCAGCCCGATCAAGCCTGATGCGGGTTAAATATTGATGTGGGGTAGTGTGGAAAACGCTTTTGAACTGTCGAACTAGTTGAGGAACGGATAAACAGGCTATTGAGCCTATTGTTTTTAGGTCTGGGCTATCCATGTATGAGGAATGCAAGAGATCTTTTGCAATGCAAAGCCGTTTATAAATCTCGGTTCTTGTGTTTGGTCTAAGCGCATTTACTGTTTTTGTGCGGTACAATTCTGATTTATGTTTTTGGATCAATTGATTTAATATATCAATTAGGTGTCCATCCATGGCAAAACCGGCATCGGGCTCATTTTCTAATGAACAGATAAGTCTTGACAGACGTATTTGCATTTCTGGCCCGAGCTCATATAAAGTTTGATAAAATTCAAGGGTCTCTAAGCTATCATATGGATTTTCAAGCATGTCTTTTTCTGTATTAATGGCATCACGAAATACCGACGAGGCAAAATCTTTTTTGAAAAAGATGGATAGTGATCTCACCTTTTCTCCATGATCAATGCGGAAGGAATAGCACTGATCGTCGTTTAAGATCAGGAATTGGCCGGGCCGTACGGCGACCCGGCGGCCGTTGATACCATACCACTCCTCTCCGCATAGTACTGTTTTAAGTGAAAGACATCCCGCATGGTTGTCACAAGTACTATTGTTACTTATTGCATTAAAAACAACATTCGACTGTTTGAAAGTGTTAAAATGAGCTTTTTCATCAAATCCCGGTTTTGAATGGTCGGGTAATCTGGTAAAATATAATGTCATCCTCTAAGTTTGAAATTAAGCCACCAAGAAAATGCCAAAATAGTAAATGGTTATCATACAAAGAGTTATATGAAAATGACTTTGTCATTTGCCCGGTATTGAGCCAGGTATGTTCGATTTTACACTATAGTGACTAGTCCCAAAAAAACTATACAGGTGAAAAAATAAATTCAAATAATACTTATACATTCAGCTTGTTTAAAGATAAATCATTCTTTTGTTCGCCGTAAAGAAGAGGCTGGGGGCTTTTTCCTAAGCTCATTTCGGACTTTTGAAAGACCACTTTAGTGTGGGGCTGCTATGAAGATAATCAGCGCCATATAGGATAGAATCAAAAATCCTCCTGTGAAAAATTGTGACCATTGCTTTTTGCCAGGCCGAAGCTGAAGGAAAGCCACCATACATGCAACGATCAGCAGGAAATGAGCCAGGCTACCTATGAAAACCATGACCGTTTCTGGCCGGCTTAAATGGCCTGTACGCAAAAAAGACCAAAGCAACCCCGCTCCGGCTTCGAAAAGATGGGTGACAAACAAATTGAGGCAATTCCAAGCCGTCGAGATGAAAACCGCAACGCCGAAGCCCCACGGACTATTCCGGCTGGTGAGTATAATAATTGCGACATAAATCAGCGCTTGAAGCAAATGCAGAAGGCGAAGCTGTGGAATTACGACGGCGGAAACCGTTAAAGCTAAAATGAAAAGCCCAGCCCCAATAGGAATTGAAATGCGTATCCATCGTGATATTATTAAAGCCTTGTTCATTTCGGAACTGTTTTACTTTATTAAATTACTGACTAAGCGGTTTACTTTAAGCTGAAGATTTCCATTTTATTCTTTTTTGAGCATTTCTGCACATTTGCTCAACTGTCACAAATGTATTTTTAGACTAATTCATATTAGATAGGCATTAACGATAATAATAAAAATAAAACAATCCTGATAATGGTTTTGACCAGTGTTTTTTAGGATTTGGAGTATTGGCCAAAAAAAATTAAAAGGTATAGTTGAATCTGACAGTTGGATATGGCAGCATATTTAAGTCTTTATAAACAGTTCCATGAAAAAAATCCTTTTTATATTTTCTTTTAGCATGATATCATCTGTATCCTTTGGTCAAACCCAAAAATTTGACACCATACGATATGCTAAAGAACACTATCAGGAACGTATTGCTGTTTTTGAGAAGGAACCAATTGTAAAACAGACAATAATATTTTTGGGTAACAGCTTGACGGAGTTTGGCGACTGGAAGAAATTGCTGAATGATTCAAGTACAATTAACAGAGGGATCGGGGGCGATAATACGTTTGGTATTTTAGATCGTCTACAGGATGTAATAGATCACCAGCCAAGTAAACTTTTTTTAGAAGTCGGAATAAATGATATTTCTCAAAATATTCCTTCCCGGATCATTTTAGACAATATAATATTGATCAGCAAAAAAATCCATGCAAAATCACCAGGTACAAGAATTTATATAATTAGTATTTTGCCGACAAATGACAAGACCAAGACATTCTTTCCTGGGGCATTTGGGAAAAACGAACGAGTAAGAATGATAAATGAACAATTAAAAATGCATGCAAAAGAAAACAAATATACTTATGTTGACTTAAGTAGCGCCGTTCGGGATGAGGAGGGCAATCTCAGTCAAAATTACGCGAGGCCGGATGGTCTTCATATTAATAATACTGGTTATGATGTTTGGGTTAAGCTTCTAAAAACAAAAAAATATTTATAAAATGTGCCGTAAAACCAAATCATCTTCAGTGATTTGGGTGTAAGGCATAAAAAAAATACATTTGCAAAGAAGACGAAAGGATCATATTAAATTATTACTCACCGCAATCTTTATGAGTGCCGCGGTATTCTTCGCATTGAATTTGGTGAGCATATTCTTCCGGTGGGAATCAATGGTCGTGACATTAAGGAATAAACGGTTGGCAATCTCCTGGTTAGTGAGGCCATCGGCAATTAATTCGAGTATTTCTTTTTCGCGCTTGGTCAGTACAGGCAACAGGCTATCCGAAGGTTTGTTTTTTAGAATGGCGGCTACGGAGAAATTCACATAGTCGTTGCCTTTGCTCACCTGCTTGATGGCGGTGATGATTTCCTGTTTAGACGCATCTTTTAATAAGTATCCGGATGCTCCATTCTCCTGCATTTTTCTGATTACACTGGCCTGGTTGGAAGTGCTGATTCCAATGATGCTTATGGCGGGATACTTTTCCTTTACTTCCTTGCAGAGTTCAAGACCGTTTTTTCCTGGAAGGTTGATATCCATCAACAAAATATCTGGTTGATCCCGGCTCAAAAAGGCCAACAAATCATCGGGTGTTTTAGTGCTTCCCATCCACTCGATATCTGCTTCATTCTGCAGTAGGGAATGTATCCCTTCCAGGACCAGTTGGTGATCATCTATTATAAATACCCGGATCATTCAGAGATCTTTGAAATTTCTATGCTTATGGAAGTTCCCTTCCCGGCTTCCGTTTGAATATCGATGGTTCCGTTCAGATAGGCCACCCTATTTTGCAAATTAAGGTATCCCATACTCTGATTATTCTTCAGAATGCCTGTGACAAAACCTTTTCCGTTGTCTTCTATGGTAATGCTCAATGTATCATTTTTCCTGATCAGTTGCAAAAGCCCCTTGGTGGCGTGATCACAATAGCAATAATGAAGAGGGGCAGTTTCATTCAGTGACAGGGTTCACAGCCTTTTTGTTCAGGGGTAAAAATAAAAACTTATAGCTTTTGAAAATTACCCTTTTTAGGGGATAATCTTAAGTGTGGAGGGGGGATTTATCCGTTCATCATTCCATTTAACCAATACTTATTACCTGCTTCGGGCGCAATTATAAAATAGATGAAACTTCATTCAATCCGGAGCCGGTATTGAATATACCTACATTCAACACATAGATATTCATTTTTGAAATTATCACAAATAATGGATACGGCGACACCGTCAAGCCTAAGATCTCCCTTCACGAAGGTACTCTTCATTAAACTCCTTTCCGTTGAGAATTTGCTTCACGCATTTTTCAACCCTTAACTCGCGCGTTTTGGATTGTTTGGGTGCGGAAAAATAAAGAATGTATGCTCTTTGCCGGCCGGGCGTCAACGCGTCAAAAGCAGTTTTCAGGGCTGGGGTTTTATCTAATTTCTTTTTAAATTCTTCAGGATATATAAGATGTGTTTTCTCTTTAAAATGCACTTTCAAACCGGCTTTTTCCACTTCAATGGCTTCATAGATATAGGCTTTCAGGATGGGCTCCATCTGGGCTATTTTGCGGATATTGGTGAACGCAATCAGGCGCGCCGACTGCGTATGGTCCCCAGGTTTGATCAGTATCCCACTGGCATCATCCAACAACGCGCCTTTGAAAAAACTAAGCAAGCAGTATTCTTTTAATCCACCTATGATAGCCAGGTTGGTTTTCTGATAACTGTAACAGGGAGCGCCCCACTTTAATTCTTCGGTCAACCCACAATCAAGAAGGATCATTCTCAATTTCTCCAATTCTTTCTGCCACTTTTCCGCCTTACTGAAATATTGATCAACCTTGGGATTCATTGTATTTATTTACTGGTTGTCTGAAATGATTTTTTACCCCTGGGTCAATCTGCAGGATTTGGAATTCCAATCGAGAAAAATTTCAGTCATTTAAACCCTTTCCATGGAGGATTTGCTTCATAGATTTTTCGACCCTTGTCTCCCGGGTTTTGGATAGTTTAGCCGCAGAAAAATATAAAATGTATGCTCGTTGCCGTCCTGGTGTCAATGCATGAAAAGCGTTTTTCAAGGCGGGAGTTTTATCCAATTTCTTTTTAAATTCTTCAGGCATTTTGAATTCTGAAGTTTTTTTAAGATTCACTTTCAAACCGGCCCTTTCCACTTCAATGGCTTCATAAATATAAGTTTTCAAGATGGGTTCCATCTCTATTATTTCCCGGAGATTGGTGAACCGGATCTGACGTGCCACCTGTACATTCTTCGTTTGTTGCACCAGGATTCCATTGGCATCATGCAATAAGGAGCCTTTGAAAAACAATAGCGCACAGTATTCTTTAAATACATGAATTAAAATGATGTTTCTTTTCTGAAAAGTATAAGAGGGACAGCCCCACTTCAACTCCTCGGTCAATTGGCAGTCGAGGGCGATCGTTCGCAACTTCGTTATTTCCTTTTGCCATTTTTTGGCTTTATTGAAATAAAAATCAACCTTCGGATTCATTTTTTCATGTATTAATTAACTGAAATGATTTTTCTACCAGGAGGTCTAAAATACCAAGAAACCACGGTCAGGATCAGAAGTAACGCCGAAGGAATAAATTCACTCATGGAATCACCCAGTTCGATATGCGAAAATATGGCTCCGGACATGAGAAAGAAAAATCCTGCATAGGCCCACTCCTTTAGTAATGGAAATCTAGGAATAAGCAATGCTACAACTCCCAAAATTTTCCAGACACCGAGTATGGTTAGAAAATAAACGGGATACCCTAGATGTATAATACCATATACCCCCGGTGGCGCCAGGGCTCCATCCGCCTTCGCCCTGATTAACTGTAATATCCCGGTAGCCAGCATTCCTAATGCAAGCCAGACAGTAGCAATCCAATAAATGATTTTATTTCTCTTAGGCATGGTCTTTAATTTTCAATTTGCTAAGGATTTCCTGTATCCTGTTATGTGCCATGTTCAGGCCCTGGGCAAAGGGCATCTTAAGCAACTGATCCCTTAGTGCAGCCGATTCATATATCACATGCATTTTGAGTTTACACCTGTCTTCAGTAAGTTTTTCAAATTCATAGATCTCGAGCTGAACGCCAAAGGGTGCATTCTGCATTTCAAATGTGCGTGTAATTTTCCGCTCCGGGCTAAACTCATGGATTACCCCACTTGCCTGAAATACCACGTTTCCCTTGGCATCGGTTGTTTCATATTGGTAACTTCCGTGCTTTTTGTTTTCGAGTTTCAGGACTTTGGTTCCCATCACTTGTTCCACAATGTCGGGCTCCACATATGCCTTAAAAAGCAAATCCAATGGCAAATCAAATTCTCTTGTAATCACTAAATCCTGTTTGCCGTCTTCGGCATTAATTTTTGTTTTCTGTTCCATATGATTTTATTTTTTAGGTTTATATTTTTTCATTATGGTTTCCAATTTATTAAACCTGTCATCCCACATTTTGCGGAAAGCTTCAATAAAGTCGGCAACTTCTTTCATTCCTTTTGCATTGATCTGGTAATAAATTTCCCTGCCGGTTTGTTTCGGTTCAAGTAATTGACACTCGGTGAGTATCTGCAGGTGTTTTGAAACTGTGGGTCTTGCCGTGTCAAAGTTTGAGGCAATTGCACCCGCAGTCATAGATTGTGTGGCTACCAACAGCAGTATGGCCCTTCTGGTCGGGTCTGCTATGGCTTGAAATACATCACGTCTTAAATTCATTGTGTAGCTATTAGACTACAAATATAAGCGTAGTTATGTAACTACGCAAATTTTTTTGAAAATTTTCCGGATCTGGAGGCTTAACCCAGGGTCATCCGGTCAGGTGACGGCTGACCAAAGGTTCTGGATAATTGATAAAGCTTTATATCTCAAATCGATATGCTGATTGTAAGGTCACCAGTCAGATACAATCAATTGGCTATTGAGGGTTTTATCAGGCCGGTAAACCAATCCCTATTCGGCAAATATGTTACCGAATTCACGGATCTCATTGTTCTAAAACCCCGACCTGCTCGACAGCTGGTTGCTTGTTTACATTCCATTCCTTTACCCTGTTTTTCACCATGGCGCTCACCCTGTAGAGCAAAAATAAACTGATACAGGATACGCAAACAATGATATACCCTAACACTTCATAGTGCTCCAGCGGACTATATTTGGTTTTTTGGATGACGATCATTCCAGCAACCGCGGCAGCAACACCACCTGCCAGTTGTTGCAGGGAGGCATTGATGCTCATGAACGCACCCCGGTCCTGCATAAGGGGTACACTGGTCATTAAAGCCTGGGAAGGAATCATACGGCTCATAATTCCCGCCATCATCAGAATATTTAAGATTATGACTATCAAAAAAGGAGTCGCTGAGAGATGGGTATAAAACAAGACCATGATGATTGTCCAGACCGAGGCTATCGCAAAAATTTTATACTTATCGACCTTGTCGCTCAGTTTCCCGACCAATGGCATTATGATCAAGGTGCTTAGTCCTGTTACCAGAAACAGGATCGGCAATTGCTGCTGGCTGATTTTCAGATTGTTTATGGCAAAAGCGCTTGCGAATGGCATCATCATAAAACCACCAATCGATAGCAGGGCAGTTGCAGTAAAGCCGACCCGGTAATCTTTTTTGGTAATCGTGTGCAACAGGTGATTCAATGGAGATTTATCCCTTTTTACCAAAAGGTGCTTGGTGATGGGCTGAAGCTTGGTAGCAATTAGACATGCGATGAGGAGAGCCATGCCTCCTACCCATAAAAAAGGAGCATGCCATCCCCAGCTATTGGCAAGATAGAGGCCAACCGGTATACCGAGGACTTGGCTTGCGCTGAATCCCATTTGGATAAAACCCATCACACGGCCCCGGTGTTGGATGTCAAATAGATCCGCAATAATGGCAAAGGAAATTGAACCAATGACTCCTCCAAAAAGTCCGGTAACGATCCTCGCCCCGATTAAGAATGGATACGAACTGGCTACGCCACATAAAAAGGTACCCAAGATAAATCCAGTGTAAAAAAACAGCAATAATTTTTTCCGGTCAAACTGATCTGCAAAACCAGCCGTCAAAAAACCCGAGATTCCGGCACTGAATGCATAGGCAGAAACGGCCAGACCAAATTGTGCTGGTTTCAGGTTAAGAGACTTTATAAGGATATCTCCCATAGGCGACATCACCATAAAATCAAGGATCACCGTAAACTGCGTGACAGCCAATATAAATATGGCGAATTTCTGATAACCCGTAAATGGTATGGAAGCTCCATTTTTTGCATTCATATTAAATATGTTTAAGGTTTCAAAGCCCTTACGACTATTTCCAGGGCATCATCCATTGTCTTTTTGGTTAATTTAAATTTCCTGCCACCAATGCTTTTCCCTTCTTCATGAAAACGCAAAAGGGTATACAAAGGACCATAAGCGATACTCCAAAAAACATCCACGGGTATTGTTCGAAGCTCCTTGTTTTTGATGGCATTCCGGGTAAATTCTTCCATGGCCATCCTAAATTCCTTTAAACTATCTTCCACGATATGGTCCACATGCCGGGAATGCTTAATGATTTCAAGACAGGCCACTTCCTTCGGATATTTCAAAGCAAAGTTAGCTCTATTGGCCCATTGCTTTTTTAGCCCATCAGCAAAACGCATGTTGGACGAAAAAGCGTCAAGGGTGGTGCTCATGAATTGCTTGGCAATCTCAGTTCCGATTTTTTGTATCAGGTCATCCTTGTCCCTATAATAGATATAGAGTGTGGCCACAGAAATGCCGGAAGCTCTGGCCAGTTTGTTCATGCTAAAGCCCTGAAAGCCTTCTTTGACAATCATTTCAATGGCTTTGCGTTTAACCAGCCTTTCCTTACCGGCATTTCTTGTCCTCAATATGCATTCAATTAAGTTGCAAAATAAGTGAATGTTCGCTTATTTATGAAATAAATTCCCCATATCATACTATAGTATGCATTGTGCTTTAATTTCTAACAGGTTATAACTGGTAAGATTCGCGCTTACTGAGGGATCTTCGGAGCGTATCCGAAGCTTTCTTTGATTTTACCCAACAATAGCCATATATCTTTGTCAAATGGAGTAGGGGAGATTTCAAAAAAAATAAAGCTTCGGTTTACAGAATTGCTGGCCTTTTTGTGAATTGAGCAGTTGAGTGTGATGGGCTGACCTGCCATATAATCCAACATCCTAATGCTCCCTGTAAGAGTCTCAAGGTCACCCGGGTCTGGCACCGTTTTTCTTAGGTTCACCAGTAGGGGAACCATTTTTCCTTCTGGTATCTTTCTATCTATGATATTTCGACAAATCAATCCTGTGTAATAATTGGTCAAATATTTCTTTAGAAGACTGTCACTCAATAAGGGTTGACCCTCCAGCGACCAGAGAAATGCATAAGACCAGTACCATTTGTCTTGCAAATCCGCCCAGCCAGGAGCAAATCTTGCCTCTTCGAAACCATTGAGCGGTATTTCAGGTGCAAAATCTAGTGGAAATTTAAACCTCTCAACCCTCCATCCTGCAGGAATCAACATTTTAAATGGTGGAATCCATTCCTGTGTGCTATCCTGACTCTGGCCTGTTCCTGTCAGGAACAATCCAAAAAGCAAAAATCCAAGAAGCCTTTTCATCGCCCACAAGTTACCAAAATGAAGCCATTTCATTGATATCAGCGCATCGGCTTATCTGCTTCTGCCTATGATATCCTGATCGCTGCCAGGCGGGAGAATCTTACGAAAGACGAGGTGGACTGGCGCGATAGCAGCCTGATAAGCGTTAAGGAGTTAAAGTCTGGAGTTCAAGTCGTGATAGGATGAATTAATTGTTGAGACAAGTGATGGATCAGGATTTTTTCAGGTTATACCAGATATGACCCTGATCCCATTGAAGTTTGCTATTAATTTTCCAGGATGACTTTTAAAGCCTTTTCCCTTGCAGCATGCTCAAAGGTATCATAGGCTTCAATTATCTGATCCAATTTAAAACGGTGCGTGATGAGCTTCTTTGGCTCTATTTTTTTTGATTGCACTGTTTTAAAGAGCATCGGGGTCGTAACCGTATCCACCAGGCGGGTAGTAATTGAAATATTCCTGGACCACAGGGTTTCCAGATGCAGGGTAACACTTTTCCCATGTACACCGATATTGGCAATATGACCTCCAGCCGAAATAATAGACTCGCATAATTCAAAAGTTGAGGGTATGCCCACTGCTTCAATTGCCGTGTCTACCCCTTTTCCACTAGTGATGCTCATCACTTTGTCGACTGCTTTTTCTACATTGCTGTTTATTATATGTGTAGCTCCAAATGTTTTTGCCACATTCAAACGGTTGTCATCCTGGTCAATGACGATAATTTCAGCCGGGGAATAAAATTGAGCGGTTAACAGGGCAGCCATTCCTACCGGACCTGCGCCAACAATGGCGATGGTATCGCCAGGCTTTACCTGACCATTTAAAACGCCGCATTCAAAACCTGTAGGCAAAATGTCACTTAACATGACCAGCGCTTCTTCATCGGCGCCTGCCGGGATCGGATACAGACTGTTATCTGCATGGGGTATCCTAACGTATTCGGCTTGGGTTCCGTCAATCATATATCCTAATATCCATCCGCCTTTTTCGCAATGTGAATACATGCCTTTTTTACAAAATTCGCATTTGCCGCAGGATGTCACACATGATATGATCACGTGATCTCCTTTTTTGAAATTAGTCACAGAATTACCCACTTCCTCTATGATACCCACCCCCTCATGACCCAAAATCCTTCCAGCTTTCACTTCGGGAAGGTCTCCCTTCATAATATGCAGGTCTGTTCCACATATTGTCGTTTTCACAATTTTCACGAGAGCATCAGTTGGTTCCATTATGCCAGGTTTGGCGATTTGGTCCCAGGATTTTTTACCAGCCCCGTGAAAGACCAAGGCATTCATACTAGGGCCTTTTATCAAAGCTGCTTTGATATCCGCAGGCTTACCCGTTATCAACGGCTCTTTATCTAAAACCAGATTTTCCATTTTATATATTTTTTTATTTGATCAAATACATTTTGTATCAATAGCTCGTTCCCTTTGCTATATCCCTGGATCATTTTAAAAAAAAGCTTCCCTCTTGTACCTATGAGAAGAAGGGTTCGATTGAGCTTTTGCAATGATTTCAATCGAGATGGATATTGGGGTTATCATATACCGTATTGTCGGCTTCCGTGTATAAGCCCTCCGATTCCTCCAACGCTGCACAATTTTTTAGGAATGATATATCGACATCCAAAAAGACTTCTGAACTTTCCCATTCAATTTTCTTGATATGCCTGACGGCGATCAGCACTTTCTTTCCTCCTAACCAGTGAGGCAGCTCAAGGACCAGATGAAATATTTGCCAGCTTTGATCATTTATGATAAAATCGATAACCCGGCCACATTCCCCATCCTTGGCATGTAAGCGGTAGCTCATGACCTTAATTGTGCTCCTCAAATGAGGATCATCACCCGATTTGGTATCCAAATTTTCAGGTTTCACTATTTTTTCATCGATGACTGGGTTTGAGTGACTGATATCCCAAAGGCCACCTGCGTAAAACCCGCTTCCCCAATAATTTTGCCAGGTATAATGTCCATACAGTTCTACCTCTTGCTGCCGGGAAACTGGTTTATCCGTGTCTATATCCGGGCTGCGGAGAATTTGCTCTTTTGTAAGACTGACTGGGATTACCCCGGGTTCCGGAACTGTCTTAATCAGCGCTAATGGAGAAATAAGTACTTTACGGCCGAATAACCAACTGCCTGTTTTCAGGATCAGATACCGTACTGTCCAGGAATCATCAGCAAAGTAGAAATCTTCGACCTTCCCGATCTCCCCATCCAGCGCCCTCATATGATACCCTATTAAACTGCTTATGTTTCTTTGCATACACTCTCTTTATTTTCAATCTCCCTTATCCTCTTCAAGATCATCATGATCGTCTCCCCCCAAACTGTAATAATTGTTTTCTTCATCCTCACTTCCAATATTTTCCTGATCGTCATCGAGTTCTGAACCTGGAACATCAAGGTCTTTGCCAGACAGATCTTCATTGAAATCTTTCTCGTTCCTTTTCTCGGCTTTGTTCTTCTTTGTTTTTTTTGGATTTGAGGGCACAATGCCACGAGGATCCTCTTCTCTTTCTGCCTTACTATAAATATCCTCACTGGCTGGATAAACTGGGTTCCCGGGAAGCTCTCCCTTATCATTGCTTATTTCATCCGGAACTTTCTTTTTTTTGTTCTTGTCCATAATTACCATTTTTGATTTTGAACTTTGGATAAAATTATGACATATGCCCAAATGATGTTTTAGATCATTGCGTTTTCCCTATTAAGGCCGCCTTGTAAGAAAGCATTGCTTTTTCTTTTACCCAGCATTCCAATATTGCGTGTGGCTTTATTCCAAAAATTAGTCGATAGCACAGTATGGGCTGGGTTACGATCAGGTCATGACGGATCTGATCCTTTAATGCTTTCATGACTCTGATTTTAAGACTGTGCCATTTTCCTTATTTGCTTTTTCCTGACCAATTCCCATGGTCAAAGCTGCCAGGCCAGCCATGCTTCCGAGTTGCATGGTATCAACGGCTGAACTGGGAACAATAACAATAGTTGAGTTCTGTTTCAAACCTTCATAAAGCATATTCATCGCCCTTAAATGTAAGGCCACAGGGTTGTTAGCGTAGGTTAGGGCTGCTTCTCCAAATTTCTCGGCTACCTGTCTTTCTGAATCACCCAATATCACTCTGGCTTGTCTTTCTCTTTCTGCCTGCGCCTGCATGGACATGGCATTTTCCAGAGCGGGAGGAATCAATACATCTTTCACTTCCACGGAATTGACATTAATGCCCCAAGGTTCAGTGCGCTCATCTATAATCTTTTGCAATACACTACTGATCTTATCCCTCCCCTCCAACATATCGGACAGCATGGTCTTTCCAATAACATCCCGCAAAGCTGTCTGAGAAGCCCAACTGATTGCAGTGATATAATCTGCCACCTCAAGGGCAGCTTTTTTGGGATCCAAAACTTTCCAAAATAGCACAGCATCCACGTCTACCGGTACCGTGTCTTTGGTCAAGGTCTTTTCTGCTTTGAAAGAGGTGGTGATCACCCGGGTATCAATCCAGTAGGGTATAGTATCCAGGATGGGGAAGATAAAAAATAGCCCGGGGCCTTTAAGCGCTTGAAACTTGCCCAGACGTAAGACCACTGCTTTATCCCAAGGATCGGCAATTTTGATAGCAGAAGAAATAAAAAGGGCAACCACAAAAGCGGCCACACCAATCACGATTCCCCCTGCATTTGAAGATTGGTAAACGGCGTAGGCTGCCGCCACGCCGGCACCAAAAATGAGTACAAAAATGAATCCGCCAAATAAACTCTTACTTTTCATTTTAGCATCCAGGTTGATTATTAATAATTTTTATCTGTTTTATGTTACTTTATCTACCGGTTAAAATCCAATAGAGGCTTCCACCATGGTTCCGTCGAATTTTCCACCATTCAAAATATTGGTAGGCGCATAATTCTGATAGACCTGGTTGACATATTCTACCTTCAGCATAATGTTTCTGGTAAGAAACCAACCTGCTGAAGCAACTTCTCTGTTGATGGTAATATCGTTTGGAGTCTTCAACATGGCGGCGGTTACCGTATTATACCGGACTCCGATCCAAAAGTTTTCTTTGTGTTCCGGAAACCTATAAATGAGGTCGGCGGCATATTGCGTCGCGGCGCGCATCCCTGTTTCTGAAATGGTTCTTCCATGTGCATTTTCATAAGTGCCAAAGAATTCCAGTCCTCTAAATTTTAAGAATGGGTTTACCATAAAGGTATTCACCGCTTCGCTGAATCCAGGGTTGTATCTTCCTGAAAATGGACTATAGTCTACTTCGTCAGACAGGGTGGTCCCGTTTGCCACATTTTGGTTCTCCATGACATAAAAATAATGTGATCCTGTCCGGTCTCCTCCAAACAAGGTATTGCTTGCCGCGCTGTGATCCGAATAGAAGGACCCAGTGAGCCTGAAGCGGAAGTTTTGAGTGATCTGTTTATCATAACCCAGTTTTCCATGGAAAGCCGGATCATAATGGTTTGCTATCCCGGTTGCCGAATCTATTTTAGTAGCCAACACAACCGTTGGATTCAATTCCCCGTTGGTTATCCCGGCCATGACAAAAAAGCCCGACTGATGGTGGAAATAAAGCTCACCACCGATTTCAGTCGCAAATTCATCCATTATATAATTTTCAATAAAGGGATTATAAATCGTATTGCCTCCATCCGTTCTGCGGTAATGCTGGTCGCCATAATCCACGTCGAACTGGCCGATTTTGATGGTCACGCTTTTCATAATGTTATCAATTAATTCATTATGAATGAATGGCAACTTATCGAACTGGATATACCCACCCTTAACCCAGGCGTCTTCATGATGCCTTGAGGCCAGATAGGTAGTCAGGTTTACCCGGATACCATCCGCTAACTGGGCATCCACATTCAGATTAGCCATAGCCAGATCAAAACCATTAGTGAGCGGTATCAGGCTGTTGACATTACCAGTAAAACCCGTTTGGGTCATGGATACTGCTGTGTTTTGGTCTCTTATCATCTGGAAACTCTGTTCGAAGTTGCCGCCGACCTTCACCTTCAAATGGTGAAAGGAAGTGGTATCATTTTTTGTGGTCTCAAAGACATTGATGCCGTCTTTGTCATTAGGCCTGAAATACTGCATTTCCTGATGCTGTGCTTTCAAAGCCCCAGACAGGATACAAAAAAATATTAGGAATTTAATTTTCATTTTTTATTTTTTATAAACTAAAGTGTAATCCAAGGTGATGGCATCTCCCGTTTTCATCGCCCCCAACATGAATGTCGGTGGCTTAACTTTATAATCGGTCATTTCTAACTTATCTGATCCAGTGACGGTGATCGTTCCATCCTTGTTTACGACGCAAAGCACGTCCATAGCCACTAGTTTCGTGACACCGGCAATGGTCAGGTTACCTTCTGTCTTAATCAGGTATTTGCCATTTTTTTCCGGCATCACCGTAGCTGAAACGAGTTTATAATCAATATCCTTATACTGGCCTGTCTTTAATGCCTTGTATGCATTTTTGTCCAATCCGCCTTCGCCGCTTTTCAGATTTTGAACAACCAGCGAGAAAGTCAGGCTCTTGATAGAGCTCAGTTGGTTTGCATTACCGGGTGAAAAGTCAAACTGAGCATCCCCGGAAAAGGTTTTTGCATCCATCGTCCAGTTGTGAAGAGTGGATGTCCCTGATAATTTCATATCAATATCTTTTGAATCATTGATTTTGTAATTCGATTGCGCCTGTAGAATCAGGGAAGATCCCAATAGGCAAATAGCGATCATCATTAATTCCTGCCTTAATTTCTTTTTCATTTTTTTCATTTTATTATTGATTATTTAATCAGACTAATGCCGGTCACTTATGAAGAGGCGGTTAGCCTGCAAGTAAAAACGCTGTCGCGTCATCACAGCCTGGCATCAAATAAACCTTCTTTTTTTATGGAATGAGCATGACCTGGAGTGAAGTAAATTATATCAATACAAAGCTGACCCCTTTTTACGAGCTAAGTATTACACAATTCTATTTAATAGTTGCAGTATTCTTTGGTTTAAACATGGATGCTCTTTTTTTTCCTGAACTGGATGTCAAAACGGTGGTTTTTGGAGAGTGAGCAGGGTAAAGAATAAGACCCCAACCATTAGCAATGTGTGAATAATGTAAGCAAAACAATTAATCGTATAACAGTTATTGCGCTAAATGCCTCCAGATTTGCTTTATCAGGCTTGAAACATGAAGAAAGCCTCTAAAGTGAATCTTCCTGCAATTTGTCTTAATGTCTGGAATGGTGCATAAATAACGGGGCCATTGGCATGTCACCAAATTAAAATTCTCTGTGGTATGTATATGAAAAATGATTCATTGGAAAATGCGCTTTCTCTCCATGTGCCTGATAGATTGCTTGATGGGCCCATACTCACCTTTGATCTAAATCAAGTCATTGAAAAAATCAAACAGGAGGAGACCTGGAAAATGGGGGAACGGAATGCCATTACCCTTATGAAAAGTTCGAACATGCGGATTGTGCTGGTTGCTTTACACGAGCAAACAGAAATCAATTTCCATGAGTCTGGGAACCTTATCAGTGTTCAACTGATTGAAGGGAATGTAAATTTTCAAACTGAAGAGCGTTCCGTCATGCTCAAGAAAGGAAACCTACTAACCTGTCATGAGGACACCAGTCACACGTTGATTGCTATCGAAGAATCGGTATGTCTGTTAACCATTGTGGTATGCCCTGAGATTTCCGCATAAATTTAATATTATATCAAGCTGCGTTTTGAAAAATAGGCCTTCACAAAAGCGTGTTCTTGATTTTCTGTCATTTTATCGGTTTGCTCAACTTCGATTCTGATTTTCGCGAATTGATGATCCGCCCGCAAGACGTTATAGAGTTCAACCTTTGCCTCAGTTGGACCAAAAAGGATTACTTCTTCATAATTCTTAATAGCTTCACCTAGTTGCTTGTAATATTCCGACTGCTTATGCTGTTCCTTATTGTGCATCAGGCTTTCACTTTTGTGCAAACTTTGCTCTTTCTGCTGGTGGGTAAATTTGGAGCTGATGATATTTGTATGTATGGGATCAGCCGTAAATTCAATTAAGTGAGCGCTGGCATGATCCATGCAAATCCCTAAATTCTTTGTGCTTGCCATGTGTTTTGTATTAATATTATTATAATTTGAACCATAGTGGTTTGATCATTGGCTACCCTGGATTAATTTGCCCCGGCTCTCTAAAAAAGGCCTATTACTCCGTCTCTTTATTTTCACTCTTAATAAAACTTCCATCCTTTCTAATATCGGTACGGATAAAAAGAAACAAGCTCATATAGTTATTAGCTATCCAGATCATTGAAAAACCGGAAATCATATAGCCGCGCCAATCAGAAAATAAGAGATGATACCTTGTAATTATTAAAAGGATCACCGTGACATAGAAACTGAAACAATATTCACAGGTGAATAAATAGAAAAACTTCCTGCTGATCAGTGTTTTCCCGGATTTAGATTGCTTTTTACAATATGCCCTGGGTTCCGAAAATATTTCTTCATGCGTTACTGTCCAGGCAATGCATGCGATAGGGATGGATAAAATAAAAAGCCAGATAATTTGCGTATAGAGGGTCATATTGCTGCATATGCAGATTGCCTCCTTGTTCTTGAGGCGGCATTATATTGGATTGCAATTTCCTTGCCACATCGCTAAGATCTGATAAGTCTTGTCCTGACTGTGCAAACAATGCGTTTGTATTGTTAAAGTATGCATGCGTTAAATCATTGATAATGCTGTGCAATTATTTTGCGTGCAATTGCGGTCTGTTTGTATGGTTATAAGCTGAAAAGCCCTTTTTAGAATGGATTTCTTTTGGTGATTCCCCAACATGGGAATGTGTCCAGGCTTTCTTACAAAAAAACAGTTGGTACAATACTTGCATTATCCCTGCATTCGATTGGGCTACCGCCCGCAGACCGGTTGTGCAAAGGATGAACGAGGACCAAACCTGAAATGCCGGAATTTGTGATTTGATCAAATAATTAATCAATAAAAATAAATAAGATGAAAGGAAATGAAGATTTACAAAAAAGCGTTCAAGAGGCAATCAAGTGGGAACCATTATTGAATGCAGCGGAAATTGGTGTAATTGCAAAGGACGGAATAGTCACTTTAACGGGGACTGTTGACAGCTATGCCAAGAAGTTGGAAGCCGAGCATGCTACAAGGAATGTGGCCGGTGTAAAAGCTGTAGTGGAGAAAATTGAAATAGTGCTAAGCAATACCAGTAAAAATAGTGATACTGATATCGCCAAAGAAGTATTGAATTCGTTTAAATGGAATTGGGAAATCCCTGTTGACAAGGTGAAAGTCAAAGTTGAGAATGGTTGGGTTAGTTTGGAAGGGGAACTTGAATGGAATTATCAAAGGGAAGCAGTAAAAAGGGCAGTCAACAATATTGCCGGGGTTAAGGCGGTAACAAATAAGATCGTTATTAAGTCTGAAACACGTGATGAGATTGAGAAAAAGGATATCGTTGGTGCACTTGGACGTAATTCGTCGATAGATAATGAGGACATTACGGTCAAGGTAGTGGGTAATAATGTGACCCTGAAGGGTATTGTTCATTCATTTTATGAAAAGAATGAAGCAGAGCGGGTAGCCTGGAATGCCCCTGGTGTGAGTATGGTCAATAATGAACTGGTCATAGAATATAATTAGTATCCAAGTACGGCAAAAGGCGGAAAGAGACCCTTTCCGCCTTTTCTTTTTAAAGATGACAGGTGCTTAAGTTTTTATAAAATGTGCCGTAAAACCAAATCATCTTCAGTGATTTGGATGTAAGGCATAAAAAAAATACATTTGCAAAGAACAAATAGGGTATAGGATCATATCCAAGCGTAAAGAGAAATCCTCAAAAGGGGTGCCTGAATAGTGAGTGT
>Ga0302221_10000038_pt1 | contig 162464 bp, 149 predicted proteins | sample II_Palsa_E2_1_FD_193517 | JGI IMG/M metagenome (GOLD analysis project Ga0302221, IMG submission 193517) | Peat permafrost microbial communities from Stordalen Mire near Abisko, Sweden - II_Palsa_E2_1 | ecosystem: Environmental > Terrestrial > Soil > Palsa > Peat permafrost | place: Sweden... | reverse complement strand
CAAAGAACAAATAGGGTATAGGATCATATCCAGGCGTAAAGAGAAATCCTCAAAAGGGATGCCTGAATAGTGAGTGTTGTTCCTCAAAACTATTCCGAAAGGTGGCAATTTGATTGCCATAGGTCGCCTGAAGCCCAACCATCTTTAGTGGTTGGGTAGTTCACTTAAAACTGAGGGATCAGCTAGGGTCATTGACAATTCTGCAAAGAGCGGCAAGAAAAGATCTGATCGCAAGCAACCAAGACGGTCCGCCTTACAAAAAATCAAAACGGAAATGCGGTGGGGCAGGGATGTCCTGCATCATCCCTGTGATCTGATAGTTCATTGTTTCATTTTCTACCCAGACCTTCCCCAGCACATCCGTATTATCAAATACATTATTCAGCAAATCCTTTCATACTAAGTAAATGCCAATTCTTCAAGCAATTCATAATCAGTCAATTTCTGTTTTCATGAGCGTGGGTGATTGTCCGCTTATGATACAGGACATGTTCATGTTTGAAATAATTTTTTAGGATCAAAAAAAAATGTAGATCTACATGAAGAAGGCCTTTGGAAGTTTATTTTCAGATAATAATGTATCATTGGTGAAACCTCTTTGTATACGATTCCTTCATACAGATTATTTTTGTACTCACGCTCCTGGATCTCATGCCTCATTTGCGTTATTTTTGGAACGTTCGTCGATTATTAATAACGTTTGTCGAGTCGCTCTGTCCGGTGTTTTATTTATCTCATTATCTTTACGGCTATCAAAAGGCGGCTTTACCTTTTGGAAACTTCCAGAAGTTTTGTGTCAATAGCCTATTTTCGTTCTTTGAGAAAAGTTGTCATTATAGGAAGCGGGTTTTCAGGTTTGTCTGCGGCCTGTTTTATGGCCCAAGCGGGTTGGGATACTACAGTGCTGGAAAAACAAAAAATCCCCGGAGGCAGGGCTAGAGCGTTTAGCGCAGACGGATTTGTTTTTGACATGGGTCCGAGTTGGTATTGGATGCCTGATGTCTTTGAGCGGTTCTTTGGTTGTTTTGGTAAAAAGGTCTCCGATTATTACCAGCTGAACCGTTTAAATCCTTCCTACCGGGTGTATTGGCCGGACATGACGGTAGACCTGCCCGCGGACTACCATGAGCTCAGTATGCTCTTTGAAAGTATAGAATCGGGAAGCGCTCGCAGTCTTGATCGTTTCATGAAAGAGGCGGCCTATAAATACGAGGTAGGGATCAACAAACTCGTGTATAAACCTGGCCAGTCTCTCACCGAATTTATGGACATGGATCTGCTCAAAGGCCTGTTTAAGCTGGATGTGTTCAGTTCTATGAAAAAGCATATCGGGAAATTTTTTAAGCACCCTCATTTGAGACAATTGATGGAATTTCCGGTTTTGTTTTTAGGGGCGGAGGCGAAGGATACACCGGCCCTGTACAGCCTGATGAATTATGCAGATATCAAACTTGGCACCTGGTATCCTGATGGTGGCATGTATCAGATCGTCAAAGGCATGTATGCACTGGCAAGCGAATTAGGGGCAAAATTTGTTTTTGAAGCGGACGTCAGCCAAATTACAGTGGAAAACGGGAAGGCAACGGGGGTCATTACAAAAAGCGACTTGTCGGAATCGCAAATCTATGAAGCCGACGTGATCATCGGAGCTGCAGATTACCACCATATTGAAATGAATCTGTTGGAGAAAAAAAATCGTACATATCCTGAAAAGTATTGGGAAACGCGGGTGATGGCGCCGAGTTGCCTGATATACTATGTCGGGTTAAATAAAAAATTGAGTGGCATTTTGCATCACTCTTTGTTCTTTGATACCAATTTTGACCAACACGCCAGGGAAATTTATGAGACTAAGCAGTGGCCTGAAAGTCCTCTTTTCTATGTGTGCGCTCCATCCGTAACAGATAAAAGTGTGGCACCTATAGGACAGGAAAATCTTTTTTTCTTAATACCGGTTGCCTCGGGCTTGCAGGGAGATACAGAAGCATTGAGGGAGGCCTATTTTGAAAAAATAGTTTCCCGCTATGAAAAGAAGACTGGACAATCCATAAGGGACTCCATAATTTACAAGAAAACCTATTCTATACAAGACTTTCAGGAGGACTATCATGCATTCAAGGGGAACGCCTATGGCCTGGCCAACACTTTAAGGCAAACGGCGGTATTAAAGCCCTCCTGTAGGAGTTATAAAATAAAAAATTTATTTTACACCGGCCAACTGACTGTGCCGGGCCCTGGGGTTCCCCCCTGTTTGGTCAGTGGGGAGGTGGTGGCTAGAGAGGTATTAAGATCGATGAATTAGATATAGCGTTCAGAAATAATAGGATTACCAGTAAGAAAAGTTAGTTTTATTAACCAAAACTCAAAATCAGCAGTGAACTATGATTGCTCTATTCCATGAACTATGTGCAGAGTGCAGTAAAGCCACTACCAAGAAATACAGCACTTCATTTTGCAGCGCCATTAAGTTATTGCATCCAGACCTGCGGACCCCGATTTTCAATATCTATGGGTTTGTACGGTTTGCTGATGAAATTGTGGACACTTTTCATCAATATAATAAGGAGGAATTACTCGACGAATTCAAAAAAGAAACCTATCTGGCTATTGAAAGGGGAATCAGCCTGAACCCCATCTTGCATAGTTTCCAGAAAACAGTCGCCGCCTATCAAATTCCGCAGGAGCTCATCGAATCTTTTTTCAGGAGCATGGAAATGGATCTAAGTAAGACCCTGTACAACAGCAGCGGATACAAAGAATATATTTATGGCAGCGCCGAAGTCGTGGGGCTGATGTGCTTATATGTGTTTTGCGAGGGCGACAAGCTGACCTATGAAAAACTCAGGCCATCGGCGCAGGCCTTGGGAGCAGCTTTCCAAAAGGTAAATTTTTTGCGCGATGTAAAGGCCGATTATGAAGAACTTAACAGAACCTATTTCCCCGGAGTCGATTTCAAAAAGTTTACCGTTGCTATGAAAGATGAAATAGAAGCGGATATCGATCAAGACTTCAGAGACGCCATCAAAGGCATCCTCATGTTGCCCAACAAGGCGAAGTTTGGGGTTTATGTGGCCTATAAGTATTACCTATCCTTATTCAACAAAATAAAAAGGACCGCACCTTCGAATATCCTCGAACAACGGATTCGCATACCAAGCTATGGCAAGGTCTATATTGTCGCAAAGGCCGGGCTGCGGAGCCAGTTTAATATCCTTTAGCTATGGCTGGGATTGAAGGCGAGGACATCAGTCATCAAAAGACTGCAGCAGTTATCGGCGCAGGCGTGTCCGGAATTGCAATAGCTATCCGCCTTCGCAAAAAAGGTTATGCCGTCAAGGTCTATGAAGCCAACTCCTTTCCAGGCGGCAAATTGTCCAGCGAAAATAACCAGGGTTTTCGTTTTGATATGGGCCCCTCCGTATTTACCATGCCGGATTATGTGGATGAACTGTTTCAGCTTTTTGGCAAAGACCCTCGTCTTTTCTTTAATTATATTCCGCTCGATCCCGTATACCGTTACTTTTTTGAAGACGGAAGCATTTTAACCGCCCATCATGGCAAAGAGGCCTTTGCCTCAGTTATGAGCGCCAATACCAAGGATTCCAAAGAAAACATACTCAGATACCTCAACCGGTCTCAAACCATTTATGGCCTTACTGAAGAAGTTTTCCTTAAACATTCCCTGCATAAATGGAAAAATTTTTTTACCTGGCCCGTCCTAAGAGGCATTTTGAATTTCGGAAAGATCGGCGCCTTTGATACTATGAACGGCGCCAATCAGAAGGCGTTTACCGATCCGAGAATGGTACAGATTTTTAACCGCTACGCCACCTATAACGGCTCCAGCCCCTTTTTATCACCGGCGACCCTGAATGTGATTGCCCATGTAGAGATCGTGAAGGGCGCATATTATCCAGTGGGTGGCATGTACAGCATCACCGGATCCCTGGTGCAGTTAGCCCGCGACCAAGGCGTGGAATTCCATTTCTCCACACCGGTAAGAGAGATCCTGGTCAATAAGGGAAAAGCCTCCGGCATCAGGACCGATACCGGGGACAAAGACTTTGATATCGTCGTGAGCAATATGGATATTTATAATTGTTACCAGAAGTTGTTGCCACATGCCAAAAAACCGGCTAAAGTATTGGCACAAGCCAAATCAAGTTCGGGGGTGATTTTTTATTGGGGAATCAACAGGGAATTCCAAGAGCTTGGTTTACATAATATCTTATTCAGTAATCATTACGAAGAGGAGTTTGAAGCGATATTCTCCAAAAAAACCATTCATACCGATCCGACGGTTTATCTCAATATCACCAGTAAGCATACTCCGGGTGACGCCCCTGCCGGTTGCGAAAACTGGTTTACTTTTATTAATGTTCCCAATAACAGCGGTCAGGATTGGGATGCGCTCGTCTCGCAGGCCCGAAAGAGCATTATTGCCAAAATAAATCGCATCCTGAAAACCGATATCGAAGCTTCTATCGTTTCAGAAATGGTATTTGATCCAAGGGTGATCGAAAGCCGCACGTCCAGCGCCTTTGGCGCCATCTATGGCAATAGCTCCAATAACAAATTTGCTGCATTTCTGCGTCATGCCAATTTTTCAAACCAGATTGGCAACCTCTATTTCTGCGGCGGAAGCGTCCATCCAGGGCCCAGTATTCCGCTTTGCCTGCAATCGGCCAAAATCACCGCTGGGCTTATCAAATAATTTGTAGATATTCTTGGAGGAGTTAGGCTATTTTTACCGCCGCAAAATGAACACAACCAACATTATAGAAATAAAGAACCTGACCAAGCGATACAAAAATGCAACGGAGACCTCCGTCAAGGGGATTTCTTTTTCTATCAAGCGCTATGAGATATTTGGATTGCTCGGCCCCAACGGTGCCGGTAAAACCACCACCATTTCAATGCTTTGCGGGCTATTCCCTCCGACAAGCGGTACGGTACTTATTGAAGGGAGGGACATCAGTCGAGAGCTGGAGCCCATTAAGCGGATCATCGGCATCGTGCCGCAGGACATTGCGCTCTATGCCAGCCTGACGGCAGCAGAAAATCTAAGCTTTTATGGCCATATGTATGGTCTCAAAGGAAAACATCTCAAGGGTAAGATTGCGCTTTGGCTCGAAAGGTTCGGTCTATCCCAATCGGCAAACCGGCTTGTGTCCGGTTTCTCCAACGGCATGAAGCGAAGGGTCAATTTAATCGCCGCCATCCTGCACCAACCAAAAATACTTTTCCTCGATGAGCCAACCGTGGGGGTGGACGTTCAGAGCCGTAATGTCATCATCGGTTATCTCAAAGAGCTCAATAAAGAAGGGATGACGATCATCTATACTTCCCATCATATGGAAGAAGCAGAAAACTTCTGTACGCATGTCTCGATTATCGACCATGGGGAAATATTGATGGCGGGTTCTCCCGCAGCTCTAATTTCTGCTCAACCCGGTTCAGCTAAACTAGAAAATGTGTTTTTACAACTTACTACAAGTAAACTCAGGGATTAATGATAAGTAAGTTATGGGCATCGATCCGGAAAGAATACTTACTGCTGATCAGGGACAAGGTCGGCTTGTCCATCCTGTTTTTGATGCCCATGATCCTGATCTTTGTGATGACCCTGATTCAGGATTCGGCGTTTAAGACATTAAATGAGAAAGGAATCCCCATCGTCTATGTGAATAATGATAAAGATTCCCTTGGCTTTATGATCGAAAAGGGCTTGCGGAGTAATGATCTCTGCACCTATTATGATTCCATCAATGGCCAGCCGGCGACACTGTCCAGCGCCAGGCAGGCCGTGGCTGATGGAAAATTCCTGGTCGGCATTGTGGTTCCGCAAGGGGCTACGGCGGCCATCAGAAAAAACGTATCCTGGTTGATTGATGAAACCGTTAATACGGATTCCGTAGGACCAGAAACTCAAATCCAGGTGCTGGATTCGGTGGAGATCACGATACTGATCGACCCTGTCACCAGAAAATCATTCATCAATTCAGTGATCAGCAACCTTAGGGAATTTATCTCTGAAATAAAGACAAAGATCATGTTTGAGACTTTTTCGGTCGAGATCGCTGAAAAAATTCCGGACAAAACACCAGGACCCAAGAATGCCTATGAAAAAACACAAATCATAAAATATAAAGAAGCCTACGCATCCAAATCGGAACGGGTCATCGTTCCAAATGCTGTGCAACATAATGTGCCGGCCTGGACCATCTTTGCGATGTTTTTTATTGCCATTCCCTTAAGCGGGAGCATCATGAAAGAAAAAAGCGAGGGCAGTATTTTCCGTTTGCATACGATGCCAGGCTCCTACCTGTTTCTGACCAGTGGGAAACTGATCCTCTATGTCACCGTCTGTTTGATTCAGTTCCTGCTCATGCTTTCCGTCGGCTTATATTTTTTGCCGATGCTGGGTCTGCCCGTACTGGTGTTGGGAAATAGTTTTTTGGGCATAATCCTGCTGACCCTTTCCACAGCCCTGGCCGCATCCGGTTATGGATTAATGGTGGGCACTTTAGCATCCACCGAACAACAGGGCGCCATCATGGGATCGCTTTCTATTCTGTTGTTATCTGCATTGGGCGGCATTTGGGTACCCACCTATATCATGCCACAGGCGATGCGCAATATCAGCGCCTTTTCCCCGATGAATTGGTCCCTGGATGGGTATTATGCACTATTTTTAAGAGGTTCGGGCCTAAGGTCGATTGGGCTGGACGCTGCAAAGCTACTTGTCTTTTTTGTGGCCACCCTTTGTATCGCATCGCTGACTTACCGGATAAAAAGAAAGATTTAATATATGGAATCACCGCTGATCGCAGCAGAAATCAAAACATTTATTCAAACCAATATTTTGGCTTCCCATATCCAATTGGACATGGAAACCAATCTGCAGGACGCGGGAATCGACTCTTTTTCGATCGTGGAGATCATCCTTTTTATTCAGCGCAAATACCAAATAGTGATCCCTGACGATCAATTGTTACCGGAGAACTTTAAGACCCTTCAAACCCTGGCCCGGATGGTAAGTGCACTTACCGCATAACTGTTTTGAGACATGAGCCCTTTAGATAATACAAGACTTCCAAAAAAAGTAGTTTTGACCGGGTCCGATTGTTTTCATTTGGTGCTCGACCGCCATGCCCGAAACAACCGGGCAGGGAGCAATGTGATGCGGATTGTCTTTTATTTTAATAGCCAGCTTTCCCTTGATAAGATAAAGGATAGCTTGGGCAACTCTCCGCTGATCCACTGGCTTTGTAATATAAGGCTCCGCCAGGGATCGCTGTTCGGCACGGCATTTTGGGAATACCAGGACAAAGGCAATGGGATTATTTTGATCGAACATCATCACCCTGTTTCAGGCGAGATTCCAAAAAGCATTTTGGAAAGGGATATACCCCTGGATGAAGAAAGGTTTGTCAACGGCGATATCATACACTACCCATTCAATAAAACCGTATTCGTCCTTTCCTGGAACCATATCCTGATGGATGGAAGAGGGATCGCGATGCTCATTCAACATCTAAGCGGGATGGATAAAGCTAAGAACCGCCAGGAGGTGAACAGTTTTTTTCCAACCCAGGAAAAAAGTACCGGTTTATTCGCTCATATCCGAAATATGTACCGGGTTAAAAAATTTATTGAGACTTCTTCCAAAAACCCTATCGCATCTGTCGCGGGCCAAGGTCAAAAAGAAGGCAAACGCGACAGAAGCTTCCATAACCGGATAATCCGGTTTACTCCGGAAGAGACCGGTCGCATCAATAGACTTGCCATACGCAAGGGCGCAAAATTTGGCGCCAATCTTTATTATTTATCCTGCTGTATCCATGCGGTCAACCGCCTTTATCAGCAAAAAGCAAAAAATGGCGCACAATGGATCCCAGTTCCTTATGATGGACGATTAAGAGGATCCAAGGGGCCAATCATCACCAATACCGTCGCCTTTTTATTTTACCGGGTACAGGGTGCCGAAATGGGGAGCATTGAGCAAACCATTGCTGCATTATCTTCCCAGATGACCAGCCAGATCGATTCGGGGATGCCTCAACAATACGGACTCCTGCTAAATATGATGCGCCATATCCCGATTTGGTTATATTATTTTTTAATCACTAAGGGCCGGGGAGGAAGTGTAGCTAGTTTTTTATATTCCTCTACCGGAGAGGGTTTTAATCATATCGAGACCTTTTTCGGAGAACCTGTCGTCGGTCTTACGATTTACCCTTCACCCACCTTTCCACCGGGACTCACTTTTTCATTTCTGAAACATCAGGAGGCCTTGAATATTAATATCGCATACGCCACGGGTATTATTGATACATTTGAAATCAGCGACCTGGAGCTTGGGATCAAAGAACTACTATTGGACAGCAATGAATAGAAAAATCGCTTCTGATGTCATCGTGCTGGGAGGAGGACCCGCCGGCGTTGCCGCCGCAGCAGCGGCAGCTAGCAGTGGGCTGCGGGTCACCCTCATCGAAAAAAATTCCTTTTTAGGCGGCAATGCCACGGCGGCAGAGGTCGGCACCATTTGCGGTCTTTATCGCTACAGTAAAAAGCAACCGCCGGAATATATGGCGGGTCGTTTTGCAAAAAATTTTGCTGAAGCCTTAAAGGAGGAATCGGGGACGGAACCACTCTATCACTCCTCAGGTTTGCATTACCTGCCATATCATATTGAGGTATTCAAAAAAAGATCGATGGACCTCTTGCGCCAAAGCGGTGTGGATATTGTTTTCGACGCCCAGCTCAATGGAGTTAAAATCAACCAGCAAGAAATTGAATCCGTGGGAATAGAAGTCAATGGTGAATCCATCTCTTTAGCTGTTAGCACTATTATTGATTGTTCGGGAAGCAGCTCACTTAGCCAGCTGGCGGGTCTGCCTTTGATCAAAAGCGATAAATATCAGGCTGCTGCGCAGGTATTCAGTATGGAACATATCGGCCAAGCCACTGAAGCCAATCTCAGTTTAATTTTGATGAAGGAATTGAGAATGGCTGTTATTGAAAAAAAATTGGCTCCGCATTTTGAAAGGGTGGTTATTGTGCCAGGCTCTTTAAGAGACCACGGCATCAGCCTGAAGATTGGCATCCCCATTACGGTCACAGGTTCTACCGAAAATCTGGTTGAACTTCAAAAAGCAGCCCATGTATTTGTTCATGCATTATCGGAATTTCTGATAAGCGAAGTGCCCATTTTCAAAAATGCGCATTTGGGGCATATCGCCCCCCAGGTTGGCATCCGTGTGGGCATGCGAACGGTTGGAAAATATATTTTGACAGAGGAGGATGTATTGCAATGCGCCAAGTTTCCGGATTCGATCGCCAAAGGTTCCTGGCCTATTGAAGAATGGGGACAGGACCGAAGGATGAGTATGCGCTACTTTGCAGAAGAGGATCATTATCAGATCCCTGCCCGGTGTTTAATATCGGCAAGTATGGACAATCTTTTTACTGCCGGCCGTTGCATTTCTGCAACAGATGGAGCTATTGCCAGCGCCCGTGTGATGGGGATTTGTTTGCAAACCGGTTATGCAGCCGGGCGGTTAGCGGCGTCCAAGGTATGCCATCTTCCCTTGGAAAGGACCGTGCTGGAAATACAAGAAGAATATTAGCACCAGGGAATATTATTCCTACTTTTAATTTTAAAAGTCTACCATGTGGAATTTGCTTTATAAAATCCATGATATTCAGGAAAAATTATTAATACCAAAAGAGGAAATCGCCAAATATATCCTGGCTAATAAGATCAAGGTCGACAAACACGGAATAATTTCAGCTAGTGCCTATCAAGCGATGTTTGATTTTTATGAGCATAAAGCTGGGACAGTAAAAGAAAACCCAGTCTCTGTGTTCAATGCGCATAATATTGGGGTTAAAATCAAACCCGTTTTTGAAAGTACTGATCATAGGATATCCATATTTCAAGATGATGCCATTCATTTTTTAAAAAATTTGCCTCCTGCAAGTGTCGATCTGATCATTACTGATCCTGCCTATTCTGGCATGAATCAAAAATTGAAATTAGGTAAGGGGAAAATAATTGGAAAATATAGTGAGGCTGGAAAAAATCATGCGAAGTGGTTTGAGGAATTTCATGACACGGAAGCAAACTATAAAACCTTCTTACAAGAATGCTACCGGGTATTGAAAGACAATAGGCATATTTATATCATGTTTGATTCTTATTCACTTTTAACGCTTGCTCCTTTAGTTCGTAATGTGTTTCAGGTAAAAAATCTCATATGCTGGGATAAAGTAAATATCGGGCTTGGTCATTATTTCAGAAGGAGACATGAGTTGATCATGTTTGCAAGCAAAGGTAAACGCGCTTTGAATTCCAAAAATATCCCGGACGTATGGAAAATTAAAAGGGTGGTAAACTCACCATATCCAACACAAAAGCCAACGGAAGTATTTGAGCTAATGATGAAGGGAAGTTCTGAAAAAGGCTTTGTCGTGTGCGACCCCTTTATTGGTAGTGGTTCTTCTGCCATTGCAGCAATTAAGGCCAACTGTACATTTATAGGTTGTGACATTTCTGAAAAAGCAATTTCGTTATCAAAGGAAAGAGTAGAGCAATTTTTGAAGACAAAAATTGATATAGGTCAAAATTCCTCTCTACTGAGTGATGATGAGGCAATGACGAAATTATTTTTACCTATCAACTCTTATTAAAACAAGAAGCAAACGGTCAGCCAGATGATAGGACATAACTGCATAAAAACCACCAAAATCTATGCTATGGTCACGCAAGGTAAGGTTACTAAAAATATGCAGATATTAAGGAAGAGGCTATTTGGGAAAGGAAACCATGACAATGCTAAGAAGTAATCTATTCAAAACTTCAGGTTTTATAAGGGTTTCTGTGGAGGAGAATAGCCCTGTCGTGACTACCAGTAATGAGTAAGCGAAGAATGAAACCCGCATAAAACCCACGGTTTATGCGGGTTTTTGCATTTTGGGTTTACCTGACTTTACCCAGTTTGACCAAAAAATACCCGGTTTTAGGTGAGCAAATCGGTTAGCAGAATATTTTTGTAGTTTTGCTAACCTGCATCCTGAAACCCTTGCCAGACCTGGGCTTTCCGAATGTTGACGTGAGGTGAGAACGGTTATTATTGAAAAGAATCAACAATTTTTAGGTTAGCAAAAAAATGGGGCTCATGAAAAAGAAAAATCAAGCATTATCTATCTTGTTCTGGCTCAACAGACAACGTTCTAAAAATCAAATGCCGGCGATCTACTTGCGGTTCAGTCTAGACTATAAGCGAGTCGAGCTGGCCACCCACCTGCACGTCGACCCCAGGCTTTGGAATTCAGAAGGCCAATGTGTAAGTGGTATTTCCGAGGAAGCCGGAGAAATCAATAGCAAACTCTCGATCATCAAGGATAAGCTGCATAAGCATTATAACCGGCTCTTGGCGTTGGATGAAACTATTACTGCCGAAACCTTAAAAAATGCATATTTAGGTATTGGAGAAAGACAAAGAACATTGTTGGAGCTACTAGATTTCTATCATTCCCGGTTTGCTGAAAAAGTAGCAACGGGCAGAAAAGCAAAAAACACCTTAAAATGCGTGCATACCACTAATGAAAAGATTAAGGCCTTTTTAAAGTACAATTTCCATGTTTCAGACATTTACCTGCGGGAAATCAAGCACTCCTTTGCTCCGAACCTTGAGCATTTTCTTGTGACCAGGCAGGGATTGAGCAATAATTCTGCGATGAAGTATATCAGGACATTCAAACGGATGATAAAGCAGGCTGTTGACCAGGATTGGATGTCCTCGAATCCCCTATCTGGATTTAAGTGTACCTATGATCAGCCTCAGCGGGATTGTCTTACCATGGAGGAAATCATGATCCTATACAAGAAAGATCTTCATTTGGCCAGACTTTCAGAAGTCAGGGATGTTTTTATTTTTTCATGTTTCACCGGCTATGCCTACCGGGATGTTCTTACACTAACGGCTGATAATGTTGTGATCGGTATTGATGGAGGAAAATGGATTGTGAAAGACCGGGAAAAGACCAATAGCCCTGAGCGGATCCCACTGCTTCCTATTGCATCTGAAATATTAGAGCGATACAAAAACCACCCTTATTGTTTGTATTACGGTTGTTTGCTGCCAGTTAATTCCAATCAGTGCTATAACGGTTATCTAAAAGAGATTGCCGACTTATGCGGCATTAAAAAGAATCTAACCACGCATGTTGCCAGGCATACTTTTGCTACCACGGTGACCCTGGAAAATGATGTGCCTATGGAAACGGTCAGCCAGATGTTGGGGCATGAGAGCATCAAAACCACTCAGATTTATGCTAAGGTTACCCAACGCGAGGTTAGTTACAATATGCGGGCATTAAGAAAACGGCTTTTTGGCGAAGGAATTGATTTGAAGCAAAATACCCAATAACCTGGCCCTTCCGCCGCCGGCCTGCAAATTTTGAACTGCTCTCAGGGGTCGCAAAAGGGAGGTTTGCTAGATCTTAGGCGTTTAAATTCTAAACAAATTAAATTTGGACAAAACAATATTTATGGTAAAATCTTTAGAGCAAAAGATGTTTAAATACTTCACCCAGCTGAATGATGCTGAAAAAAAATCAGTTATACTGTTATTGAAAACCTTTTTAATGGGAAGAGCCGTGAAACCATTTGAAAGTATTGACATTGAGCAATACAATAAAGAAATTGATGAAGCTATAGCCAGAGTAGAATCTGGCGAATTTTATAACCAGAAAGAAGTAGAAAAATTGTCTAAAGAATTGTAGCGATTGCTTTCCTTTAGAATTGGCCGTAAACCATAATTTCTGTAAATTTAATATGTGAAAAGAAAACGTGCAATACCCCTTGATTTTGAAATAGATAAGCTTACAAATTCGATAGAAAACGTCCTAACGGGCGATAGTTTCCGGACTGAAGTCATACTTGTAACAAATGAGGATATTAAAGCCATTACAAAAAAAAATGGGTGGGGCTTTAACTGGAAATATGAATTTAAAGAACCCGACCGGGAAGTGTTTAAACTCACTATTGAGGAGAATCCTAAGGTGATTCAAGGTCTGGTCAGTTTATCCATACATGAGGATCATGTTTATATGCACCTGATTGAAAGTGCAAGCTTTAACAGGGGGCATAAAAAAGTGTATGCAGGTGTCCCGGGTAATTTAGTTGCCTATGCCGCTAAATTATCATTTCAAAGGGGCGGCGATGGTTACGTTTCATTTACTGCAAAGACAAAACTTATTGATCATTATATTCGTACACTTGGAGCAGTTCATTTTGGAGGACATAAAATGATCCTTACCAGGGAGGCGAGCTTGAAACTTATTGATAAATACTTTGAAAACAAATGATATGGGATTTATTAGAGAACCTTTAGATGTCGATTTTGAAGTTGATCCAAGACCCCTGACGATGAAAGAGAAAAAGGCGATCAGCGATTTCATCAAAGCTGATAAGCTGAAAAGGGCAAGAGCCAAGGAAAGATCAGCCAAGAGAAAATCTACAAGGCCAAAAAGAAGAAGGGCAGTCCCAAAGGCTAAATAAGCTCATCAATTCTTTTTCAGCCAATCTCCCTGAATGCGACAGCATGAAGGGAGCCAGCGGTTTCGGTATAACTGAAAAATAGCTGGCTCCGGGCACCCTAACTTAATTATAGACCAAAGGCTTTGAGATTGACGAAGAGTCTTCAGTAAATTAAATTCTGAAAAAATGACCTATATGGAAAAAACATTCTCATGAAATGTATAAAAATTCTTCAGAGCTCGATGAGGCTGAAAAAAAAATCAGTTTTACAAATTCCTAAACTGACTGGAAAAAGCGAAAAAGGGGAGCCTGAACATATTACAATGGAGCAATACAACCGGGAACTCAGAGAAGAGGAGACTGAATTTCAGGACGGAGATTATATATCCCATGATCAAATGCTAAAATTGATTCGGACCTGGTAAACTAACTTTTTCCCCGGGGAAGACTAATAATTTTTTTGCCGATTCCATTCTATCGGCCTGCCAATTCAGGGACAAAAAGACCTGCATTATATTGTTTGAGGGTAATGCGGCAAGCAAGTATGTCAAGAAATTATACGGCATATGCATGAGAAAGACGGTCAAGTTCATCAGTGATCAAGTCAACTCCCCCAGGCGTTACCAATAAATCAATAGCCCTTTCCTTGGCACTCCAGAAAGGCCTTTGCAACCATTGGTTGAATTCATCGACATTCCCTAAAATTTCCTCTCCTTTTCCAAAAAGAGCAATTAATTTCAGTAAGTGTTCACCTTGAATAGGATACAAGGCTTTTTGCTGTTCTTTATAATTGCTGATTGTACGGGAAGATAGATTTAACATAAGAGCCAGTTTTTTTTCCGGCATCTTAATGCAATCTGCAAAGTCGTAAAACACTTTTGGCTTGATGCCTTTCCTGGCCGAAAGGAAAATGGCAAAGGAACTTTTCATGTCCAGGTTGCTGAACCTGACCCGAATGGAATTTGAGCTTCGAGGCGAAGTAGCCATTAGAATTACTTTAAGCAAAGATTGCGAAATATTTCTATTTTAATAATGAAATAAATCCGCTTAGTTAATTGGCTATTTCCCCGAAATCTAAAGACCAGAGTGCTTTATGTAAAATGAAATATGAATAGGACAAAATTATTATCTTTAACAAATCAAGTTCTTAACACTTCTATCGGCATTCAAGTTTAGCAAATAGGTTAGCAAACTCGCGACCTATCCAAAACCTCAGGTTTTACAATGGTTTCAGCGTTAGGTGATAGTCCTGTCGGGACTACAGAAGATAATCGCAGAGGATTGAAAATTCGACATCTATATCTTTTTTTTAGTTTTGGTTGTCCGATTGTCCAATTTACCTTTTTCTCTTTAACAAAAGACTAATCTTTAGAATTTATTGAATCTCTCCTATTGCATTATACTATCTTGAAAATAGGTAAATTGGTCAAAGCTCAAAAATCAATTTGTTTTTTTTGCATTTTCTTGAAATTGGTCTTGTATCAATAGTTGATTGCTAGTCTTATACACAAAATCAAAATTCCTCCCTCTCCAGTCAGGAGATTTATTATTGAGACTGTCTCGAATTAAAAGCAAGACGCTATCACTAACTATATATCTTTTAATTATAGTTACGATATTGCAATTATTTATAGTGAGAACGCGCCCATCAAGGTCAGTATATTCAACAGGCCTATGACTTGTGTCTCCGTCTTTTCGTATCTGTAAAGTCTTGAATATTAACAATAATGTATCCATATGAATTGCCCAATCTCCCCATGTTATACCATCCACATAAGAGCCTCTCGTATCATATAATTCAAATTTAAAGCGTTCAGATAATACCAGGCTTAAAGGTATTCTCTCGGCACCTTGTACAGAATAGGTTCCGGGCTTTATTTGGGATTTAGCATTCAGGCTAAATACTAAGGCCAATATGAAGTTAAAGTATCGCATTATTTTTGTCAGTTGTCCCACTCCCAGAATTCAAATGTAGCTGTCCGCAAATTTAAGGCGATAAAAAAGAAGGCTACTGGTCAAAGTATATGCCCTAAATAGATCATTCTTAAAAATTGACAGTTGAATCAGAGCAGGTGTGTAAGGTTATTTTACGACGAGACAGTTTTTTCCGCTAAGCATAGCAACTCCTTGCTCAGTAAATGCATAAGGTAAATACTTACTATGCTTCCCTCTACCTCTCTTTAAGGTTTCATTTTGCAACCTTAAGTGATTTTCGCCCCTTTCTAAGGTTTCAATTTGAAAACTTATACCATCAAATTCCTCTTTTGTAAGCTGAAACATGAAATCGGATGGAAACCGCCCGATATTTCGCTTTACTGCAAAATTTAGAGCCTTCGTCTCTGTCTCGTATAACTTTGCTATATCTCTATCCAGCATTACTCTTTCGCCCCTTAGTTCAAAAATCCGGTTTTGAATGCTTCGAATTTGTATCATAAAAACTAAATATGTTCGCACAAAATTAGATACTTATACCATTTTCCAAAAATGAAAATGAAGATTTGGGATACCTTAATGTTGGAAATGGACTAGAAAATGCTTAAGCCGATTTTCTCATTTTGAATAGATTCTTGTCAGTAATACTGTCAGTGAAATACACTTAGAAGCCATGAAAACTATATGGGACATGTATTGCATTGGAATTTAAAATAGTCCTGTCGGGGACTGCCAGAAAAACGCTTACATTCGGTAAATTGGGATATTAGGGAAATCTTTTTTGCATATGAGAAAGCTATTCGAAAATGCGGGCCTGATTCTATTTTTTTTATCGCTGCTGCTATTTTGTAGAATCAAAAATAAGAGCATTTCCTCTAATGATATCAATGCAATGAACCTCAAAAGAGGAGAGATTGTCTTATGCGGCCCTCCTGACAAACAGTTTGGCTCAATAACTTTTGATGTTTCCTGCTCAGAAAGCGTAAAACATGATTTCAATCTTGCTGTGGCTCTATTGCATTCATTTGAATATGATGAGTCGGAAAAGGTTTTCGCAAAAATCATCAATATGGAACCAGGATGTGCGATGGCGTATTGGGGGGTGGCGATGTGCAATTTTCATCCGCTCTGGGCTCCGTCCACTCTATCAGAACTTGAAAAAGGAGCCAAGGCGGTCAAAATAGCCAGGTCTCTTGGTGACATATCAGAAAGAGAAACAGGGTATATTGAAGCAATTGCGACTTACTTTACAGATTGGAACAGAGTGAGTGATCATATCCGGTGCTCCAGGTTTGAAAAAGCAATGAAAACGCTCTATATCAAATTTCCACAAGATAAGGAAGCTGCTATATTTTATGCACTGGCTCTGGATGCCGCGGCGGATCCAGCTGACAAATCGTATATCAATCAGAGAAAAGCTGGAACCATTTTAAATGCTATTTATCCTGGAGAACCTAATCATCCGGGAATAGTCCACTATATCATTCACACCTATGATTATCCCGGGCTAGCTGAACTGGCATTGCCTGCTGCAAGAAAATATGCTTCCATTGCACCTTCCTCGGCACATGCCCAGCATATGCCCTCTCATATTTTCACCAGGCTGGGCCTTTGGGATGAAAGCATACATTCGAATTTGAACTCAACCGCTTCTGCGAAATGTTATGCTGAAAATGCGGCCATGAAGGGTCATTGGGATGAAGAGCTTCATGGAATGGATTATCTAGAATATGCCTATCTGCAAAAGGGAGAGGTTAAGCTAGCAAGAGAACAAAGGGATTATCTCGGAACAATTAATGAGGTATACCCTCTGAATTTTAAAGTTGCCTATGCATTTGCCGCGATACCATCACGCTATTTATTAGAAAACAAAATCTGGAATGACGCTGCCCGGCTCCAAATCCATCCTGCAAGCTTTCCCTGGAATAAATTTCCATGGCAAGAGGCGATTATACATTTTACCCGAGTCTTGGGCTTGGTACATACCGGCAATATTGATTCAGCAAATGGTGAATTAAAAGCATTGAAATTAATATACGATACTCTTGAAAAGGAACAGGATCTTTATAAGGCAAACCAGGTCGGAATTCAGATCAAAGCATCAGAAGCATGGATCCTTTTTGCAAAAGGGGAAAATAATAAGGCTTTGGAACTAATGGTTTCCTCAGCTGATATGGAAGACGCGACTGAAAAAAATCCAGTCACCCCGGGAGAGGTAATTCCAGCCCGGGAATTATTAGGAGATATGCTCATTCAAATGAGCAATTGGGCAAAAGCGTTGGAAGCCTATGAGGCAGATCTAATGAGGCATCCAAACCGTTTTAATGGCCTTTATGGCGCAGGATTATCTGCAGAAAAATCTGGAGACGCCGGAAAAGCGAGAACCTATTACCAGCAATTGGCATCGATAAGCGTCTCCAATTCCCCCAGGATTGAACTCACACATGCGAAGCTTTTTTTAAAAAAGCAATAGTCGTCCTGACCTTGCGTGCTGATTTTTACTCCCCGCTTAAACTTTTAACAGGATTAGCAAATGCGGCTTTTATGGATTGGTAGCTGACCGTCAGCAAAGCGATAATCACGATGGCAAAAAATGTAGAGACAAATATGCCCGGACCTAAGGAAACACGGTAAGCAAAAGCACTCAGCCAGGTATTCATTACCCACCAGGCCAGCGGAAAAGCAATCAACACAGCAATGAAGACCAGTTTCATAAAGTCCTTCGACAGCAGCAATACCATATTGTTAATTGAAGCGCCCACCACTTTTCGGATGCCGATCTCTTTTTGCCTGTTTTGTGCGGTAAATGCGGCCAGGCCAAACATCCCCAAACAGGATATGACGATAGCCATTGCGGCAAAATACTGGAAAAGTACCGCCACCCTTTCTTCTGAGGCATAAAGCGCCTGGTAGTCCTCGTCCAAAAATCTGTATTCAAAGGGCAGCCCTTGATTGTACCCTGCATAAAGACCCTGCATCTTTGACAAGGTTTCTTTTTCGGAGCCGGCGCTGATCTTAACAACTATATTAGCATTGTTCGGAAAAACCCGCAAAAAACAAGGTTTTATTTTTTCGTACAATGATTCAAAATGGAAGTCTTTTATTACCCCGATGATTTGGTACTGATTTCCCCAGGCCTTTACAGTTTTACCGATGGGGTCTTTAAGCCCCATTGCCTTTATTGCCGCCTGATTAAAAATAATTTTCGAACTGTCTGACCCGTAGCTTTTTGAAAAGGCACGTCCTTCAGCCATCTTCAGACCCAGTGTCTGGGTAAACCCATAATCAACTGCAAGTGCGCTGAATTCGATTTTTTGATCCGATTTTTTTCCCTCCCAATTCAGGTTGCCCGTACCGCCGTGACCTCCCGTTAGATTGTCGCCGAAACTCGTCGCATTCAACACACCGGGTAGATTTTTCAATTCCGTCATAAAGGGTTGGAATTTTGCCGGCACCTGTCCCTCGTTACTGAATACAATCACATTGTCCTTATTATAACCGAGATTTTTTGATCGTATAAAATTCATCTGCTGGAGGACCACCAAGACGGAAACGATAAATATGACCGATATCGTAAATTGAAATATCACGAGGCCTTTTCTCATCAGCAGTTCGGTTATGGATCTGCTGAATTTCCCTTTGAGTACCGTAACAGGATTGAATTTCGAAAGATAGAACGCAGGGTAACTTCCGGCAACCAGACCGGTAAAACAGGTGATCAGGCATACCGCAAGAAGAATATCTGCATTAAAATTAAAACTAAGCTTCTTCCCTGTGATCCGGTTGAATTCAGGCAGTAAGGCAAACACCAGCCCGAGGGCTAAAAGAAGTGAGAAGAAGCTCATCAGCAATGATTCTCCCAGGTATTGGAAGATGAGCGATTGCCTGCTTGCCCCAACCACCTTCTTAACCCCTACTTCTTTTGACCGGTTTGCGGCTTTGGCGGTTGACAGGTTCATGAAATTGATACAGGCGATGATCAATATAAAAATGGCAACTACGGAGAAAAGACGGACATATGCAATCCTGCCCCCGGCCTGCTTGCCGTTTTCAAAGTTGCCGTAGAGGTATTTATCCGAAAATTTCCGCAAAAATAAAGTGAGCAGTGATTTTGAATTTTTGAGTCTGGTAAAGCCGGCAATCTTATTGCTAAACTGCCCGGCATTTGCTCCCTGCCGGAGAACCACATAGGTGACCGGTCCGTTATTCTGCCAGTTGGCCTCGTTTAGGGCGTCCCGGTCAAAAAATAGTCTATAATTAAACAAGAGGTCAAATGTTGCAGTCGTTGCTACGGCCGGCTTTTTGAATATGCCTGTGATCGTATAAGGTTCCTTATCGTTAGCCCATTTTATCGTTTTTCCGAGAATATCCGTAGAGTGAAATAATTTCATCGCCAGTTCATCGGATAAGAGTACTGCATACTCGTCTGTCAATACCTGGTCTTTGTTTCCTTTGATAAGCGGATAAGAGAAAGCATTAAAAAAATCCTTGTCTGCCCATTGCGGCATGGCTTTTATCTGCTGGTTTCCACTGGCAACGATATCTTTCCCAAAACCGGGAACAACCGATACCGCGTAGTCAACTTCGGGCATCTCGTCTTTAAGCGCTTTGGCTAAAAGACCAGGAGTATATTCCTGGGTGTGTATGCCGTCACCAAGGGAAATATTTGCCATCACCTCAAAAAGCCTGCTGTCATTTTGATTGAATTTGTCTACCTGGCGCTCATCATTTACCCACAAAAAAATTAACAGCGCAGAGGCAAGCGCAGTGGAAAGGCCAATGAGGTTCAGTATAGCGAACTGGCGATTTTTCAGGAAATTTCGCCAGGCGATTTTTAAATTATTTTTAAACATATTTGATCGATTATGGTGAACGGGCGCTTTTGGATATTAATGGAATAGGGCGGCATGATTTGCAGATTTCGGCCCCGATAGTCTCTTTTACTTATTGCAGAATATGTCCAGGGCATTGGAAAAAAGACACCATGTAAGATAAAATGTTGCAAAGATCTTCCGAATATCTACGGATGCCCTAGGATATCGTGCATGTATCCTTACCCTTATCCTAAGGTTAGATCCGCCAGCAGAGGGGATATCTCTATCCCCTTCCAAAAATATGACGAGGCCTGGATCAGCATAGATATTTTCGACAAACTGTATGCAATTGTAGACAAATATAGACCCGCCTTGAAACAGATTCCATTCCTGCGGTCTTTATTATCTTCGCCGGATGTGTCAATTTCCCGTGTATGAAGTCCTGAGAGAGGCTGCCTCCCGCTGGCCGGATAGACCAGCCATCTTTGATGAATATGGTGAGCTCCGATTTGCCGGGCTCTTTGCCCAAGCAGAGGTCTTACGCTTAGAGTTGGAGGCGCTTGGCATGACAGAAGGGATGGGGGTCGGTCTAAAAGCCCGGAATGGCAGGCAATTTCTGATTGGCCTTTTTGCTATCGTGGGGTGCGGCGCAGCCGTCATGCCGATCTATCACCAGTTAAAAAAAATCGAAGTCGATGCGCTGATCGAAGAAGCGCAATTGCATGCTTTGCTGGATGACGGAAGTGGTTTTCCAAGTGTGGATCACGCCGATACCATTATTCCCCTGCAAACGGGTTCATTTCAATTCAAAAGTATTGCTGCAAATCAGCAAAAAATTTTTGCGCCGTATGTACAAATGCCCGCCCTTGTGCGCTATACTTCCGGAACCACTGGAAAATCCAAAGGTGTCGTGATTTCCCATAGGTCGGCCATTGAAAGAATCGAGGCCGCTAATAAAGGTCTTTGTTTGGGGCCAACCGATACCGTCATCTGGGTCCTTCCAATGGCCTATCATTTTGTCGTCTCCATCATTCTTTATGTCAGATTTGGCGCTGCCATCGCGATAGTAAAAGATTTTATGGCAAAAAATACCATTGAAACCACCAATAGGCACCAGGGAACCTTATTATATGCCTCTCCGCTGCAAATCCGGTTGTTGGCCCATGACAGCGGCGCAGAACTGATGCCTTCGCTCAATAGGGTCATTTCCACTTCGGCAGGTATAGCTCCGGAAGTTTGCCAGGCGTTTAAGAAACGTTTTGGGAAAGATGTGAGCCAGGCTTATGGTATCATTGAAATTGGGCTTCCCATGATCAATAGCCTGCAGCCGGGTAAAAATTTGGATGCCGTTGGCCGAACCCTTCCTGACTATTCAGCCGTTATTTTTGACGATCAGTTCCAAAAGTTACCCGCAGGGAGGATTGGCCAGCTGGCGATTAAAGGTCCGGGTATGTTTGATGCCTATCTCTCTCCAGCTCAGGTCCGCAGCGAAGTGCTGGTGCAGGGATATTTTTTAACCGCGGATTACGCTTCGATCTCAGGGGAAGGACTGATCAAAATAGAAGGACGTTCAAAATCAGTGATCAATATTTCTGGAATTAAAATCTTTCCGGAAGAAATAGAGGGAGTCCTGGAAACAGTTCCTGGCATAAAACTTGCCCGGATCAGCAGTAGCCCCCATCAATTGCTCGGACAGATCATTGAAGGAGAAATCGTTTTAGAGCAAGGGGCTGCGATAAATATTGAAGAAGTGCTAACCTATTGCCGGGCACGATTATCCAATTTTAAAACTCCACAGAATTTAAAGATTGTCTCAGAATTGCCGGTAACAGCTACCGGGAAACTCCGGAGGGATTAGGTCCTTTTTACCGAGATCTTTTCATAAATACAAACCACGAGCAGGATCAGGAGCATTCCGTAAAAAATATCTTCGATCGGGATCGAAAAGATCCTTATCCCCATATTCTCCGCATCGTTATAGATAACCACCGGAATTTTGGTCAGTAATCCATTGACGATTAAAAATGGAACAAGGATGATACCATAAGATGCCAAAAATGATACCGCATCAAATCTTCTGAGAAATCTACCGGAAGAATAAATTAGGATGATGAACACAGCCGTAAATGAAAAAGCCCAGCAGGTGTAATACCTGCTGTGAAAAACAAAAGCGCCCACGATCAGGATGATCGAAAGAATCTTTAAAAACCAATCGGCGCTCTTCTTATTTTTCAAATTTGGAAAATAGGCGCGCACGCACTCATAAATAAAGACACAGGAATAGGGAACGAGCAGAAAAAACAAGACCTCTTCCAAAGGAAGATTTGCGATTTTAATTCCAATAATATATTGCTCGTTAAAACGCCAAACACCTTCTGCGGTAAAATATATATCCCAGAAAATATAGAGTAAGGCAGGAATGAGGATCGCAGGAAAAAGCCATTTCCATTTTTTATAAAACCCCACTTTCTTGTCAAAACTTAAGGCCAGGGGCCCAGCGATGGATGCAGAAAGTATGAGGAGATATGTATAATGGGTATTCACCAGGCTATTTCTGGAAATTTTTCCTGTCCGCCTTCACTTTATTCCAGTATTTTTTTGCCACCCAAAGCATGCCAAAACTCTCGCCGTCATGGCGTTCTAAATGTTTGTGATGCATTTTATGCGCCCAGCGTACGGTGCGGACATAGGTATTATTGCTCCTGTTGAACCATTTTAGCCGCTGGTGGATGATGACTTCATGAACCAAAAAATAGGCGATACCATAAAGCGTTAACCCAGTCCCCAGCGCGATGACCCAATAACTTTTATAAATCACGCCCAGCATGATACAGAGCCAGCTGGGGATGGCAAAAATGAGGAAGAAATAATCATTTTTCTCAAAAAAGCCCGGCGCCTTCTGGTGATGGTCTTTATGCAGATACCAGAGGAAGCCGTGCATGACATACCGGTGCAGACACCAGGTAAATCCCTCCATCAGCATAAATGTAGCTAGCGCGATTGCTATATAGATCCAAAAAGACATATCAAACGAAAATTTTCATGACTTTAAAAAAATCCGGAGCACCAGGAAAAAAATGATCTGAATGCCCGTCAAATTTACCGCGAATTTATTTAGCTTATTAAACCTTACCCAATAAAAAAGGCTCAATAGTAACACGCTGAGCATCAGCCAGCACCAGTAGTTATAGGCAGGAATCCCGCCGCCGCCGTCCCAGGTCCAAAAATCCAGCTTGACCGCTACGGGTTCCATCAACCAATCAAAAAAGACAGATAGAAAGGCGCCTCCGACTATCACTGTACAAGCCTTTAGTGTTGCATTTGCTGATTTTTCCACAAGACTATATACGCAAGTCCCGCTGCAGAAAAGTACCAGGAACCAGTTCACACCCAGGACCAGCGGTGTATCCATCACCCTCCAGCCCAGGGCCGTTCCGTAATGATAATGACCGAACACGGCGCCCGACCCAACTCCGATGATTTCAATGACCAAACCGGCAAAAAAACTGCTGATGAAAAAAAGAAAAAAACCTTTATTTTTTTCCACCTGGGTCCAAAAGACCAGGGACAGCATGAGCAATAAATGCAGCGGCGTCGACCGCTCAAAAAGCCCTTTATCAACAAAGAGCAAACCCACCAGGCCCACGCCATGAAATAAAATGGCGATGGCAGTAGCGATCTGATATCTATGATATTTTCCGGCCAAATCCTGTTTGTATTGATGCGTCAAAATAATTCCAATTGTCCGGGCCGGCTGATTTGCTTTTTTATCATGGGCTCTCCAAAGCTGGAGATCGAAATACCCAAGAGCCTGATTTTTTTATTATCCAAACCGCTCGATACCAATAGTTCTTTTGCCGTTGTACGGATTTGCTGAAGCTCGATAAAGGGTTCAGGGAAGGTCCTGCTCCTGGTAATCTGTTTAAAGTCTGCATACTTAATCTTTACGGTGATCGTCCTGCCTTTCAATTCGTGTCGGAGCAAACGCGCGTATACGGTATGGGCTATCTTATCCAGTTCCAACTCCATTTCCCCGGCTGCCGTCAGGTCTTCAGCAAAAGTGTCCTCGGCAGCCAGCGATTTAGTTTCGCGATGGGGTTGTACTTCCCTTTCGTCAATCCCCCGGACGATCTTAAAATAAAATCTGCCAGCCTTTCCAAAAAAATGTACGAGCTCCGGTTCCTGCAATTTTTTCAGATCCGCACCGGTATGCAGGTTCAGGTTTTTCATTTTTGCGGCGGTTACCTTTCCCACCCCAAAGAATTGCTCCACCGGCAAAGATTCCATAAACGATTCAATCTTTGATGGTCCTATAAAGGTTAGGCCATCCGGCTTATTCATGTTGGAAGCGATTTTTGCCACAAATTTATTTACAGATACACCAGCTGAAGCCGTAAGCTCCAATTCTTTCCTTATGGCCTCTTTGATTTGTTTGGCAATTTCTATTGCCGAACCAATCTTTTGTTTATCCTCCGTTACATCCAGATAGGCTTCATCGAGCGAAAGCGGTTCAATAAGATCTGTATACCTCCGGAAAATCTCCCTTATTTTTTCTGAAGTTTCCTGGTAAGCTGAAAAACGCGGTTTGATAAAGATGAGGTCCGGACAAAGTTCCAATGCTTTCCTGGAAGGCATCGCCGATCGGACGCCAAATTGACGAGCTTCATAACTGGCAGTAGCCACCACCCCTCCCCTGCCTTGCGGAGAACCACCCACCACAATGGGTTTATTCCGGTACTGAGGATGATCCCTTTGTTCTACGGATGCATAGAATGCATCCATATCTATATGGATAATTTTCCTTTGCTGCAACTAATTGATTTTTAATACATTGCAAATACAGGATATTATTTTAATGTTGAAATGCCCGTCCTATATACAATTGTCTGCATTGACATTCATTTATAAAATTAGGGGAAATTCGGCGCTCTATTGCAGCCTGATACACGTTTTTATTGCACCTCACATATTGATGCAAGCACCTATACAATTCCGTTAGTTATTCACACAAAAAAGAAAGTTTTAAAAGTGCTGGCAGTCACATACTTTCTTTTCAATATTACAGTGCAGATCATTGACATAGGGAATTTTTGGTTCATCGTTTATAATCTTTGGGCAAAAATATTTTTTCATAAACCGTAGCACAGCTGTACAAACAAACAAAGATGACACAGGCAAAAAATGCTCCGAAGACATCAGCAGTACCTTTTTGTAAAACAATCGAAATGATCGAAGTGGCAGATTCGCCGGATTGCACAACTTTTTTGTCTTGCAAAAAGCATTGAAGGATATATCCTATATGATTGATAATGAAAGATTCCCGTATGAAGAAAATCGTTATTCCCCATTGCTTGATATTATTGATGAGATATTTGAAAAGCCGGAGGATGCTATAAGGATAATTGAATCTGCTTTTCGCTTTTGATAATTATTCAATAGTAGTTTTCAGTACCTTTGATTTATGTAGAACCTTAAGACCAATTATGGAACTCTCAATGAAAGGATTTTCAAGATGTGAAAGTCCGGGAAACGGTGTAAGAAAAAACCATAATAAAATATCATTTTATGAATCAGAAATGTAAACTCCCCGTAATATTTTGTGCATTTTGGTTGTTGCTGGGTTCTTCATTACACGCCCAATCAAAGACAGGATATATAAGTATTTCAGAACTTATACAATTAATGCCAGAATTTAAGAAAGTTGATAGCTCTCTGTCTAATTATCAAAATGCACTTGCGCAAAATTATCAGGAAATGGTTGGAGAGTTTAACGAGAAAGACAGCTTACTATCTTCAAAAGATACAATAAGATTTACCAGGGAACAGATTGAAGTGCGGAAAAAAGGACTTGGTGAATTGTATACAAGAGTACAGGGGTACCAGCAACAGGCTGCGCAGCTGCTTCAACAAAAACAAACTGAACTAATGGAGCCGATTAGGAAAAAGGCAAATGAAATTGTTTGGCAAATAGCCAGAGAACATGGATATGCTTATGTTTATTTGAAGGAGGCGCTAGCAGTTTATCCTGCTGGCGATGACTTAATGCCATTTGCAAAATCAAAACTAGGGCTAAAATGAGTATGGGACAGACCTTAAATGATTTCAGTTTCTCCCTAACAATCAATCAGAGAGATATTATATGGATTTGTGATTTAGGTGCAGTATGCAAGATCGGTATGGTTTTGTAGGGAGAAGCGGATCCTAGATCTTCCGCCCTGCAAATCCTCTGATAACACACATCTTCATGCAACTACCCCTCAAGCGGGCTTTGCATCATATAGGTAGGGAACTGTCGGAAATAAAGGATGCTATCGATATGGATGATCTTTCGCTGCATGCAGTTTTGACTTATATTTAAACTTTTGCCGATAATTCGGAGCCTGCTTTAAACTTCGCCACCTTTTTGGCCTTGATCTTAATAGCTGCACCCGTGCGCGGGTTTCTTCCCATCCTGGCTGCTCTTTTGGACACTGAAAATGTGCCAAAGCCAACCAGAACAACTTTATCCCCCTTTTTTAATGCTTTGCCTACAGCTCCCGTAAATGAGTTAATCGCGGCTGTCGCTTGCTTTTTAGAGATTCCCACGTTGTCGGCAATCTTTTCGACTAATTCGGCTTTGTTCATTTTTTGCAATTATGGTAAGTCAATCTTATCCAAAAGTAGCGTTTTTTGATCAGCGGACAACCCGTCCCATGGTCCAATCATGGCCGTTATCATTATATTTAAGGCATGGAAAATCAAGCCAGCTTGGGAAAAAGAATACTCCAGTTCCCACTTGTCAGAATGATTATCGGTATGTTGGTTTGCCTTGGCGTGGGCGCAGGAGGATGGGAACTGACGGGTCTACTGCTGCATCATACGGCCCTGCATGATCAGGATATCGAACTGTTCAGCGGCATCGTCCTTGCCATCCTGATTATCATCAGCTATATCGCTCTTTTTTCCCGGTATGAGAAAAGAAAAGTGAAAGAGCTTTCGGCTAAGCACCTTACAAAAAATATCCTGGGTGGTATATTGTTGGGCGCTGGTCTGCAAGCGCTGATCATGCTCGTCATGTATCTCAGGCGTGATTTCGTCATCCTTTCCGTAAACCCCTTTGTTACCGTCCTGCCACTTATAGTGTTGATGTCGACCGCCGCGATCACGGTAGAAGTCCTCTTCATTGGTATTATATTTAGAATAACCGAGACCTGGCTCGGCAGTTGGATGGCGATCGCCATCCTCACTGTCTTATTTTGGATCTTGCATTTTTTTACACCGGAAGGGAGTTGGATAGCATCCTGGGGGATCAGCATGCACGCGGGGTTTTTGCTCGGCGCGGCCTATATCTTCAGCAGGAGCTTATGGCTACCCATTGCGATTCATTTTGCCTGGGATTTTACGTCGGCTAGAATTTTTGGCGCCACGGAGCATGGCAATATTGCGGAAAAAACATGGCTCGTCAGCAGAATAAGCGGCCCAGACTGGATTACCGGAGGTTTCTACGGACCGCAAGGCTCCCTTCAGGGAGCCTTGCTTTGTATGACCGTAGGTATTTTGTTTATGATTTGGAATCAAAGAAAAAATAAGATCGTTCCTTTTACTTTTTGATGATCACATTTTGGGAGATGGTATTTCCATCAGCCGTAACCAGACTTAAGAAATAAGAACCATTGCTCAATTCGACGTTGATGGTAGCTATCCCGTTTTGAACCTGTACAGACTGCTGTATCAATCGTCTTCCGCTCAAATCAAACCATTCGACCACAGCACTGCTTTGGTTCGGGTTAATACCGCTGACATATACCGTACCCGTCGTCGGATTCGGGTAGATCGAAACGGACAGGTTGCTGTTGAAGTTGACGGTTTGGACTTTTGAATAAGTCACATTGCCATTCAGGTCTGTTTGTGACAGGCGATAATAGCTGGTACCGGGATAGGGATTTGCATCCTTTGCGGTATAATATAAAGTGATATCGCTAGTCCCGTTGAGCGCTTGCGTGGGAACAGTTTGTACGAACTCGAAATTGGCTGCATCCCTGCTTCTTTCAATGGTAAAATAGCTGTTATTTGTTTCTGATGAAGTTGCCCAACTCAGGTCAACCTTATTGACATCGGGTTTTGCATTAAAATAAAGCAATTCGATCGGGAGCACATTTCCTCCACCCAATTCATCGCCTAAGGCAAATGTAGAGAATGAATTAAAGGCCGTAGGGGTGGAAGTCGAAGTCACACTACCGGTCAGGTTAGAACCTGTAAATACCGGTCCGCCACCGCCGCCGATATCGATCCATTTGGTGGTAGCCAGGTAAGTATTTTTCACAATGGTGAGGGTTCCTCCGTTTCTTACTACGTCATTTGAGCCATAAAAAATCTGAATCGTTTGATTGCCCACCAGGTCAAGCGTAGGTTGGCTGACGGAAGCTGCATTGGTACGGCCGATCGTATAATAATGCACCGCTGAAACCGCGTCCACCGTAATGGGCAGGGTATAGTTTAAACCTGCGGCGCTGGCATCAAATAATTGAGCAGTATAGGTGTATTGAGTATTGGTGGCATGGTCTACCGTCAGGGAAACCGGCCTGCAATCTGCGCCGCTGCCGATCGGGAAATTTAAAGTAGTTGTTCCTACGGATGATTTTTGATACCTCATCGGTCCGTTGACATAACTGGTAGATGTAGCGGTACCAGCAGCAGTCGTAGAACCATTCTGCATAGTTAAATAATAAGTGGTAGTCGTATTCAAGAGACCGGAGATCATGCTCAGGCTTTTGGACACATTGACCGAGGTATTGCCAAGGGTCACACCCGCACCTGTATTGGCGATTGCAAAGGTCGCAAACACGGGCACCGGAGTGCCTGCCGTTATGCTGATGGTCTGGCTGCCGGTTCCGGCCATGGTGACCGTACCTGCATTGGCAGCAAAGGTCATCGTAACCGGTGAGGTGATGGTAATATTACCTGTGTAATTGCTGTTATTATTAAAGCTTGGATAGATCAGGCCTGTGCCATTCTGCACAAAGAATACATTGGCATTATAGGCATCGGAAGCAGCAAAGGTCATTAATAAATATCCTGTTCCGTTATTGGTGAAAGTACTGGTGCCGTTGAAAATATTATTTCCCTGGCTCTGGTCATTGGTCGCACCCGTCTTGGTACAATTGACGGTTCCGTTAAAAGTTGCTCCGTTAAAGAGCAAACCTGGGCTTGAAGAAGTGACCGGGCCGCCGAAGGAGGCGTTGCTGCCGTATTGGATATAACTCGTGCCTGTCGTGGTCAGACTTTGAGCTGTTCCGCCGCTTTGGGCAAATCCTTTCAAAATCAATCCGCCAAAATTAAAACCGGCTGCGCCCACACTGATCGTGTTAGCACTGGCCATGGTGGCAGTTCCTGTACCCGCGCCAAAATAGACACCACCGCCATTTACGTTTTGAACGGTGATATTTCCATTGAACTGGGTATTGGGGCCATTGTAGTTTGGATAAATCCATAAACCGTTTGAAGCCGGTTGGTTATTGAATACTACATTACCGTTAAAGATATTGCCAGCACTGTTGTAGGCAATATACATATGCTGTCCGGTGCTCTGATTGTTAAAGGTGGCAGTCGATTGCCATAAGTCCGGCAGAGCATTACCCATTAAGAAATAACCGGAACCTGTATTGGTCACCACAAAGGCACCATTAAAAATATTATTTCCAGATGAACCATCACTGGTTGCGCCATTCTTGGTAGAGGTCACGGTACCGGCAAAATTACAACCGTTGAAAAATAGGGTTGGGCTCACCGTCGTGATATTTCCACCAATGAAGGAAGAAGGGCCAAAAGTCAGAATACCTGCGCTTGTCAGCGTTAAGCTCTGCACCGTAGCACCCACCTGTGTGAACTGTCTAAGAAGAAGGGTACCCGTTGTAAACCCACCGGCGCCGATGCTGATGGTTTGACCTGCCGCCAGAGTAGCAGTCGCCGTGGTATTACCACCGCAAAACTGAACTCCCTGTCCAAAAGTAGAGCTGACAACAATGTTGTTATTGAAAATGGTACCGGCTGAATTCCAGCTGACATAGATCAGGGTATTGGCAGTCGGGGTGTTATTAAAAGTAGTTACACCACCAAAAATATTGTTGGTGCTGTTATAGGCGACATAAATACTATTGCTGCCCGTATTGTTAAAAGTAGCATTCGCATTAAACTGATCTGCGTTTCCATTACCGAACATCAGGTAACCCGAACCCGCATCGGTCATAGTGGCGATGCCGTTAAAAATATTGTTTCCAATGCTGGCATCGCTGGTTGCGCCAGTCTTGGTGCTGGTCACAGTGCCGCTGAAGATACAACCGTTAAAAAATAAACCGGGACTCGAAGAAACGAGATTACCGCCGATGGCCGAACTAGGCCCGAATTGTAAATAGGTAGCGGTGTTGCTCATAGTCAGGTTGACCGCGGCATTACCCAGCTGCGTAAATTGTTTTAATTGCAGATAACCCGCATTCAAACCACCTGCGCCAGCCTGAATCGTTTTGGAAGCCGCAAGCGTGGCTGTGGCAGTCGTATTGCCACCGCAAAACTGAATACCGGTTGCGCTTCCCGAAGTATTTACAAAAATATTTCCGTTAAACTGGTTTCCGGTCGTTGCCCAACAAGGCAATAAACGCTCCGAACCATTATCTGTAAAAGTGACATCGGTATTCCAAATATCAGGACTGGTATTACCCATCAGCAAATAACTGCTACCGCTGTTGGTAATAAAAGAAAGTCCGTTAAAAATATTGCCTCCATTACTATAATCACCGGTTGAACCAGTCTTAGTAGCGGTGAGCGTGCCGTTAAAAGTAGCACCATTAAAAAATAAGGTTGGGCTGGAGGAAGTAACGTTTCCGCCAAAAGTGGATAAAGGACCATAGGTCATGATTCCGGTTCCTGTCAAGGTGAAGGTTTCAGCCGCAGCTCCCAGCTGGGTAAACTGCCTCAGCAGAAGAGTACCAGAAGAAAAACCAGCAGCTCCAATGCTGAGCGTATAAGGAGAAGCCAAAGTCGTTGTAGCTGTACCGTTACCGCCGGAGAACTGAACGCCCTGTCCAAAAGTGGAGGTTACGACGATATTGTTATTAAATACCGTACCCGCTGATAACCAGCTCACATAAATCCCTGTATTGGCCGTAGGCGAGTTATTAAAAGTAGTGACACCGCCAAACACGTTATTGGTGCTGTTGTAGGCTACATAAATATTGTTGCTGCCCGTATTGTTAAAAGTGGCAGTCGTATTAAACTGGTCCAAATTACCATTACCCATCAGTAGTTGTCCTGATCCGCTATTGGTGATCGAGGTCCATCCATTATAAATATTATTACCGGCGCTATTATCATTGGTTGAACCGGTTTTCGTGGCATTCAACGAATCGCTGAAAATGGCACCATTAAAAAACAAAGTCGGTGTAGAGGCCGTGATATTGCCGCCAAAGGAAGAAGAAGGACCGAAGGAGAGTATCCCTGTTCCGGTTAAGGTAAAGCTTTCAGAAGCGGTACCCATCTGCGTAAACTGTCTAAGCAGTAATGTACCTGAAGAAAATCCAGCCGAACCAATACTGATCGTGTTGGGAGAGGCCAAAGATGCCGTCGCCGTTCCATTTCCACCGCAAAACTGAACGCCTTGTCCAAAGGTGGAACTAACCACAATATTGTTATTAAACACCGTTCCAGCCGATAGCCAGCTGACATAAATAGCAGTGTTGGCCGAAGGCGCATTATTAAAGGTAGTGACACCGCCAAAAATGTTATTGGAACTATTATATGCGATATAGATATTGTTGCTGCCGGTATTGTTAAAGGTCGCGGTCGTATTAAACTGGTCACCTGTGCCGTTTGCTAATAATAACTGGCCAGAACCGCTATTGGTGATCGTGGTGATTCCGTTAAAAATGTTGCCCCCGTTACTATTGTCACCGGTCACCCCGGTCTTATTGGCATTTACCGTTCCGCTGAAAGTGGCACCGTTAAAAAACAGCGAACCGCTGGTAGCTGTCAGATTGCCCCCGATGGTCGTTGTCGGCCCGAAAGTAAGCGAAGCGCTTCCTGTCAAAGGCAGGTTCATGGGAGTGCTGCCGAGCTGGGTGAACCGCTCAATCTGCAAATAGCCGGTATTAAAACCTGCTGCGCCAATCGAAATGGTTTTTCCGCTCGCCTGCGTTTCACTGGTCGTAGCGCTCCATCCAAAAGCAATACCTACAGAAGAGCCAATTTGGGTAAGGATAATATTACCGTTGAACTGGTTACCCACAGGGCTATTTCCAAAGATGATCCTTTCAGTTGAGTTATTATTGGCATATAGATCGCCGTTATAAATGTCTGCGGCTCCATTTGCAAAACCAAAAAAGCCCGAGCCTTGTTGGTTAATGATCGCCGTATTATTAAAAGTATTTCCACCAACAGACCATTCCCCTGTGGCGCCTGTTTTAGTCAGGTTCACTGTATCGGTAAACACTGCTCCATTCAACAAAATCCTAGGTGACACCACCGTAAAGTCACCACCAAATGAAGAACTGGGACCCACCTGTAAAAGCGTTGTTGCACCGGTAAGGCTAAGGTTGATGGTAGCGCTTCCAGCCTGGGTGAACTGCCTAAGCAATAAAGTCCCGGCTGAAAATCCTGCAGCACCAACTTGTATGGTATTACCTGCCGATAATGTCGCAGAAGCGGCCGCAGCGGAACCAAATTGGACGCCTGTACCGTTTGTGGAAGTCACGACAATCGTGTTGTTAAAGGCATTTCCTGCAGAATTATATGCAGGGGCAATATAAGATGAACCGCTGTTATTAAAAGTCGTCACACCATTGTAGGTGTCGGCTGTTCCATTACCGAGTAATATATAACCCGTTCCGGAATTATTGATTGTTGCGGCTCCCTGAAAAGTATTTCCACCTGCACCGGCATCATTACCTGCTCCGGTCTTGGTGGCATTCACCGTTCCGTTAAAGGTAGCTCCACTAAGATACAGATCGGGTGTGCTGCTGGTCAGGTTACCGCCGATGACCGAGCTGCGTGCAAAGGTTAGGCCTGTGCTGGCACCGGTAAAATTCAGGGTCATGGCCGCATTACCTAATTGGGTAAAAGTATTCAGGCTTAAGAAACCCGCTGAAAAGCCTGCGCCGCCAACCAAAATGGTTTTGCCTGAGGCCAGGGTCGGTGTTCCGGTTCCTGAAGTCCATCCTAAATAGATGCCGCCTGATCCGGTGGCAGTGATCGTGATATTATCATTAAACAAGTCGTTAGAGTTATAACCCAGCATAAAATATCCGCCATTGCTTTGCTGGTTAATCGTACATGTTGAATTGAATATATTTTGATACTGGTTGTTATGATTTGAGCTTCCTCCTGTTTTTGTAAAAACGGCAGCGCTGTTATAGGTGGCACCCTGTGCCCAAATATCGGGAGCCGTGGTCGTGACCGGGCCTCCAAAACTACTGGTAGGTCCTAAATCAATGACTGATGTACCCGTCGCCACGATATTTATGGCCGCGGTACCCAACTGCGTAAATTGTTTCAGGTATAAATAACCCGCTGTTAAGCCGGTCGAACCTGCGGCAATCGTTTTTGTAGCTGCCAGGGTGGCCGTGCTTGTCGTATTACCGCCGCAAAACTGGATGCCGGTAGCAGAACCAGCCGTATTCACATATATATTACCGTTAAACTGGTTGCCTGCGCTTGACCAACAGGGTAACAAGCGGTCTGAACCGTTATCGGTAAAAGTCACGTCGGTGTTCCAAATATCGGGGGAAGAACTTCCTAATAGCAAATAAGCGCTTCCGCTATTGGTGATAGTAGATACAGCATTAAAAACATCACCGCCAACACCCCAGTCACCGTTTGATCCTGTTTTAGTCATGTTGGTAATACCATTAAAAGTACAACCATTAAAAAATAAACTTGGGCTTGTTGAAGTCACCGCTCCATTAAAAGTCGATGTAGGGCCAAATGTTAATATACCAGTTCCGCTTAAGTTAAAGTTCTGGGCGGTTGCACCTATTTGCGTGAACTGCCTGAGCAGTAGTGTACCCGCAGAAAATCCGCCGGCACCTACCGTAATGGTTTGGGAATTAGCCAGACTTGCCGTTGCGCTGGTGTTACCACCACAAAACTGAACTCCCTGACCATTATTTGAATTGACAATAATGCTATTATTAAATACCGTTCCGGCAGAATTCCAGGCGACATAAATCGCAGTATTGCCGGTAGGAGTATTGTTAAAAGTGGCGAGACCCGTAAAAATATTGTTTGAGCTGTTATAGGCTACATAAATACTATTGCTGCCTGTATTATTAAAAGTAGATGTTGAATTATACTGGTCAGGATTGCCGTTTCCCATCATCAGGTATCCTGATCCGGAATTGGTCATCGTCACCGCACCATTAAACACATTATTACCGGAACTGGCATCGTTGGTGGCGCCTGTTTTGGTGATATTAAGCGTATTCTGAAAAGTGGTATTTTTTAAAGTGACCGTAGCCGAAGTGATGTTGACCACACAATTCATATTCACTGGTCCTGCAAATGTAGTTGTCGTTGCTGCTGAAACGGTAAGCGTACCGTTTTGTATTGTACCGCCATTAAATGCAGCGGTGGTACCATTGGCTGAAAGCACAAAACCACCCATATTAAGCGTACCCGTGGTCAGCGTAATATTATTGATATTCTGATTGGCGCTTATTATACAATTATTACCACCCGTAACGATTGTCACATTATCCGCTGCTCCAGGAATACCGTTTGGTGTCCAGTTGCCAGGAGTGTTCCAGGCCGTGGAGACGGATCCGTTCCAGGTATAAGATATTTGGGAAATAGCGGCTTGCGAAGTGATAAACAAACCGATAAAGAGTAAAAGTTGTTTCATAGGGAGATTTTTATTTCGGATAAAACCAATGATTTTTGTGATCATCGCATTGATTTCACCCATACCCAATATGCCAGTACCATTCCAAATTTGTGCAATTTGACAATCAACTGGTTATATTGAATTCCGGTACAGATTAATTCCGGAATTGGTACACTATTCCAAAAATGGTCATTTTCTACGGATTATTCTTCAAAATGACATTTATAATATCTAAGGGTAAACCCTTAGATTCTGCTAAGTGTAATAACAGTGTTTTGGATGTTTTATTACATAAGCTGTTCATATTTTCTTAAAAAAAATCTGACTTTTTTTTGCATTCCCGCCCAGGAACTACCTCATCAATTTTTTTTTGAGGCTTTTGCTTCTTTTGGGTTCGGCTGGCCCTTTCCCGTGGTGATCAGACTCATTAAACTTTGCTGAATATATTGACTCCACGCATTTTTGCAGATACCGAAACATTCAAATTTCGGAATTAAGCCCAGGTGAGTAAAGCGGATTTGGGTTTTTTTATCCTTTTGGGTGATGGCAAAACTGACTTTTGTGCCAGTCCATTCACTTTTGTCTTTTGTAAAATTAAAATAGTTGTATTTGACCAGCCAAACGATTTTTTTATCCGGAATGACTTTGATCAATTTCATTTGGCAATAATGGACATCTTTAAAATGATAAGTAAACTCATCACCCAGTTTTTTTGTACCTCCTTCAATTTCTTCTGACCACCATCCCCGGACATTATTTATAGCGTTGAATGCTTTTTCAGGTGTCTGATCTACCACAATCGTAGTTGTAAAATCTGATGATGCCATTTTCTTTAAGATTATTGATTTGAAATAAAGCTAATCAAATGTATCATCTAAAAGGTAGATCGAGGGTACCCGAAATGGACTTTTTAGTGGGTCGATTTGGACATGTAAGATTTCGCGACCGGAGGAATGCTGCAAGAGAAACGGCAAAAAAAGCCTGCCTATCAAAGCTTTGGGTTTGCAGGCTTGAAAGGATTGTCAAAAGGATTAGCACCATGCACTTTTAATTCCCTCCTGTATACTTTTGTTCCGCAGGTGACATAGAGGATATTAAAACCAGGTCCGCCAAAACAACAGTTGGAAGCTTGCCCCGAGGGCATGGGAAGGATAAGGTTTACCCGCCCTGTCTGATCAAGTACTTGTATTCCCATCCTGGTGGCGACATAGACGCGACCATCCCGGTCACACCTCAGTCCATCCGGCCAAGCATTTTCCTGATTGTCCGGAACATGCAACCATCCATAGCGCTGTTTATTGGTAAGGGCCCCATCTGGCAGTATCGTATAGATCCAAACCCAGTGCGTGGCCGATTCGGTAATATATAACTGGGTTTGATCTGGCGTCAGTTCAATGCCGTTGGCAAAACGCAATCCCAAATCCACTATAGATTTTTCCCCGTTCGGTCTGATCAAAAAAATCTTACTGGGCTTTTCTGTTCCTTCCGGCGCCGTGACATAAATATTTCCATTCCTTGCAACCACGAGGTCATTGCCCGCAACGCTGTCGGCAATGACCGATTCTTTTTGACCTGCGTCATAACAAAGGATTTGGTTGGTCGCCCCGGCCGCGGTATAGCGCTTTCCGTCCGGTCCGAATGCAGTACCGCTGGCCCTTTTGGCATCGAGCGGTAGCGTGATCAGTTTTCCGTCAAGGCCAATCTTATAGGTTTTCGAATTGGGAATATCCTGATAGAAGACTTCACCTGCGCTGTTGACGGTAGTCCCTTCCGTAAAACGGTAACCCTCTCCGACTAGTTCCCAATTTTTCCCAGGTACCAAAATATCTGCCGCAAATTGATTTTTAGAAATGCCGACGGCAACAGGCTGTGGCCAGTCTTTCCAAAGCCAGCGCATGACATCGGGAAAAATGGAATTGCCTTGCTGGCCGCTATGGCCACCTTCCCCCCACGCGTGCCGGACTTCATAGCCTGAATAGGTCAGGGCGCGCTCCATGGTTTCATTGGCCTTCCACCAGTCGCCGCCATAAATATTCAAATCATTGGAACCATCCTGGAGAAAAATCCGGATGGGCTTGGGTTCATATTTTCTAATTAATGTAGGGTAACGCTCTCCCCCGCGTAGGCCCACATAGGTTCCGATGGCGCTGAAGACGCGTGAAAATTCAGAGGGGCATTCCCAGGCAGCAGTAAAGGCGCAGATGGCGCCGCTGCTGGATCCGCCGATCGCACGGTCATTGCCGCTTTTTGACAGGCGGATCGCCCTTCCATCGCTGGCCTTTTGCTTTTCCACCTCGGGCAAGATTTCATCCAGAATGAAACGCGCATACGCATCACCTAGACCATCATATTCAAAACTCCGGTTAAACCGGTCAAGCGAGCTTTCTGTATTTGGAGCCAGGACACGGCCCGGAGAAACAAAAACACCGATCGTCACTGGCATTTCTTTATGGAAAATAAGATTATCAAAAACAGTCGGCGCCTTCCATTGGATTCCATCCTGGTTGATATAAACGCAGGCAGTTTGACCGTCTTTGTATTCAGCCGGTATATAAATCCAATATTCTCTCCATGTTCCGGGGAAAATTTTTGAGTTGCTGAAAACACATTTAATAATTTCTCCTTTAGGTACTCCGCGCTGCTCGATAGAGGCGGAATCGATTGCATATTTTTCTTCCGGGGCCTGTGCAATCGCCCGAGCTGTGGTGAGCATCAATAAAAAAACAATGATTTTTCTCATAATGGCTGTAGATGATAAGAGGCAATATCATCAATTTTACCCGTGTGCAGAAAATTCAAGAGGATTTTTTCGGGTTCTTGATATTGCTGAGTGTCACTTCGGTCATTCCTATTAAGCTTGCCATGAATTTTGCAGGCACTCTTTTCAGGAGTTCCGGATAATGGGTCACCATAAAATCATAGCGCTCTTTTGCTTTTTTTTTCCTCATCCCCATCAGCCGCGTTTCCCATTCCACATAATACCTCTCTGTAATGAGTCTGGCCGTAAAATTGAATTCTGGGTAGATCCTGTAGATAAACTGTAATTCGCCATAGGTAATGTAGCTGAGTTCGGTATCTTCCAGCGCCTGAATGCTTTCATAACTGGTTTTCTGCTGGAAAAAACTTTGCAGCGAGATGGCAATATCCCCTTCTTTCATAAACCAGGCAGAAACCTGGTCCAAATCACGTGCGTAAAAACAATGCAGTAACCCCTTTTCTATAAAATAGATATGGCGGCAGACATGACCAGCCCTTAGCAAAAACTGGCCTTTTTTCAGGGTTTTAAATTGGAGGATGTCCTGAAAGTGATGTCTTAGCCGTTCCTCCATGGGCTCAATTGCTTCGAGATAATCCAGTATCATTTTCATGCTGAAAAAATAACCCCTTTTTACAATAGAAAAGTTTGATAAATGTCAAACAATTGGATTTTACGATAAAATCACAAAAACGCACAATCCCTGTATTGAAAACGGACACCGCCAGGGTATTTTTCCAAAATAATACTGATTGTCATAGTTTTATGAGATTGGCATTTTCTTAGTGGTGTAAAGGATTCAAAGAGTTTACTACACATTACAAAAGCCCGGTCAACACATGCTACAAAACTTTTTAAAAATAGCATTCCGCAACCTTAGCCGCCGCAAATCATATGCGATATTGAATATCCTCGGACTGACTATCGGGATTTCCTGTTGCCTGCTCATCTTTACCTATGTGGCCTATGAAAGAAGTTATGATAATTTCAACACGAAGGCTGACCGGATTTACCGGGTGCAGGATGAAGAATATACCAACGGCAAAATGACCGTGCCCTGCGCTGCTGCCATGCCTGGCGTGGCACCTTTTATGAAAAGAGAATTTCCTGAAGTGGAGAATGCCTGCCGTCTCAGAAAAATACATTTTTTGCTTGCTAATGATGCCCGCAACATCAGGTTCCGGGAATCCACCGTTTATTATGCCGATGAAGCGTTGCTGGATTTATTTAATATTCCATTTGCAGAAGGGAATCCGAAAACCGCGCTGATAGATCCTGGAAAAATCATCCTTTCTGAAACAGTTGCCCATAAATATTTTGGTCAGGAAGATCCGCTCGGTAAAACGCTTACCGTACATAACAGCAACGGCTTAAGAGTTTTCCAGGTGTCAGGTGTCTTTAAAGACTTTCCTTCCAATTCCCACCTGAAGCTAAGTGTGCTCCTGTCCTATTCGACGTATAGCCAAGTCAATGGGACCTATGGAAGGCCGGATGATGTGCTTGAGACAAGCTTTGGATGGACGGATTTCTATACCTATATCCTGCTAAAAAAAGGTACAGATCCGAAACTTGTGGCCTCAAAGCTTCCCGCTTTTATAAACAGGCATTACAATGACTTACCAGACAATAAAGACCACGGAGATAGTTTTAGCCTTAGCCTCATGCCACTGAGAGATATTCACCTGTATTCACATTATACCGAGGAAGCCGAAGCCAATGGCGATGGGCAATCTGTTTCTTTTTTATTCCTGATTGCCTTTTTTATCATCGGGATTGCTTGGATCAACTATATTAATCTGGCGACTGCCCGGTCATTAGAACGCGCAAGGGAAGTGGGGGTTAGAAAAGTCTTGGGCGCTCTAAGACTTGGGCTGATCGGGCAGTTCATGCTGGAGAGCCTCTTACTGAATCTGCTTGCACTGATAGCTGCCATCGCAACTACCGTGGCCATTAAACCATTATTTGCCGAACTCACGGACCGGCCTTTGACGCAGTTTTTTTCTTTGCCCGCCATGTATTTGGAAATTTTTGCAGGATTATTTGTCCTTGGCACCTTTGTCTCGGGGATTTATCCCGCTCTCGTGCTTTCCCGCTACCAGCCTGTTGCTATCTTAAAAGGGCTTTTCAAAAATGCAGCAGGTGGAAAATGGCTCAGGAAAGGACTTATTGTGGGACAATTTGCCGCTTCCATCATTCTGATAGCCGGAACCATGATTGTGTATCGGCAGGTACATTTTATGCGCAGCCAGGAGCTTGGAATCAATATTAACCAGACCCTGGTTATAAAAGGAGAAGGTAGCGGATTAACGGATTCCGCCTACCAACACATCTACCAATCATTCAAACAAGAATTACTAAAATCCAAAGATGTGAAAAGTATTACCGCCTCCTCTGATGTCATGGGTGAGGAAATCCTATGGTCCACTGATTGGCTAAGATTGGGTAGCGGATCCAAACAGGTGGTTAATCTCTTTCACCTGGGTGTGGACTATGATTTTCTGAAGAATTATGGCTTGAAGCTTGTGGCGGGCCGGCCTTTTTCCCAAAGCTATGGGACTGAAAAAAAGGCGATTATCATAAATGAATCGGCCGTCCGTGCTTTGGGCATTGCCTCCCCGCAAGCGGCTCTTGGGACATTGCTTTCGGGCGGTCAAAGAGATATGGATTCCTCGCAAGTGATCGGAGTCATCGCCGACTTCCACAATGAGGGTTTGCAAAAATCTATTCAGCCGCTCATTTTATTTCCCAACCGGGATGGCCGTTCCAATTATTCGGTTAAACTGGAAGCCAAAGATCAGGCGCTCACCGTGGCTCAAATAAAAAAGATATGGGACCGGCATTTCCCAGCTGATCCTTTTGATTATTTTTCCCTCGATGAATTTTTTGACCGCCAATACGCCGAGAACAAACGCTTTGGAGAAGTATTTGGATTATTCGCCTTACTTGCCATTGGCATTGCCTGTTTTGGTCTTCTCGGGCTATCAGCTTATAATGTGATTCAAAGAACCAAGGAAATTGGTATTAGAAAAGTGTTGGGAGCCTCGGTACAAAGTCTGCTTTTTACCCTGTCCCGTGATTTTATCCTCCTTGTCATCATCGCTTTTGTGATCGCAATACCAGTAACCAGTGTCGCGATGGATGGATGGCTCCAGGGTTTTGCTTACCGCACTCATATTGGCTGGTGGGTATATGCAATTGCCGGTGTGCTTGCGATTCTGATCGCGCTAGTGACAGTAGGATTTCAGGCGATGAAGGCGGCGGTTGCTAATCCAGTTAAGAGTCTGAGAACGGAATAGGGAATCTGTTTTTAGAATGGTATCAAATCTTTCTTGCGCTTAATGTTCCACATTCCAGACGGTAACATCGCAGATTTGCAGAATGATCCTCATTTTCCATTGACAAAAAATTAGATTGAAACCGAGCATGTTGGCTTTGCTATCCTAAAAAAGAATTAACATTGATAGCGTTTGTTCAATCGTCGCCATAGAACAAAGAATATAAAATTTTAAAACTGAATATTTTACAGCGCTATCTTTGATTTGTAAGTACGCTCTTATTGATGTTGATTATCCGGATTATCATTAAACGAGGATAAAACCATGAAACGTAAAATGAAACCTGTTCATCCCGGATCAATCCTGCGGGAAGACATTTTGAAGGAACTGAATCTGTCTATTACTAAGGCAGCCAAGGTACTGGATGTCAGCCGTAAGCAACTTTCCGAGGTTGTAAACGAAACAGCGCCGATCTCTGCAGAAATGGCCGTTCGACTTCAAAAGGGCTTTGGTGTCGATGCAGGGTTCTGGCTGGACATGCAGAAAAAATTTGACATCTGGAAAGTTGAAAACAGTGGACGCGTCCACGGCATTCAGCGTTTTATTCCGGGAAAGGCTATTTAGTGTAGTGATAAGACAATTAGAATTTAATTGCGAATGATATAAGGAGAATTCACTTGTGGTATAAATTCAAATTGATGGACGCTCCAAAGGCTACCTGCAATCCTGTTAAACCGTATAAAGGCTGCTTATCTTTTGGTGATGATGGTAAGTAGTATACTTCAAATTCTGCCATAATAGGTCCTACACTGATGATGGCACCAGCTTCAAAACCAAAAAATGCTGTTCTGGTTGTTGGGAAGCGGTTCGCATAATATTTGGTTTTGTAAAGGATGCTGCTTTTATTTTCGAGCGGTTTTAAAACATCTCCCCCTAACAGTCTTTCCCCAACACCCAAATTGTAACTGAAAGAAAGTGCGTATTTATTATTACCCACGGGGATCGAATCTTCTATGCCCACTCCATGACTAAGCGTGAAATCAATGCCAGCGATGGTAGCCGATTCAATAAAAGTATTGTCCATCTTGGCATTAATACTGTCTAAATTATTAAGCTGGGAACTGTCCAATCTCCAATGTTGAGTTGAAACTGCGCCTACCAGGTTCAGATTCCAGGTACGTAAGCTATCTTTACTCCAGTTAATAGTCTGGCAAACCCCTGCAATCCAAGTACCAAATCCTTTTCCTTTGGCGGGTACCAATATTTGAGAGCCATAATTATTGATTACCGTATCCTGGGTGGAGGCTAATATGATTTTGCCAATCAAGGATGTATTTTTATGAATATAGCTAACCCCCAATGTCCCAGATAATATACTGTTGTTACTGCCAATGGTACTGCTCTGAACCGTACTTAGGAAATCACCGCTCGCCAATAATGAAAAATGATCCTTATCCTTTGGGATTAATTTGCTTACAACATCTTTAATATAATTCATCTTCATTTGAATATCTTCCGAGTCCAATATATGGCCGCCGAGGTTCCTAAGCGATTTGAAATACTGTTTAATATCTAAAGAATCTTGCAATGCTAAAAGAATATATGCGATGTCTTTGGTGGCAGGATTGTCAGAATTTAAGTTTTTAAATTGATTGGTTACGGCAGTGTCACCCTTTGTGAAAATCTGTAAGTATGCATTGAGCTGTGTTGGTTTATTAGAGGCGTACTGCGAAGCACTCAACCAACTGTCTCTTACTTTGATAAGAGAATCAGCTCTTTTTGCCGAATCCCTTTTATATTCTGCAATATTGTAAATGTTCACTGAGTCAGTCAATTTATTGATTTTAGTAGCTAAGCTTGAAAACATACTTGTACCAAGCAATGAATCAATGCTTCTATTTGACAGATTTCTTGTATAGTTCAGGTTATTATCTTCTTTCCCTAAATGAGTAAGAATATTGACAAAATTATTTTTTAGGAGAGAATCATTCCCTGTTTTAGGCTTGCCATATGTTGAATCAAAAAAGTATTCTATTGATTTACCAGAGTCTTTAAGCACTGAATTGATTTCGGAACGATTCCATGAAAAGGGATTATTTTTTTTCACTGTATCAATGATGGGTGTGGTAAATGGGGTTTTCTGAATAATACCCATATCGATAGAAGGCTGGTTTCGCTCATGTTTTAAATTGGTATTCCACAGCGTTTGGCTAAAGGCTGATTGCTTTTCCAATAAGATGGTTGAAGTCGACAACAAGAGGAATAATGCAATTCTCATACGTTTTGGTTTTTGAATTAACTAGTGCAAATGTTCCGAAACGAAAGAAAGGAAGGAAAGCGTTTTTTAACGGTAATTGATACCCGTGTTTTCACGGTATTTTGATGTTTAAAACACGGTTTCGTCAAAAGAAAGCGCTGGACGCAAATACTTACCTATAACTTTAGCTGAAGTATTTTTTTATCTTAAAACTTCATTTTATGAATCAAAAACGACTGTTCTCGAAGCTATTTCTAATATGCTCATTTCTCACGTTTTTCAGTTGTAGACATTCCAGTTTTGAGGCATTAAAGGAGAACGATAAAGACTTGGTGGAAAATATTATTACTGAACTAAAGCTAAATGAAGATTCTTCTGTAATTGATGGGAAATCTGGTTATTATAGGTATCTTGAAAATTTCGTACATCTGCCAACCTTTAGCGGAATAACAAAGGAAGAAGCTGCTCAATTAAAGGCGACCTATGATCAAAAGCGAGCATTTATTGAAAAACAATATGGTGGGGGGAATGTGATGAGAAAAGATCCTATTACAAATAATCAAGCTGATGTTCAAAGGGTTTGGATTCCTGTCGATCAATTCGATGCCTATTACCAAAATCTTGTATCAATAGAAGCTAAGAATCGTACGAAAACAGGTATCGAGATTTATTTTGGTTCATATCCATACGATAAGAATAGAGATGATTCATTGAATCCAAATGGCTCACATTTAAACGGTGACCTATTTTCTGGGCGAAGTACTTTATTCTTTGTAGGTACCGCTGACATAAAAGTTGGAGCAACTGACTACAATGTCTTGCGTCAAAAGGAGATACATCCTCTTACGCTGGCAATAGGGACAGCAGGCGTTGTACCAGATTATAACAATCATGGGACACTGTGCCCTGATTCATGTGCAAATCCATGAAAATTAAAAGTTAAATACATTCAATTATGCCCCTATTCTTTTGGTTTGAACTTGGTTCATTCGTTGTTAGTATTTTATGCTTACCGTACTTAAGGAGAAGCTATCTAAAGTGGTTTCCTATTTTTTTATTGGTAATTGTAATTGTAGAATTAATGGGTTGGTATTTGCCTAGAATATTACACAAGCACAATGCCTGGGTGTTTAATTTTTCTGTACCTTTTGAATATCTTTTTTATTGTTTTCTCTATTCTCAAGCATATTCGATTCCCCATTTTAAGAAGTTTGCGAGAATTGTAGGAATATTATATTTCATGTTTTGTCTAATAATCCTGGTTTTGAATAGTATTACAATATTTCAAAACCCAATATTGACTATGGGAGATTCTCTTGCTATTGTTTTTGCATGCCTCTACTTCTATGAGATTTTGAGTAAGGATGAAATTGTTAATTTGCTCATTGCCCCTATGTTCTGGGTTACCTGTGGTGTTTTTTTATTTAATTTAGGTGAACTTACCTATACTCTATTCCGCCCTATTATTACTAAGAAGAGATGGGACGTAACTCTTGCGGTTTTTAGAGAAATAAACAATAACCTTATTTTTTGGCTCTATGGATGTATTACAATAGGATTGTTATGCACGAGAATACTCAGATACCAGAAAGTGTCAGGCTGACAATTATGGTCGCTACCCTTATATTTTTATTGTTAGGTGCGTTTCTTATTTTTTTTCTCTTAAATTTTAGAAACAGCAGAAACAAAGATATATTAGAAAGGGAAAATTTGAGAATATCATTTCAGAAAACTCTTATGAGTACCCAACTCGAAATCCAGGAACAAACTCTTAAGAATATTTCCCAGGAAATTCATGACAATATCGGCCAAGTGTTGAGTCTCGCAAAGCTGAACCTGGCAACCACTGATATCGATCAGAAGGAGGCTGCCCGGCAGAAGGTCGATGATTCAAAAAACCTCGTGGCTAAGGCCATCCAGGATTTACGTGATCTGTCAAAAAGCCTTAATACCGATTATGTCACTGACATGGGTTTGGCAAGGTCTATTGAATATGAGCTGGAAATGCTCAAAAAGACGGGATCCTTTGATACAGATTTTGAGATAGAAGGCGGCGTTTATAAACTGGAAAAGCAAAAGGAATTGATCCTATTCCGCATAGTACAAGAAGTACTGAATAATGTCATCAAACATGCAAAGGCGTCCCGAATCGCCATAAAACTATGTTACCAGGCTGATCATTTCTCATTGAAGGTTATGGACAATGGCCAGGGTTTTGACTTGAACAATCTTCAGGACAAACAAAATCCATCCCGCGGTTTGGGAATAAAGAACATGCATAACCGAGCATCGTTGATTGGTGGGAAGTTTTCTATAACCAGTATTATGACTGAAGGGACATCAGTTGATATTAGATTACCCGTACTTAGTCAAATCATGTAATCATGGAAAAAGTCTATGTGGCACTCGCCGACGATCATATATTGCTCCGAAACGGGTTGGCCAATCTGATCCGAAGTCTTGATGGTTATGATGTACTTTTTGAAGCAAATAATGGTAAGGAGTTTATCAAAAAACTGGATCCCAATTCTCTACCGGCTATTGCTTTGATGGACATAAATATGCCCGAAATGGATGGATATGACACATCTATGTGGTTGAAACAAAATCATCCGGATATAAAAGTCCTAGCACTATCTATGTACGATAATGAGCAATCCATTATCCGGATGCTCAAATGCGGCGCAAAAGGATATATTCTAAAGGATATTGACCCTGCTGAATTCAGGGCCGCTTTGGACTCCCTGGTGAAGAAAGGCTATTATTATTCTGAACTGGTAACCGGGAAATTAATTCACGCAGTTAATTCTATCGGCGATCCGGATCAAAGTATAAGAAACCTGGTTACCCTTAGTGAACGGGAAATTGAATTTCTGAAACTCACCTGCACGGAAATGACCCATAAGGAAATAGCCGATAAAATGTTCCTAAGCGCCCGAACCATCGATGGTTACCGGGATGATCTGTTTGAAAAGCTACATGTAAAAACCCGTATTGGCCTGGCAATGTATGCCATTAAGAACGGGATCGTTCAATTGTGATATTCCAATTCCATGGTGTCCTGACTATGTTAACCCATTTGCTGAAATATTCCGATGCTGGAAAATATTGCAGGTAAGAAATGATCGGCATCATGAAAATCCGCGATTGAGAAGGCCTTGTATAGACCTGAACCTGCTAACCGAAATCGGTTAATACTTTCCACAATATTATAGTGATACAAATCTGTTCGGCAGGTGTCGCAAAAACGGACAGGTTCCTTCTGATGAATATTACCGTATTTTAATGATTTACATCCAGTTATGATGATGGCACTTGGATTGCTACCTTGTTGGTATTCCATAATTAACTATTTGATTTAATCATGTTTAGAAACTATTTCAAAATCGCCTGGAGGAACCTGTTGAAAGACAGGACATCTTCCCTGATCAATATCGGTGGTCTTTCAGTTGGTATCGCGGTAGCTGTGTTGATAGGCCTTTGGATTAATGATGAGCTCTCCTTCAATAAAAACTTTAAAAACTATGACCGCATTGCAGTTGTGATGCAGCATGCCCAGGCCAACGGGAATATTTATTCGGACCGGTCCATGCCTTTCCCAATCGGAAAAGAATTGCAAACGAATTATGGAAAAAACTTTACCTACGTAGTGATGGCCTCCTGGGAAGGAGAGCATATACTCACTAGTGGAGAGAGCAAGATGTCGAGGCATGGCATTTACATGGATGTAGACGCGCCCCGTTTATTTTCCTTGAAGATGGTGGAAGGCGGCCCCGATGGATTAAAAAACCCCAATTCCATTTTACTGTCCTCTTCCAGCGCCAAGGCTTTTTTTGGTTATGCAGATCCCATCAATAAGCTGATGAGGATCGACAACAAGCTGGACGTGAAAGTAACCGGCGTTTTTGAAGATTTGCCTTTTAATTCCGAATTCAAAAAACTGACTTTTATCGCACCCTGGGAATTATACGTGTCTTCTGAACCCTGGATCAAACGCCAGGCCGATAAATGGGATGATAATTCCTTTCAGACTTTTGTGCAGATTGCTGATCATACGGATTTTGCCACTGTAGAACGGAACATCATCGATACTAAAATCAAACATGTCGATCCCGCCGATAAAAAATATAAATTCGAAATATTTCTTCATCCGATGAAGGATTGGCATCTGAGGGCCCATTGGGATAATGGCGTAAAAACAGGTGGTTTAATCGAGTATGTGTGGATTTTTACCATCGTGGGTGTTTTTGTGCTGCTCCTGGCCTGCATAAATTTCATGAACCTGAGTACGGCCCGGTCTGAGAAAAGGGCGAGGGAGGTAGGCATACGCAAAGCCATCGGATCTCTAAAAAGACAATTGATGGCACAATTCTATATTGAGTCGCTGCTCGTCGTCGTATTTGCTTTTTTTCTATCCTTAGGTCTGGTAGAGTTCGTCTTGAACTGGTTCAACGAAGTGGCCAGTAAAGAAATGTCGATTCCCTGGCACAGTCCCGTCTTCTGGATGATGAGTTTCGTTTTTATCCTGTTTACGGGCATTATTGCAGGCAGTTATCCCGCGCTTTATTTATCCTCTTTCCAGGCGATCAAAGTATTAAAGGGGACTTTCCGGGTTGGCCGTTTTGCTTCCCTACCGCGCAAAGTATTGGTGGTTCTGCAATTCAGCATTTCCCTTGCCCTCATCATCGGGACCCTTGTTGTATATGATCAAATCCAATATACCAAAAACCGACCTATCGGCTACGACAGCAATGGCCTCATGATGATTCAAATGACCTCTCCGGATTTCTACGGAAAATATGATCTGCTTGGCAACGCGTTGAAGAATGCGAGAGCCATCACGGACATGACTGAAACCTCCAGTCCCCTGACTGAAACCTGGGCTGGCAACGGCGGATTCAGCTGGCCGGGAAAGGACCCAAGCCTTGCAGGGGACTTTAGAACCATTTGGGTGACACAGGAGTATGGCAAGACTGTAGGTTGGCAATTCAAGGAGGGAAGGGATTTTTCCAGACAATTCAGGAGTGATTCCTCTTCCATCGTTTTAAATGAAGCCGCGGTCAAATTCATGGGCTTAAAAAATCCCGTTGGAACACCCGTGCGTTGGGGGACCGATTCAACCGCAAAAACTTATACCGTAATCGGTGTCATCAGAGACATGCTGATGGAATCCCCATATGACTCCGTGGTACAAGGCATTTATTTTATGGATAACGAAAATGTGAATTTTATAGTCCTGAAATTAAACCCACATAAGAGTGCCAAGGAATCGATAGCCACCACAGAATCGATATTTAAAAAAATTATTCCTTCCGTCCCTTTTGAGTATAAGTTTGCCGACAGGGAGTTCGCTGCAAAATTTGCTGCAGAAGAGCGTATGCGAAGCCTCCTTACCTTTTTTTCGGCCCTGGCTATTTTTATCAGTTGTCTTGGTCTTTTTGGTTTGGCTTCATTTGTCGCAGAACAACGTACCAAAGAAATTGGCGTTCGTAAGGTGTTGGGCGCTTCTGTGTTTAATCTCTGGCAAATGCTGTCAAAGGATTTTGTCCTGCTGGTGGTCATTTCCTTTAGCATCATCACCCCTGTTTCTTATTATCTGATGCAAAAGTGGTTGTTGAATTATACTTACCGGACGGAAATTTCCTGGCTGATTTTTGCCGAGGCTGGAGTTGGGGGCTTGATCATCACCCTTATGACGGTAAGTTACCAGGCGATCAAAGCAGCTATCGCAAATCCCGTAAAAAGTCTTAGAACCGAATAAGCAATCCTGATTTTAAGGCTGTCCAGATTTTGGACGAATTTCAGGAATGAAAAATCCGGCCGGCCATCAAGCGTTCCCCGGGCATTTATTCCACAAGCGCTGTGGAAAACCCGCAACAATACCCCACCCTTCTTATTCCCTTTAGGCTTAAAAATGCTTGGCACGTCATTTGAAAAATAAGTTTGGGTTTTTCATAGGATATTGGATTTTAAACGGGCCGGATTTCCATCCAGCCCAATTTTTTTTTATACACCTGTGGAGAGATAGTTCTTTTAACCGATAGGGGGTCGATAAAGGAGCGGGTCAGGTACCATCTGCTGCTCTTTACAGATAGCTTAACCACCATGACTTATGGGTACTCTTATACCGATTATACCATTTGCATAAAGGGAAAAGAACCAGAACGACAATGATCCAAATAATATACACACCCACCAAAGAAAAGCCGAGACCTGGTGGCCGGAAATAGAAAGGGCTGGCTGGCGTGATGATATCCTTAGAAGAAAAACCCGATGCATAAAAGACAATTACTCCAATCAAATGAATCAGGTATAAATGCAGGATATAATAAAACATGGGGACCCGCCCAAATATATTCAGAATGGATATAAACCGGTTTTGAATTTTTTCTAAAAAAGCAAGCATCAGCATGGCGGGGCCCAGGGTCATGCACAGGTATTCGAGCGAAGGCGAGTACTTATTCGTATTGAGGAATGAAAGAACAGTATAAATAGCCCCCCTGGGTTGGGCAGACCAAGGCAGTGGGTCGCCATATATATTGATAATGCGAAGTAAAAAGAACAACGCTATTATTGCCGACCCAAGCACAATCAAAATTTTTCTTCTCCTGAAAGCTTCCATATCCGCATCATACAATTTACCAAAGTAAAAACCAAGGAGCATCACCCCTGTCCAGGGAAGGAAGGAATAGACGATGAGCACCATATGGTTTTGGAAGATATTATAGGTTGAAAAATTGGTAAAATATAAAAGGTCAAACCAAATATTTCCTTTCAGGGAGGCAAAAGATGGGTATTGTAAACAATTATGCCCCAAAACGATGATTAAGCCCAGTGCAAGAAGAAATTTTGCAGGAAGATAAACAAGCAGCCCAATGACAATCATGCTTATCCCAATCGCCCAGATCACCTGCAAAATGATTACATTATAGAAAGGATTTAATGTCCAAGCCAAACTGATAACAGCTATTTCCACAAAAAGCAACCAACAACCTCTTTTTATCAAAAATTGGCTGAGCTCTTTTTTAGATTTCTTCCGGCTTATCAAAAAAATAGAAGTGCCAGCCAAAAAAACAAAAACTGGCGCACAGAAATGCGTAATCCAGCGCGTAAAAAAAAGTCCGGGTGTCGTGGTAGCCATATTGGTTGGATCCATCGCCACGCTGCCTGCGCTTTTGAGCGAAGCCTTGAAGAAAAAATCTCTTACATGGTCAAGGGCCATTAATACCATAATAATCCCCCGCAACACGTCTATGCTCAATACCCGTGGTTTGAGGGCAAGTTGGTTAGTCATATCAGCTATGATTTCGGTTGCTAATCTATCAAAAAATATTTATCTGTTTATTTCATGGGAGATTTTTTTAGTCAGATTGGATGTTTGCGCTACACTAGACTACATTATGGGTAGAAGAAGTATGGATCGAGGGGAAACATGGAAACCCATTTTTACCTCGTTGACTTGACTATCCATGAAGGGAAACAAGATTTTCTAAATGACTGACCCACCATGCCCATTCCCCTTTCCCTCTTTCTGTCCCTGCCTGGTAGCCAAGAGCTTTGCTCCATAACAGCATCCTGGATCCAGAAATAATGGCTAACTCCATCATCTTTAGCCAAGTTTCTCCGGCTATGCTATTTCTAAGATGGGATTCCAGACTGGAGCGGTATTTCTCCAGAAATTCTTCTTTTGTTCTTGCGAGCCTTGTGGAATTAACGGCCAGGTACCATCCAATGTCGATACCGCAAGGCGCATAACCAATAACAGGCCAGTCAAACATCACCACATCACCCGCTGGCAAGACAGCCATATTTGCAATTTTCAGATCCCCGTGTATCAGTGTAAATGGAAGGCTCCGATAGGGTTCAAATATTTCTTCAGCGGGCCGGGTAAGCCATGGGATTATAGCAGGAGGAAGCAAATGGAGGGCAATCTCCCACCCTGTACGCATGGCATTTCCTATTACGCTATGAACTGGAGCGTATTGATCCGTCGGATGTGCTGCGGGGGCAAAAAGATCTAAATAGTCTACTGGTTTTGCCAGCCAGCCAATCTGTTTGACTAGTATGGATTCCCAAAACGCCGCGTGCAGGGAAGCGGTTGCTTGTACAATCAGGTCTTCTTTCTTCAAATCAATTGGCTCTCTATGGTCTGGAAAAAGATGATCAGAAAAATCATCCATCAATAATCCGATTTGGTCCTGATCAGCTGCAAAAGCAATATAGGGGCAATGAATACAATCCCAAATTTTTAGTAACCGTGGTTCACCCAATAAAAAAGCTTCCCTTCCATGGTGATCCCCTGCCCTTTGCGTTAACCAGTCCGTTTTGAGCCTGGTAGACTTCAAGATAAAGGATCGCTTAGTTCCTGCATGAAGCTCAACTTCCAAGCGCTGAAACAAACTACCGGAAAATCCACTTGCCGGTGAAAGAAGGGTTGTATTGATTTTTGAAATTGGGCCAAAAAGCGGCATCAGCCGTGCAGGGTTAGTCAGGTCCGCCAAAGAGTCAAATCGCACCATATTTTTAGAAAAATAAAAAGCTGGCAAATTTTCTCTTCTGAACCAGATAGCACCATCCAAACCGTAAGCTGCTCACAGGTGATAAAACGCTTTCAATAATGCCAGGATCAGCTTGCATAGCAATAGCTGCATCCATGTTCCTGTGCTCGGCCGACCGCCCAAACTCCAGATGGCATCACTTGAACTCCAGGTATCAATCCCGTCATCCATTCTTTTTTCACATCCGCGGGATCCATTTTCATCCCTTGGCCAATGGCATTGCTGTACACGGTCATGGCTACATCACAAACACAGAAAATGACCCCGCTATCCTGCAATTCATTAATGCCTATTTCAACCGTTCCGATTCCAGGCACCGCAAAGTCGCCTTTGGCAGGTTTCCAAAACGGGTTACGCGTCGAAGGTTTTTTTGTTTTGGGGTCTTCTGCCTTAAACACTTCACCAAAATTGTATTTTGCCCAGGTCTCATCAGTGAAGGCATAAGGTATTCCTTCATGACGGAGAACCACTACTACATTGCAATCAGCAGCGTGATTACCCGCAGTTTCGTTGGTTGCTAAAAAAACCCTCGACCAGACAAATGGAAAGATCCCATTTGGGCGGACAACATCATAGATGATCCGGTGTTTACCGGTCATTTTCTTGAAACATTCTTCCGGATCATTCATTTTGAATTCAAAAGGATTCCGGGCTTGCAATTGCTGAAGGGGACTGAGCATCCCCGCCAAACCCAGCGAAGCGGCACCGGCAGTAAGACTGCCCAAAAATTGACGTCGATTTTTACCCTTGTTAAGATCCTGCTTTTCCATAATTAGCATTTTTGGTAAAATTAAAAAACGGAAGGAGTGTTGTCAATAGCACAATCATGCCGGGGGTCCGCCGGGTCAGTTTGGCCCAGCATTAAATAATTTTATCCCTTAATGCCTTTACTACGGCTTCGCGGCCACAGTTCACATGAAGTTTGATATAAATATTGCGGATATGTCCTCGGACTGTATCCAAACTGATATGGCAAGCGTTTGCGATCATCTTATAGCTAAACCCGTTTACCAGATATTTTATCACTTCGGTTTCCCTTTCAGATAAATTGTATTTCAAGGAATTAGCAGGGGTCTTCCGGAAAGATTGCAGCACTTTTTTTGCAATTGAAGGCGAAAGCGGCGCGCCGCCATGAAGCACATTTTCGATACCATCCAGGAGGGCAACAAAAGATATGTTTTTGAGGATATAACCATTGGCCCCAAGACAGAGGCATTCGTATAATTTCTCATCGTCTTCCAGCACCGTGTGCATGATAATATAGGTTTGAGGCCGGTATTCTTTGATGACCCTCAGTCCCTGGATGCCGTCTGTGCCAGGCATGTCAATATCCATGATGATCACATCGGGTTGATGTGCTTCTACTACAGCCAGCGCTTGATCACAATTATCATAATCTCCGCATACCCAATAGCCCTCCACTCCTTCTAATAATATCTTAAGGGCCTGACGAAGTCTTATGTTATTTTCAAAAATGATAATCCGGGTAGGCATAGAAGATTAAAGATACTTTATCAAAGGCCGGAATGCCAATAGCATATTTATGCTATATCAGCTTTTATGGTCAGGATGCTTCCAGAACCGGGGCTCGATTGAATGATCAATTGCCATTTATGGCGCTGGGCCCTTTCCCGGATATTTTTTAGCCCATTTCCCGATATCGAGACTGCTTTATCAAAACCTTTCCCATCGTCAGCGATGACCATCTCCAGCAGACCGCTTTCCACCCGGAAACGAATATTTGCTTTTGACGCAACCGAATGCCTGGCTAGGTTATTGACCGATTCTTTAAAAATAAGGTACAGGTCACGCCGCTCTTCCATAGTCAGTTTAATGCGATCAAGATGTGGAGATATCTCGGCCTTTAACAGTATATTTTTTGCTTCTAACAATTCCGAAGCATATTGGATCATCCGGGGCAATGCTTCTCCGAGCGTATCAATTTTAGGATTGATACTCCATACAATTTCTCTCATGGTTTGTGATACTGTCTGACTATCCTGGTAAATCCGCTCCAGGATCCGGCTTACCTGGCTGTCCTCATGGAGTTGCTTTTGGGCTAATAAGCTACCCAGGCTGATATTCGTCAGGGTTGAACCGACCTCATCATGCAGATTTTTGGAGATTTCATTGCGGATTTGTTCCGTACGGACTAGTTGCCGGAGACGGAACCGGTACAACCCGTAGAAAAGCCCGGCAATGGCAATGAAGATCAGCACGTAAAACCATGCCGTTTGTATAAAAGAAGGACGGATGAAAAATCTGATCAGGGCTTCCTGATTGTTTTGGATCCCTTGCATGTTTTGTGAACGGACAAGCAATTGATATTTTCCAGGAGCGAGATGGCTGAAATTGATTTGCCGCTGGTGTCCTGCCTTTATCCAACCGGTATCTTCATCCTCCCCTGAGAGTTTATATGCATAGGTTGTTTTTGGACCAGCAATTAGGTCAACAGCTGTATAATGAACGGTAATGTCATTTTGCTGGCTTGAGAAGGCCAGGAGTTTTTGATCTTTAAACGCAAATGGTTCTCCATTTACCTGTAAGGCAGTAATGATTGGTTTTTGCGGTATTCGGTTATTATTAATTGTATTTGGGTCAAAATAAAAATAATTACCCAATCCTCCTGAATACAACCAATGATCGAGTGAATCATAATACAGGGATGCCGTAGGATATCTTACAGGCAAACCTTCGTTTTCCGAGCAATTGAAAAAAGTTTCAGTGCTGGGATCAAAGCAGGAAAGACCCCCATCCGTATTGAGCCATAATCTTTTTGTCATGTCCTGCCAGATGCTCCTGATATGACTATTTATAAGACCCCGGTCATGGCCATAGGTGTCCATTTTATTATTGGATATATTGAATCTTATAAGACCATTGGTTACACTTCCTAACCAACATATCGAATCGTTTTCAAAATAAATGGCATAGAGATGACTAAGCTGATTTTTCATGGCCGCTGGCCATGAAATCACATGGAAACTGTTGGTCTTTCTGCTCCAACTAACAAGCAGATTACTTGCATCATTGGTAAACCACAGGTCCCCATTTGGCGCTTCTGCTATCGAGAGCGGATACCTTAGCGGATAAGCCATTGACTTTGCAGGAAAATATGCAAAGCGGCGATTCATTTTATCAAAATAACATAACCCGTTTCCACGGCCTAATCCCATCCAAATTAATCCATGTCCGTCGTCGAACTGGGTCGTGATGGGCACTGTATCCAGCACGGCTGGTTTTCCCGGGTAAGCTGCGAGATGCCCCTGTTTTTTTGAGGAAATGACAAACCAAAACAAACCGGCCTGGGTACCCACCCACAGGCTATCAGGCGATATTTGCCGGATATTCCAAATAAAATTTGCCCAGAGATCATTTCCTGTTTTTTGGAGGAGAAATTGTTGTTGTTTTCCCGTTTTCAGATCAACTCTGAAAAATCCCTCTCCATAAGTGCAAATCCATAAGGAATTGCCATACCTGCTGATTGATGTCGTCTCCCGGTTAGCCTGGTTCACCGGCGCAACACTGATGAGCATTTCATTATTAAAAACTTGTTTGCTGGGAGAAATTTTTTGCAAGCCTTCATTTGAGGTAACAAGCCACCAATTTCCCTGGCGGTCGCCGAGGGCAGCATCATAAGAAGAACTTCCAAATAGTACCGGTGAGGGAGTACCAATGCTGGGTAAACCATGGCTCCAAATAATGGGAATAATGGCCAGCCCGGTATTATGAAATAAAAATGCGACATGACCTGAATCCAGAACGCCCACTCGCTGCGACCATAAAATATTTGGATAATGGTTATACGGGAAATAACAGGAACCCATCCGGTGGCCTGATTCATCCATTAACAGTAGGGTATCCTGGTTTGATTTAATGCAGAGCAGGTATTTATCAAATATTTTGAACAGATGCGCCGATGGGAAAAAAGATTCATAACGCTCACCATTCGTTCGCGTGGTCATTTCCAGTACAAAATCGAACTTCTGTTTCAGGGAGGATTGCTCAAGCCTTGTAACCCTGTTTGAATCTGCAGAACCTATATACCAGCCATCATAGAGGGAAATCAACATCGAACCATCTGAAAAGGGTATGATTTTGTAAGAGTACCTGATGCGGCGGTGCATAAAGTCTACATCGGTGAAAGGCGAAGTGAATACCTTTTTTAATATCAAATGAGGATCAAACACGTAGATGCAATTGGTGGAAGCTGCCCAAAGATTACCCCTGGCATCAAGTTCAAGCTCGATAATGATATTATTGTATTCATCAAATTTTTGGTTTTGGGTATAATAAATAGTGCGGAAGCTGCCATCATTGCCATCGTAAATACACAAACCGGCCTGCGTCCCAATCGCTATATAATTCCCGGGCAATTTCTTTAGACAGTAAATAAAATTATGCGGCAGGCGATTGGATTTGTCTTGGGAAAAATATTGCACCACTTCGGTTCCATCAAACCTGTTGAGTCCTTCGCTGGTCGCAACCCATAAAAATCCATTATCGTCTTGGATCAGATCGGTGATGGTATTGCTGCTAAGGCCCTCATTTACGGACAGTTTTTCAAGAAAATAGGATCTTTTTTGTGCTGCGGAGGTGAGAAATAATCCAGTACAGAATAAGTAAAGGAAAATTATAGGCAGCTTTCGACGCATGGCCGGAGGGTCGTTTGAGACTCCCTAATTTAGTCTTTTCCAGGTAAACCGTGATCTCCTGCATATCCAGGGCGCAAGTACATACAATGCCTGGATTTAATGGGCTCGGCATAGGTTGGTGGTTGCAGGTTCAAGGCTTGAGCCCCTGTTCGTATTTGCAACAGTCCTGTGCTGAAAACGGACATACTAATTCGTGGATTTTTACTAATTTAATGTGAACCAATTCTTTAGATTGCTGGCAAACAATTGGAATATATACTTCCACCACAAATTTTGCCTTTTATGGTATTCAATTATATCAAAATAGCCTGGAGGCGTTTAAGCCAGAATAAAACGCTTTCTCTTATCAAAATACTTGGACTAAGCATCGGTCTGATGGTATGCATGCTTATTTTTCTTTACACCAAAGATGAGATCAGCTATGATCAGTTCCATGCCAACAAAACCCATATTTACCGCATCACCCAGGATTGGCAGATTGGCAATAACCCCAAAGAGACGATGAGCATCACCAATGCCATCCTTGGTGAATCCTTCGCCAAGGAAATTCCAGGTATTGAGCAGTATGTGCGCATCAATGGCGAGGCAGTAACCGTAAAAAAGGATAATGAGGTTTTTGCAGAAAACCCGCTGTTTGTCGATGATAATTTTTTTTCCATGTTCAGTTTTCCTCTTTTGGAAGGCAATCCCAGTAGCGCCCTGAAGGATCTGCATTCTGTCGTGCTCACCAAAAATATGGCCAACAAATATTTTGGTACCACGGATATTATTGGCAAAATCATTCAAATCAAACTCAATGATCAATTTGAAGGTTTTAAGGTGACCGCGGTGGCTGAAAACCCTCCCCAGAATTCAAGCATAAAAATCGACATACTCCTGCCTTATACCTATTTCGAAAATTTTAACAGCAATAAAGGTTGGTTTGGGGGCAGCGTGAACACCTTTATAATGCTTTCTCCACAGGCGGATTTACCCCGCATACAAGCAAAGATGCAGGCCATGTTTGTTGCCAATACCAAAGACCAGCTTGAACAAACAAAAAAACAGCAGGGGGAAGCAGTTTCAATTACGCTTGGTCTTCAGAAATTGACTGATATACATCTGAGTACGGAAGCCGGTCCTGATAACGGCATGACGGATGGAAGCAGTCCGATGTATTCCTATATGCTAACCTGTATTGCCATATTTATATTGATCATTGCTTGTATCAATTTCATCAATATTGCCGTAGCGCAGTCGCTTAAAAGAAGCAAAGAAATTGGCATCAGAAAAGTGGTAGGCAGCAGCCGCGGCCAGCTTATCAAACAATTTCTCGTAGAATCCTTTATCATTTCCCTGATTGCATTTGCAATGGCTCTTTTTCTCACAGTCGTTATTTTGCCCTTCTTTAATGAGCTGGCCAATAAAAAATTGAGCCTGTCCTATCTTACTGACTGGTCGCTCTATACAGGGTATTTTTTACTCCTGCTGGCCACGGCCTTTATCTCGGGATTCTATCCTTCGCTGGTGCTTTCTGCTTTTCAACCTGTCAAAGTCTTATACAACCGCCAAAAACTGATGGGTAAGAATTATCTTACCCGGAGCCTGATCGTTGTTCAATTTGTCATGGCTATTTTTCTGATAATCGGGACGATTGCGCTGAACACACAATTGAATTTTGTGCTTCATACCGATTTAGGATATGATTCCAAAAATCTGGTGGCAATGGATGTTCCCGTAAGCAAAGCGAGCGATAAGCTTCCGGCAATCTTCAAAAACGAATTGGCGAACAAGGATAATATCCTGGGTGTTGCCGCAAGAAACAAGGGTAGGAATATCTCAGGCGTAAAAGCGGAGGGGAAAAATATATTTATTGAACTCAATAAAATCGACGACAAGTATTTACCCACATTTAAGATCCCATTTGTAGCCGGCCGCAATTTTTCTCCCTCCTACCCTTCCGATACCCTGCATTCCGCCATCGTCAATGAAAGTTTTATAAAAGAGGCCGGTTGGAGCTTGCCTAGTGCGGTTGGCAAAACGATTATTTCCAGCGGCGGCAAACCACTTACTGTGATTGGTGTAATCAAGGATTATCATTTCTCGTCTCTGAAGGAAAAGATTTCTGCTGCGATGTTTTCCATGGATCCCGATTTTAATTATGGGCAGATTTGGGTAAAAATCGATCCAAAAAATATCCCTCAAACGCTCGCTCTTCTTGAAAAAACCTTTAAAAAGATCCTGCCTTATTTTCCTTATACCTATCAGTTCAAGGAAGAAAGCAATGCAAAAAATTATGAGACGGAATTAAAATGGAAACAAATCATTCTTATTGCCTCGCTCCTTTTCATTTTCATATCCTGCATGGGGCTTTTTGGCCTGGTGGTTCTTTCGATCGAACAGCGCACTAAGGAGATTGGCATCAGGAAAGTATTGGGTGCGGCCATTTCTACAATCGTTTTTCTTATTTCAAAAGAATTTATTCTGCTTATTTCAATAGCTTTTATTATTGCCGTTCCGCTCAGCTATTACGCCATACACAAGTGGCTCCAGGACTTTGCCTACAGGATCAACATTGGCTGGTGGATGTTTGCCCTGGCTGCTCTTTTAATTATTTTCATCGCCATGGTGACCATGAGCTTCCAGGCTATAAAGGCTGCAGTCACCAGTCCAGTGAAGAGCCTGCGGACAGACTAAACCCGGGACCCGTACCCAAATAGGAAATGATGCATTGGACTTCTCAAACAACGGTAGCATGCATATTCATCAGAAAGAGAAAGGAATCCAGCAGGCAAATCTGCCTTTTAAAATATGTTTTACCTTGGATTAGAAAGCATCCCGGGTAATTCCGATGAATACTGGTTGGCGAAAGTTATACAGGTCAACTGAGATTTTTTTCCATAATAAAAGCTATTTTCCATACATATCAATCCATGTTATGGCGCTAATCAAATATAAAGTTCAAATTCAAAAATCGATCATCATCGTTGCCCTATTTGTGTTTGTCTACCCGCTGATCGCCCAGGAAAAGAAGCTGCAGGAGTTAACCAAACAATACGGCATACCCGGTATACAACTTGTGTGCATCAAGGGCAACAAAGAAGAAGCCTTCAATCTTGGGACGATCAGCAACGGATCGGATCAAAAAGGCACTGCAAATACTATTTTTAAAGCCGCCTCGCTGAGCAAAAGTATTTTTGCCTACGCGGTACTCCGTTTGTACGACAGAGGTATCATCGACCTGGATACACCACTGTACCAGCGTGAGCAGGCTTTGGAGGGGTTGATGCATCTGGCCACGGGCATCACCATCTTTATCAGCCTTATCGGGCTTTTCGGGTTGACGCTTTTTACAACCGGGCGGCGAACGCGGGAGATTGGGATCCGGAAAGTATTGGGCGCAAGAGTGACAGATTTCCTGACTTTGTTGGGAAAGGACTTTGTCAGGCTGGTGCTGGTGGCACTCGTGATTGCTTCTGCTGGCGGCTGGTGGTTGATGCACCGGTGGTTGCAGGACTATGCGTACCGGGTGAGGATTGGAGTCGATGTATTCCTGCTGGCGGGAGGGATTTTGATGGTGATAACAGTGCTGACGGTGGGGCTGCAATCGCTCAGGTCCGCCTTAGTCAATCCAGTGGAGTCTTTGCGTAGCGAATGACCTACCCTTAGAACGAATGTCATTACGCGTTGGAAATATCTCCTTTTTTGGATTTGAGTTCGGCAACTGGTTCAATCCTCTCGGATAGAGGCTATTTGTCAAACTTGGAGTTTTGCAGCATCGTTTCTATTTCCTGTTTAATGGAATCGTTTATGTATGAATAAGTAATCCCGAAATCGTACCCCTTATAATATTTACTCAACATAATAGTGTGCGCTTCACCTCGGCCTTCCAAGGTGATTTTGAGGTCAAATTTGTCAAAAGACATTCCGTCAATTTCTTGAATCGAGGAAATTGAGTCTAATGCAGACGTCGGAATTTCCTTTGCAATCGTAGTATAAAGCACATCTTTAACATGCTTCATAGTTTTCCTAAGGCCGCTATCGCTGCCCCGGGCAAAATCTTCCAAAGATGCCTGAAACATATTACCAGGACTGTTCTTCGCGTACACCAACACTTTAAAATGAGAAATATCTCCTTTCACGCCTGTGGCACCTTTAACCATACCCAGGCCTCGCTGGGTTGCTTCTTCTGCTTTTTGATTGTCAGCAATCTGAAAATCGGCTTGAACTGTTACCCTCCATCCAATCTCCTTAAATGTACAGGTGCTGTCTTTTTGTTGAGCGGCGGCTGAAAAAAAGATAATCATTAAAAAGAGGACTAAAGATATTCTCATGGACAAAAAGTACGATAATTATCCAGTCCGGCCTATAGAGAGTGGCAACCACCAAAATTGTTCCTTTATTGTGCAGGATGGAGTTTTCTTTAGACATGTATGATCATTTTGCATATTTTCCTTACATTGAGGCGTGTTTAAACATCTTGCTGCCATACTGCTTTTGGGAATACTGCTATTCAATTGGTGCGGATATCAGCTATTCATTGCAGCAGTTGAAAACAGGGAGACCCATACCTTTGAGGCCCGCATAGATGAAAATAATTATGAAGCTTCTTCCTTAGTCTGCATAAAGGTTCCCTGTAGTTCCCTGCCCTACTATAGCAATTCAAAATCATTTGAGCGTGCGGATGGCCGGATAGAAATGAATGGTATTGAATACAGCTTTGTAAAGCGCAGGATCTATAACGACTCCCTTGAATTGTTAGTTATTCCGGATAAAGCGGCAATGCATTTGCGAAGCGCAAAAAATGACATCTTCAGTTTAATAAATGATCTCCAATCCGGTCAAACTAAAAAAGCAAATTCCCACCACGACAAAAACAAAAGCTTTTCTCTAGATAGTTATGTAGCAACGGCCTTATCCGGACTAGGCGCTTTTTATACTGCTTTACTAAATGGGCATTTACCTTATCTGGAGCATATCCCATCTCATTACGGGGCCACTGCTGAATACCCACCGGACTTCGCTGTCTGATGTCCATTTTTCCCCTCCACCTCGCATGTCATCACATTGACGTTGATGATTCAAAGAAATCAGGTTAATGCAAACTGATGCCTTTGCGCAAAAAAAGATAAAGTAGCAAAGGACTGAGGTGGGTTCAAGAAGTTTTATTTACAATGAAAAACGATCACCATGCCACATATTACAGTTGACAAAGATCTGCCCGGGATAAGGAGCCTGATGGCTTTTCGCCCGGAAACCGCGGGACCCATGGGCGATTTAGCAAACGCCTTATTAAGAGATACCGTGGGTTTATCCTGGGCCGAACGTGAATTGATCGCGACTTATGTTTCTTATCTCAACGATTGTTTCTATTGCCATCATTCCCATGGCGCAATTGCCTGCATCTATCTAGGCGGGGATGACCAATTGGTTGACCAGGTCAGAAAAGATTACGAGAACGCTCCTATTACAGGAAAATTAAAGTCATTATTACGGATAGCGGGCAGGGTTCAAAAAGGAGGGAAATATGTAAAGCCCGGGGATATTGAGCAGGCAAGAAAACAAGGGGCAACAGATAAAGACATTCACGATACGGTACTGATCAGCGCCGCATTTTGCATGTTTAACCGGTATGTGGATGGACTAGCGGCAAATACCCCGGCTGATTTAAACAGCTATCCCTCCCGTGCAAAACAGATCTGCGAAAAAGGATACGGGAACCATATTTTTTCAAAGTCCCAGCCTGCAACCGAAAAAATCTGATTGATTTTGAAAAAACTTGTTTCCATATTATTGTTATCCTTGCTATCCTTTAACTGGTTTGGTTTCCAGCTACTCATTTCCTTTTTGGAAAACCGGGCAAATACCCTCCTGGATGCAAGGTTGGATCATGATGACTACCAGGAGGATGAATTAATTTCGATAAAAGTGCCGGCCACCAATCTTGCCTATTATACCAATGGTAAATTATTTGCAAGAGTGGATGGACAAATTGAAATGCAGGGGGTTTTATACAATTTCGTAAAAAGGAGATTGTATCATGATTCTCTGGAATTGCTTTGTATTCCAAATACTGTAGTAATGAAGTTGCTGACGGAAAAAAATGAGCTGGTAAAATGCATAAATGATATCCAGCAACCAGAACAGGGGAAAAAGTCGACCAATCATCCCGGTAGTAATAAAAACCTTTCCCTGGATCACTATACGCTTCAACATCTTTTTGAATTGAATAATTTGAGTGCCCATGGTCCGGGGATCTCATTTTATATATCTCCATTGTGTTCATTTTCATATTGCGAATCAATCGAAAATCCGCCAAAACACACAATCCCCTTTTCACCCGCAAAGATTTGAATTGCAATAATTGGGCTGTTGGGTTTAGCTTGTTCTGGCCCCCGGTCAGGTGCAGTTCAACTACAGAACTTTTTTTCTTTATCTAACTTCTTTTCTGAAATTCTTAAGACCAAAACTTTTACAATGAGAAAATCATTTTTTATAATGATATGGCTGCTCTCTGGGTTTGCGCTGCCCTATTTGGCTTTTTCGCAAGAAAGGACCCTTTCCGGGAAAATTACCGATGCAAATGGGAATGCACTGCCCAATGTGAGTATCACCCTAAGACAAGGATCACAAGGAACGATTACTGATGCAGATGGTAAATTCAGGTTAACCGTTCCGGCAAATGCAGTGCTTACCATCAGTTCTTCCGGTTACCGGACACAAACGATTAAAGCGGAGGACTTAACCGGAGAAATCCATGTAAAACTAACCGAGGATGTTGCCCATCTGGATGAAATTGTCGTCACCGGACTAGCCACTTCTGTAAAAAGACGAAATCTGGCCAATGCCGTATCCACTATCAGCGCTAGGGAATTAAGCGGCGTTGCACCTGCACAAACTTTTGATATGGCGCTTGAAGGAAAAATCCCAGGGGCTTATATCAATTCAAATGATGGCGCGCCCGGCGGTGGGATTTCCGTAAAGCTGCGGGGTGTTACTTCTGTGTATGGAAACACGCAGCCGCTCTATGTGGTGGACGGTGTCTTCGTCGATAATACTGCCACATCCGCGGGTCTAAATGTGGTTACCGCAGCGCTGGCAAACGGAGCTGCGACTTCCAATGCAAATGGAGGAACCCAGGATAACCCATCCAGCCGGATTGCCGATCTCCGCGCAGAAGATATTGAAAATATTGAAATATTAAAAGGCGCTTCCGCCGCTGCCATTTATGGATCGAAAGCAGCGGCTGGTGTGGTGATCATCACTACAAAAAGGGGAAGGGAAGGCCGAACAAAAATATCCGTTTCACAGGATTTTGGTTTCATTAAGGTCCGCAAATTATTAGGCGTCCGTCAATTTACCGCTGCACGGGCCGCCAGTTTGTCCAGCGACAGCGCCACTGGTGTGGCGCTTGCGGCCGAATTCACCGAGGCGCAATCAAAGGGTCAGATCTATGATTATGAAAAGGAGATTTTCGGAAATACGGGCTTTGCCAGAAACACATCGCTGAACATCAGCGGCGGCAACGCTAAAACAGGTTTTTATTTTTCCGCAGCGCAAAGGGATGAAGGCGGGATTGTCAGGAACACGGGTTACAGCAATTCGAGTTTGCGCCTGAACCTGGATCACCACATTACGGATGATATCAAAATAGGCATCGAAACCAATTATATCAACTCTTCGGCCGACAGGGGGTTAACGGGCAATGACAATTCCGGGGTTTCCCTGGGCATTGCGCTATCCTCCACGCCAAGTTTTGCCCAGCTTCATGATTCGGCGGGTGTTTATCCCAATAATCCATTTGCGGCCTCCAATCCTTTGCAAACAGTCGCTTTAATGACAAACAATGAATCAGTCAACCGTTTTATTACTGGCTTGAATCTGGATGCCACGCTTCAAAAAAACAGCGCAAGCGTCACCAAAATTATCGGACGGGGTGGTTTTGATTTTTATAACCTGGAGACCAACGCCATCTTTCCAAGCATTTTACAATTCCAGGCCATCAATAAGGGGACTTCCATACAGGGCTTCACCAGGAATCTAAATACCAATTATATTTTATCCCTGGTAAATACATGGACCCCTTCTGATAGGGTTTCATTGACCAGTTCGGCCGGTCTAACCGAGGAAACTGGTGATTATAATAATATCCTCGATGTGGCGACGCAGGTGATTTCCGGGCAAACAAATATTAATCAGGCCGGCGCACTTAACGCTACGCAATTGAGGACCAAATACCAAAATCAAGGCATTTTTATCCAAGAAGAGGCAAATATCAACGAGGTATGGATGCTTACCGGGGGCGTCCGCTTTGACCGGTCTTCCAACAATGGGGATGTTGCAAAATACTATGTGTATCCAAAAGCGGGATTATCCTGGAATCTTACAAAAATGGATTTTTTTAGAAGCGATTTATTTGACAATATCAAATTGCGCGCTGCCTACGGAGAGGCGAACAATGTGCCGGCCTATGGAAGTAAATTCACCGCTTTTAATATTTCAAATATCACGGGCAATCCAGGGCTGATTGTAAATCCGCAGGAGGGCCAACCGGATATAAAACCCGAGAGGCAAAAAGAGTTTGAAAGCGGCATTGATTTTAGTTTGTTTAAAGGAAGGCTTGGGTTCGAGCTCACCTATTATCTTAAGAACATTTATGATTTCTTAATGCAGAGCAATCCGCCGTCTTCATCAGGTTTTACGAGCGCCTGGGCCAATGCCGGGAATTTAAGGAATCAAGGTGTTGAATTAGGGATGAATGCCAGGCTGATCGCCACCAAAAATATCAGCTGGACCACATCCGTCAATTTTTGGTTGAATAGATCGCTGGTCACCCAACTGACTATTCCATCCGTTCCTCAGGGGTCTTTCGGATATGTGCTGGGTTCTTTCCAAATACAACAAGGAAAATCGGCCACGCAAATACTCGGTCTTGACGGGACGGGTGGCGTGAGCAAATTAGGGGATGCAGAACCGGCATTTCAAATGAGTTCTTATAATGAAATCACATTTTTCAACAAGCTCAGCCTGCGATTCCTCTTACATTGGAAACAAGGCGGCCAGAACATCAACCTAACCAATCTTGAAAATGATTTTGGAGGCACCAGTGCAGATTATGATAATGTCACCAATAAGCTCGGAGTCCCTGACGGGGTGTACAGGATTATGCAGGTTGGAACGGATGCGCATGAATTTGTCCAAACGGCCAGCTATCTGCGTTTGCGCGAAATTGGTTTGTATTACCTCTTCAACAAACTTCCGTTTGAATTTGTCAAAAGCATACAAATTGGCTTGTCGCTTAATAATTATCTCACGATTACGAAATACAAATCATATGATCCGGAAGTATCCAATTTTGGAACAGGGTTTTCAAGCGGCGTAGATGTTGATCCCTATCCGGCAACCAAACGGGGGGACTTCCATATTTCTTTTGATTTCTAAATGTATAAACTGCAAAGCATGAAAAACAATATAGCGATATTCATTTTATTTGGTCTCAGTATAGGATTCAGCTCCTGCAAAAAGGACTATGGCGATCTGAATGGGGCCACGGTCGAAAGCTTTACCGCCAACGCATCTGCAAGCGAATTGAACAATCTGGTCAGCGGCACGGAATCCGGTTTGCGCAACAATCTAGCTTTATACCTGGACGATATCGGCATCATCGGAAGGGAGATGTATCATTTCTCGGCATCCGAGCCAAGATATGTTACCGACTTACTTGGAGGCGGCGGGGCCACTTTAAGCAACAGTAATTTTTATATTACCAATCCATGGGCTTCGCGGTATGCCGTGGTAAAAAATTGCAATATTCTCATTGAAGCGGCAACGAATTCCACCTTAATCACAACCGCTCAAAAAAACGGGTATATCGGGTTTGCGCAAACCATTAAGGCATATCAGTTACTCATGAATCTCAATCTGACGGATACCAATGGGATACGCATAGATGTAAGTGACCCCAGCAACCTGGGACCTTTTGTGAATAATGCCGTTGGGCTTGCGGCCATATCCTCATTGCTGGATTCTGCTGAAAATGTCTTCGGGACTGCGGAAGTCGTATTCACCCTGGCCGGATTTGGAAATTATGGAGATGCTCCGGGGTTGACCCAATTTAACCGCGCGCTTGCTTCCAGAGTGGACATCTACCAGGGAAATTGGACAGCAGCGCTCGCTGATCTGAATCAATCTTTTTTTAGTTTGAACGGGGATTTTAACCTGGGCGTTTTTGATGTTTTCGGAACGGGGTCGGGGGACCAATTGAATGGATTTTTTATCCCGCAAAATCAAACGGGAGAATTGCGCGTGGCTCATCCCTCTTTTGCCAGTGATATTGATTCGGGCGATGACAGGATCAATAAAGCCACTTTACGAAACGCGGTGGCTTCGCTTGACGGTCTAAGCAGCAACAGGGATATATGGGTATATACCTCCAGTACGGCGCCTGTTCCCATTGTCAGAAATGAAGAATTGATACTCATTTATGCCGAAGCCAATATTCAGAATAATGATCTTCCCGACGGCCTTACAGCCATCAATATTATCCGCAGCGGGCATAATCTGGCTGCTTATTCCGGTGCGGTGACCCAAGCGGCATTGCTGACAGAAATGTTGTATCAAAGAAGGTATTCGCTCTTTTGTGAAGGACACCGGTGGCTGGATATGCGCAGGTATAATTTATTGAATAATTTACCCCTAGACAGGCCTGGTGATCAGGTCTGGACTGAATTCCCCTTACCAGTTTCTGAACAATAGATCAATTAACCACCTGGCAGTTTGGAAAACCTGCCAGGTCTTTATTAATTTTAGAAAAAAAGGGCTATATATATGGATATCAGATTCAGGAAATATATAAACACCGCATTTATTCTGGGTCCAATGACCCTGATTATGGCAACGATTGGCGTAACCAAAAATTATGGATTGCATGAAGCATGGATGATAAAAATCCTTACGACATGGCTAACCATGTTTCCGGCCGCCTTTCTGTGCGGTTTAATTATTATTCCGGTTGCCAACCGGATGACAAACAGGATAAAATTCAAACAGGCGGCTGATTTGAACAAATCCGTGGTAAAGGGGTAGGATCAATTAAAGGCTAACACCCACTTTTGCCGCAATTTTGACTAGCAGGTCATGGTTTGACTGCAGGATTGAATTATTTGCTTTTAAGAGTTTGTTATTGGCGGCAAGGACATTTGCATTGCTCAGTAACACTTTGTTGTTTTTTTCAATGGCCAATTTATTGGCTTTGATTGATTTTGAGTTGTCTTTCAGTACCCGGTTATTTTCCGTCAGGATCGCATTGTTCTTGCCAAGGATTTTGTTGTTAGCGGAGACGAGTTTTGTTACTTCTGCCATAAAATAATTGTTGAATGTGTAAAGGAAAATTTAAATTAGAATACAATAAGCACAAAATAATTAAAATAATGATGAATGCAGTGATGCCGGTTCGTTTCTACATATTTTTTTTAAGAATAAAAACTATTTCTCCTGAAATCCTCCGTAAGATCCAAAGGTAGCATTCCCATTGCCTATTTAGTGTATTTGGCAGTTGTATTGCTTAGCTGGATAATCTATGTCCGCCATATAGATTTATCCCTACTATACGCTAAACGCTGGCCCGCGGCACTAACCATGATTTTTGGATCATTTGTTGCCGGCTCGAGCCCGGAAGGAAGTGCTTCCATCTCCTACCCCATATTTACTCTCGGGCTCCATATTGCGCCTGCCATAGCCCGGAATTTTTCTTTTGCTATACAAAGCATTGGGATGACAGGGGCCACCTTACTGATACTTGGCCTGCGTATCAAGGTAGAATGGAATTATATCAGGTTTGTGACACTCGGTGGCATTTTCGGATTGGTTTTTGGCACTTATGTCATAGTACCGCTCGTATCCCCTGTGATGGCAAAATTATTTTTTGTTTCACTTTGGTTGAGTTTTGGAATTGCCTTATGGCGCGAGAACAGGCATCCTTCGCGCAAGGTATTTGACGAAATTGTTAATCTTAAGTTCTCCAATATTACCGGGTTGATTGTGTTCGGATTTATCGGTGGCATGATTTCATCCTTATTTGGAACCGGCATCAATATTTTTACTTATTGCATTATGACCATTTACTATGGTATTTCTGAAAAAGTCGCTACACCTTCCTCGGTCATCATCATGACCATCGAAACCATTTTTGGATTTTTTCTTCATGCACAGGTTGTTAAAGACTTTCAGGCCGATGCATTTGAGATGTGGATCGCATGCGTTCCGATTGTCGTATTTTTTGCACCATTGGGCGCCCTTGTGGTAAGTAAGTTACCCCGGCTTCTGATTGCTAAATTCCTCTACCTCATTTTATTTATTCAGTTTTTTGGAGCCATGCTAGTGATTAGACCATCTGGTTTCAAATTATTGATGTGCGTCCTGGTGGTGGCCGTCGGGTTTTTGATCTTCCATATTCTTGCAAGGATGCGAAAACCGGAGTTGCAATAATTTTTGTTTTGATCTCACCCTTGAATGGACAGTGAAAAATACATCCAACGTTCTTCAAGTTGGGGAGAAAAAGAATTTTGGGAGTTTTATTTTCCAGTACCTGGTAAAGAATACCATTTCGCAAAAACCTGAAGCCTTTTTCCAAGTTGAAACCACAATCGATGTTGGGCCACCACGGTTCAGTGGCTTATCTTTTGTGCCTTCCGGACCTTCTGCATAAAAACGATATTTTTGCCCAAGGGTCTGCGGCGCAAAAATCAGATCCTGCGAACCAAGCCATTGTGATAAATCAAAACAAAAAATTTATGAACCGGAGACAAATACCTTTTTGGAATGGAGATGGGCGGTTAATTCCCAGAAGGGAGATTCTTCAAGCTATGGGTATCGCTGGATTGGGCTCGCTGATTCCGGGATCAAAGATTTTTGGCTCTTCGATAGGGCTCCCCAGACCGATACCGGCAAAAATCGGTCTTCAGTTATATACCGTGAGAAATGAAATCAGTAATGATATTCAAGGCACCCTGGGGAAAATAGCGGCGATGGGCTTCGATTCGGTGGAAACCGCATTTTGGCCTGACCAAATCACCATCAAACAGGCTGCCGGCTATCTGAAAGACGCAGGATTATCTGTTTGCTCGGCCCATGTGGCGTTGCCGGTCGGAGACAAAAAATCCGACATGCTCGAAATCGCTTCGGCCTTTGACTGCAAAAGAATGATCTGGCATGGCTGGCCGGAGGACAAACGCTACAGTACACTGGACGGAACAAAAGAGCTTATCGATATCTACAATGAGTGCAATCATTTTGCCAAATCCAATGGATTGTCATTTGGGCTTCACAACCATTGGTGGGAATATAGAAACCAGGTAGGAGGACGATATGTTTACCAGGTGCTCAAAGAATTCGTGGAACCTGATATTTTCTTTGAGATCGATACCTACTGGGTAAAAGTAGCGGGTAAGGACCCAGCTGCCATCGTGGGCGAATTTGGAAAACGTGCGCCTTTCTTGCATATTAAAGATGGACCTGCGCGCTGGACAGACTCCTTACCCTCAGATAAACCTGAACCCATGGTCGCGGCTGGCAAAGGGGCACAAAACTTTCCGGCCATCGTAAAGGCTGCAAACGGGAATACGGAATGGATGATTTTGGAAATGGATCTTACGGCAACCGATGTGTTTACAGCGATTCAGGAAAGCTATGATTACCTCGTCAAAAATAGGCTGGCGAGCGGCAAAAAGCCAGCTTGAGACAGAATACTTCAGAGCCTCAAAAATTGAAGAAAAATTGAATCAGCTGATTTTCATTTTTTGAGATTATTTATTTCAGCGTTAATGTATCCGGGGATCGGTCACTGGTATTAGCGCATGACTTTGAATCCTTGCTATCACATGATAACAGGAACTCAAAGAATATTATAATTGATTATTTTAACTAAGTAAATTTCCTGATCAACATGAACAAAACGGTTGCGCGTGTGATTGCGCTGGAAGAGGCTTTCCTGCATCCTGAACTGCGGGCCCTCTATCCACCATCTTATGTAAAACAACTCGATCTAATCAGCGCCCTTCTTACGGATCTCGGACCGGAAAGAATCCGGCGTATGGACGCGGCAGGGTGTATACCCTTCAGTTCCTTAGCAATCGCCATGCAGAAATATTATTTGGAGATTACAAAGTTGGCCAGATTGGCGATACAGATGATGCCGAATGTATATCCCATAATGAGGAAAAACGCCGCCTTCCTGAATTCAATTTTGAATCTGTCATTATTTAAAGAGATGTTCATCAACCACCGGAAAACGGAGCGGCAAAAAGCCAGCTTGAGACAGACACGTGACAACAGAAAAAATTGAAGAAACATTGAATCTAATTACTTGGCTGAAAAGATTTTAATATTTTTTGCGTTTAATAACCATACTTGTACCTACAAATAGCGATCATACCTGATTGCTTGATAGTTCCTGAAGAAAAAAAATGGGTTTCAAAATAATAAGCCTTTCTGTTACTCCGGCTATGAAAGTAGGATTGATGAAAAAACCAATGACGATTGAAGATATTGCTAACTTAGTTGTTTACGAAGCTCCAAAGAAAAGAGGTTCATATAAGAAGATAATTCACAACAAATAATTACTATTTTTAATTCCGCCACGTCGCCAATGCGGAACGTTGTGCGCAAGCTGAAAAAAATGAAAAAAGCGATAATAATATTGATTATGGCGACAACAGGATTTTCTTCCTGTAAGCAACGCGGTAAATCAACGCCAGATATTGTTGATATAGAAACTTCAGATTCGGTAAAAAATGTGCAAAACAAAAAATCATTCAATGATAAAGACATTTATACCAAATATGTTTATATTGATTCTAACGGTAAAAACCTAATAATAAAAAATGGCTTCCCGAGAGGAGGAATGAAATACACTGACCGTAATGGTGATGTTTATAATTATGTTGTATTTTGGACTCAACTAATTAACGAAACCGATAATCCTCTTGAATTGAGAATGGACTTTCCTGTAAACTCATATAAGGTTCCGTCTTCGCTAGGTGAATATTATAAAGTGTTAATTCCTGCCGACACAATGACGTTTGAAAAATTCCCTTTGTTTCTTTACGGGTTGACAAATTTAGAATCTTATTTTGATAACAATATTCACAAATCGGCATCTTTAAATAGAACGATTAACCCAAAAGAATCAAATGGCTTTTATATTGTAATACTTGGCTTAACTGAAGGGGCACACGGAACTATGCGAACAGGGCTAACTTTAAAAGGACAAAATCTTTTTTACAGAATAAATGTTGATGGTTCATACAGTAAAACTAAATCAAGCGATAAAGAAATTCAATGTGGAAGCATTAATTTAAAAAATCTGCTTCTTCAGAAATAAAAAGAAGGCCAGCGTACAACATCGGGTTTAGCGTTATGCCGGCGGACAGATTAAATAAAATTTCAAACTGCGTCACTACCGCCTTTATAAAAAGCTTTAATTAATTTCTTTATTTCATTAATTTTTCAATTTCATGGATAAAACCTGATCCGATAGGGAGTTCAGCCTCCTTTATCCAGACACTGCTTTTGTCAATTTTGGTAATATGTCTTTTCCCAGCAATAAAGGAGCGGTGAATGCGCACAAAATTGGCGGCAGGTAGCAAGGCTACCACTTCGCTCATCGTCAAACGGCTGGTTATTTTTTTATGGTTAAGCACAAACTGCATATAATTGCCGTTGCTTTCCACATATAGAATATCGCCCAGTTCTACGCGTACATTTTCTGTACCACTTCTTATGAAAATAGGAGTATCTCCCTTTTTTAATCGGTGTTGTTCTGCGGCTTTACTGCATGCTTTTAAAAACCGGCTTTGTGAAAAAGGTTTCAGCAGGTAATCGATCACGTCCAGCTCAAAACTCTCAAGTGCATGTTCGCTGTAAGCCGTAGTGAAGATGACCATTGGCGGGCTAACCAGGGATTTTAACAAGTCGATCCCGGAAATATCCGGCATCTTAATATCCAAAAAAATCAGATCGATTTTTGCATGCTGCAAATAATCAATGGCATTAAATGCATCTGAAAAAACTTCAAGCAATTCTATAAAATGGATCTTTGCCGAAAGGTTTTTGATGACTTCCAGAGCCATCGGTTCATCATCTATAGCAATTGCTCTAAGCACAACTTTAAATATAGAAGCTTTAATTTATTTTTTTGCAAATTATTTTCTGACCGCCATTGTAAAAATAAAGATCAGTCACCTGTCCTGTCGGGTTTGTTTCAAATTGAATCTCAATTTGTAGCCTGTCATTATCTGCGATAAAATGATTATCGCTTTGCGCATAAAGTTCCTGTTTATGATCCGTGGTGGCCATCAGACGCCCATTTTCCAGGGTTAGACCTACCACTTGCCCGGGCCGGACTTCGTAGGAGCCAAGATATCTTTTAAGTATTTCGGTGCTGATGGTGATTTTGTTTTTTGCTGGCAGATCGTACGGCTCATGATAGAGTATGGATATTATCTTTTTTGAAATGAATTCAATGTTGGGGTCTTCAACGTTTGTTAAGAGCGCGATGCAGACATCATCCTGGGGGACCCTCTCAATGTCGGATTTAAAACCGAAAATGTCTCCGCTGTGGGAAATGACCCGCTTATTGGATATAGAATCTATAAACAAGCCAAACCCGTACTTATTCTTTTGTGGAGTATATGCTTTTTCCAAAAGGGCCTTGGGGACTATTTCATAATTTTGCAGCCCTTCATGCCATTTATATAAGTCCCGAACAGTTGAATAAATGGAGCCCGCTGCAAACGAAGCCGCCGAATCAATGACATCGGCACCTGCCGTCATGGCGTTTTCAGGGTATGACCAGTACCCGGTTGCTTTTTCATTACTTATTAAATGAGAAAAGTCAAAACCACTGCTGCTCATTTTTAAAGGACTAAAAATATATTTTCGGACTGCCTCAAAATAAGTCATTTTCGAAACCTTCTCAATTATATAGCCAAGTAATTGATAGCCTTTATTGGTATACTCCCAATTGCTTCCGGGACTAAATTGGAGACCGTATTTTTTTATAGAGGATTGTATGATGTCTTCGCTGACTGCACTGGAGGGCTTTAAATTACTGTCATTGAAGTGGTCGGTGATGCCTGAAGTATGGGTAAGCAGGTTTTCAATCGAAATACTGTCCCCTTTGGGAAAATCAGGATAGAATTTGCTTAACTTATCCGTCAATGCTATCTTTTTTAATTCAATGAGCTTTAAGATCACTATGGCTGTAAATTGCTTGGTAACCGAGGCGATTTGAAAAATCGTGTTGGGATCATTTAAACTGCTATCCCCGAAATTCTTAAAACCATAACCTTGCTCCAGCACTATCTTACCTTTTTCGGCTACGAGTACCGAACCATTAAATTTCCCCAGCTGCTGATAAGCTTTTAGCAATTCATCTACCTTATACCTCATGCTGTCCTGCGAAAAGAGAGCTTGTGCACATTGTGTTGTCAAAATGATTGCAAATAGGATTTTCATATTCATATTTTTATTAAAAGTTGTACAAAAAATTCTTTGCCGTCCGCATTTACAACGATTTCATGTTTACCTGGATAAATCAATTTTAGCCGCTCTACTACATTTTTAAAGCCAACACCCGATCTTTCTTTTTCCAGGTCATTTTCCCGCTTGGGGTGCATGCTGTTTCGCACTTCAAAGCGGATCTCTTTTTCATTGCAATCCAGCATGATTTTAATCCAGGATTTCTTTTTTAGACTGATGCCATGCTTAAATGCATTTTCCACTAGCGGGATCAGTAGCATGGGCGCAATTTGATGATTGCAGCTTTGTTCATCAATATTGTCCTCGATAGTAATTTCAGCGGAAGACTGTGTACGCAATTTTTGGAGCGAGATATAATTTTTCAAGTATTCTATTTCCCGGTTCATCTGGATAAAATCCAAGGTGTTCTCGTGTAACATGAATCGCATCATATCGCCGAGCTTTTGAATGCCCGAAGCGGTGTTTCCGGCCTCTTCATGGAGTGCAGTCCCATAAAGTGTATTGAGTGTATTAAATAAAAAATGCGGGTTGATCTGGGAGCGCAGGAATTGCAAGTCGGCTTTTGATTTTACGAGTGCCTTCTCAAGACCCCGTAATTTTAAAATCCGGTCCTTTCTTTGCTGATAAAGCAGCCAGGATATGGGCGTTACAATGAGCAGTTGCCAGGCCCATATGTATAAAAACGCTCCCTTATTTGGGCCGCTAAAGGAAAAAGGAAGGGCCAGCACGAAAGACCAAACTGCAAGCCGTAGGATTAAAGGAGGATTAAAGAATGAGTCTTTTCCCTTTGACGGGAAAAGCCAGTAGCTGTTCATCATGAATAATAGAAATCCAGGCAGCACAAATGCTATATAGTGGGAAGCCATGTTTTCCCCAGAGCTGGATTTATAGGCGAACAAAAGCAGGAGAATCAATGAAAAAATAACCAGAAACCCCGTAACCTGATTAGCGATCATGATGTGATAAGATCTTCTCTCACCGGGCCTTTCGATATACCGAATCATAAGTTGTCGAAGACAAGCATATAAAAAGTAGAACGCCAGGAGAAACAAAACACCTGCATACCTCGCAAATAAGTTTAACTGTGAATTGGGGTTATTCTGATTGAACCAAATGGAAAATCCGGGGTAATGGAATTGCCATTCATGCAGAAAATAAATAGAGAAGTTCATTGCCGTGCCAACAACCAATCCAATTAATAGGAATTGAAGGAGGAACCAAAAGAACTTTTTGATCATTTTTCGGGCCATTCCCTTCAGCGACATTTTTTGAAAGGATAAGGAGATTTGAAAAGTACCCGCTTCAAATTTTTTCGGAAATAATAATGGAGGAAGGGTGTACAGATTGATAAACAAATAAGATAGGTATAGGATTAGTGTCATCCCAATTTCCGGCAAAAGGACATTGCGCAATAAATTGAAAGGAACATGATTTTTGGTAAATGGAGCGTCAAAGCCCATTCCACTGTACCCGATATAAGCGGCAATGATAATAGCCGTGGCAATTGTAGCAAATATCATCTCGTGGTCTTTCCATCTTACTTTCATACTAGCAAGATTAGAACAGTTCAAATTAAGGTTTAGGAAAATGGGATGAACCTGGCCAAAAATGGGGCAGAAATTAATTTTGAGGGAAGCACGAGACTACATGTATAGTTTTTAAAGGACGAGACAAACCGCAGTTGGAGGGAGCGGAAATCAAAAAAGGTAGCCCAAACGAGTACGAAAAGTATCGACTACTCCCTGGTATAGACATCCACTATCCCATAAAGCCAGATGATCGGGCTGTTTGCAGAATTCAGGGCACCCATACTCAAACTATTTCCCTGGATGGAAAAGTAGTCATAGGTAGAATCCAGGATGGGATAGGAAGGCGTAGCACTGGCTCTATAAAAATGAATAGAATCTTGCTGAATCAACGTAGAGGCAAACAAAGTATAGGTGCCACTGTCGACCAGGACATTATTCAGAGACCGGGTCCAATGATTATTCGACTCAAAATTTAAGGTTCCCCTATTGATATTGATTGCTGCTATTTCAAAACCTGCATTATAGGAACTTACCCAGGTCCATTTGCCAACAATGGACCTTCTTAGACTGCCTTCTTTTTTGCAGGAGGAGATCAAAATCAGAATGGTCAGCAGTATCAATGAATTCTTCATCACTTTCATGTATTACCCATTGACTCAAAATAAACCGCAAACGTTGCTTCTTCAATCAATCGGGGCAGGAATGTCCAAACTGGTCTTTGTATCACCCCCTACTTTAGAAATCGGCAAATGTAACTATCAGGGGAACATGGTCGCTGTACTTTGTCCAAGGATCAAAGTTGCCCACTTCCACGCTTTGAAGCTTTTTAGCCATGTCAACCGAGACAAAACAATAGTCAATATGATAGGGCTTATCTTCATGCCGGTACAAATAGAAGGTGGGATGTTCCTCTCTGCCTTGTGTTTGCTTGTGGTACACATGATACGAACTAAAGATCCCTTTGGCCTTTAAATACTTGACCACATTTGAATGATTACTTTCCCTGCGTTTCCTATCCCAAATCGTGTTGCTATTAAAATCTCCAACAAGCATCGTTCTTGTATTGGTCATTAAGCTGTCGTAATGATGAATCGCCTTCCAGACCTGCTCTACATATTGACCATCCTCATCCTCCGGATTATTTGCCCAAATAGCAAACAAATTAAAATCGAATGCTCCGCCTGTTATTGAAATGGGTATAATCATTTGCAAATCCTGATTATGCCTATCCAAAACAGTGAAACGAAAATCACTGTAAGAAAATATGGCAAGACCTTTATGCAGATTTTTTCCAAACCATAGCAGGTCACTTGGTTTAGGTAAGTCAATTGGAAATAATAATTTGTCAGGGTGCTCGCACTCAGGTATTATTAAAATGTCAGGTTTCAGTGTCAAAATCATGGCAGCCTTTTTCCTGAATGCCATATTGCAGTTCCATGTAATTATTTTCATTTTTCCAAGCTGTCGCAAATATCCCAAAAAAAATGAACCCCCTTGTCAATTGGCCGCATCATTCTGTTGCAGGGCAGCGTTTAGATAGAGCAATCAAATTAGAATTTGCTCATTTTGAGCATTAATTGCCTTTTTTCGGATAACCAAACTAAGACCCGACAAGAATTGATTCCGGTCTTTTTTGGAAATAAAGCTTGAACGACCTGAATTATCGATTGGATAGAAATGTTGCCTATGAAAAAATAATTGAATATTAAAAATTTGATTATGGCTATTTCTAAAAGAAAGGGTGTTCCCCGGGCGCATAATGGAAAACGCGCTTACCTAACGAAACGGATATTGCAAAGTGCAGCAAGAAAGGGAATAAGGCATGCTGCCAAGGAGACTATGGAAGTTATGGGATATAACATCATAGCTCGGGATGGATGGGTAATAAGATTATATCCTGATGGCCAATTTGTTCGAATCTCTCCGATTGAACAAATTGGCCAAGATTAAGGCCTTGTCCAGAACTACCCCACCAAAAAAGCTCAGGCTTCGAGTATTTGCAGGTCCTAACGGCTCGGGAAAAAGTACCGTGATTAAATTTATCCGAAAGCAAAAGAATGAGTAAAGAGGATATACAAGTCAATACAGTGAGAGTTGAATATCACCCCTATTCCGCTTTTAAACTCTTTACCGGATTGGCTAGAGCTGTCCTTATCGAATGAAAGCTTACTGTCATCAGCGCGATAAAAAAAGCCAGTAATCCTGCCATTACAAAAATCGAACCTGATAACGGCGTGTGATAAGCATAGTCGTCCAGCCATCGCTGCATACCCCAGGCAGCTATTGGCGAAGCGATGATACAAGCAAGGAGTACGAGGAGCAGAAAATCCCTGGCGAGTAAAACGAAGAGTTGCCCCGCCGCTGCGCCCAGTACTTTGCGTATGCCTATTTCCTTCGTCCGCTGTTCGGCAGTGAAGATGGCAAGACCCAAGAGGCCAAGACAGGAAATGAGGATGGCTAAAAATGCGAAGTAATTGCTTAGCGTGCCGATAACCATTTCACTTTTGTAGAGTTTATTATATGCTGCATCCGAAAATTGGTAGCTGAAGGGAAAAGCGGGGTTGAGTTGCCGGCAGATTTGCCTTAAGCCGGCAATCGCCCCAGCGGTTTGGCCGGGCTTCGTTCTGACCAGGATATTGCCATCATTAAACTTTTCATTATAAAGCAGGATTAAGGGTTTAACTGACTCCTGCACCGACCCGAAGTGGAAATCCTTGATAACGCCTATAATCTTTCCCGTCCGGGCCCACATGTGCAACTCCTTTCCGATGGGATCTTTAAAACCCATCAGATCGACCGCCTGTTGGTTCAAGATAAAGGCGGTGGAATCCGTCGGAAAGGCGGATGAGAAATCGCGTCCTGTCAGGAGTTGCGACTTCATGGTTTGGGTGAAGCCCAAACCTACCATGACGTATGAAAAAGAAGGCTTGAAACTGGATGGCTTCCCTTCCCAATCAACTGCCACCGTACCATTGTCAATATCGGTGGGTTGTTCTGACATACAGGAGACTTCCTGAATCCCCGGCAAGCCGAGCGCTTCCTGCTTGAACAAACCGTAGTGTTGAATAAGATCTCCTTCGATCGGAATAGACAGAAGGGCTTGACGGTCATAACCCAGGTTCATGCCTTGAATAAACTTCACCTGCCTGGTCACCACGATGGTTCCGATGATCAGGATGATGGACAAGGTGAATTGAAAAACTACGAGGGCTTTGCGCAAAAAGGCCGCTCCTGTCCCACTCTTCACAACGCCCTTAAGAACGGCTACAGGGCGGAAGGAAGAAAGGTAAACCGCGGGATAGCTTCCGGAAATGCAACCGATCAGCAGGGTTAGTCCTACCAGCTGCAACCAAAACAGCCCGCTTGAAGAGGGCAGCATGATTTGTTTTCCCGTTATGGAATTAAAAGCAGGCAGCAGAAACCATAATGCTACAAGCGCCACCAGCATCGCAAGAAAGGCGAGCAAGACCGCTTCCCCAAGGAACTGGCCGATGAGCGAACCCCTCCCCGCGCCGATTACTTTGCGGACCCCAATTTCCCTTGCCCTCCGCATCGAACGCGCCGTCGTGAGATTCATGAAATTGATGCAAGCAATCAATAAAATAAAAACCGCGACCAGGCTGAAAAGCCGGACGTATTCGATCCTCCCGCCGCTGTTATAGCCATCCTTAAATCCGGAATGGAGGTACATTTCGCTAAAAGGCTGCATGATTAGTTCAATACGGTATCCCGGCGTGTGGTCCGAGCCGGCTTTGTCGAGCATGTGCTTTACCTTGGCTGCTACTAGTCCTGGGTTGGCCCCTGGTTTCAAAAGAGCAATCGTCAGCGGACCCGAATTGTCCCATTGCTCCATCCAGGGATGTTCCTCATAGAAAGCCTGCCAGTTGATCAGGAATTCAAAATGGAGCGAAGAATTTTGAGGCGGGTCGTCGAAGACGGCTCTCACGACAAAATTTTTCCAGCTACCTTTTTGGTCGCGGCGAAGAGTCTTACCCATGGCCTCGCCCACGCTTCCAAACAATTTAATGGCAAGGGTTTTTGAAATAGTAATGTCTTCGGGTTTACTTAGCGCGTGGGCTGCGGTTCCTTGAAGAAGGGGAAAGCTGAACATGGTAAAGAAGTCCTGGCCAGCGTAGCCGCCCTTTGCCTTCATCGTCCGGCCTGCACCCTGAAAGGTAAAGTCATCATCCCAGTCAGTGCTCACAGCCAGGTCAACTTCGGGGATGGTCCTTTTCAGTTCCTCGCCTAGTGGTGCCGGATTTTCGTAATCCGCCTCCACTTTTTCCGGCGAAATCTCGCGTTCATAAAATGCATAGAGTCTGCTGCTATTTTTATGGAAGCTATCGAAGCTACGCTCATCCTCTACCCAAAGCAGGATCAGCAGGCTGCAGACTATGCCCAGGGAAAGGCCGAGGATATTGAGGATCGAGAAGGATTTATTCTGCCGGAGGGCTCTGTATGCGACTTTGAGATAGTTTGTAAACATATTTTTCCCAGGTCTAATGTCTAATAATTAATATTTTGATCAAATATACAGGTGCATAATCCATAAAGTCCCGCGAACAATATGCCATATTCTTAAAAATTTATGAATCAATGATTTAAATTTTTTGCCAATTGTTCATTGCCCGTTTTCGATACTTTGGGTGTTCTCTTTTAAGAAACCCTGACTAGTCCCACAAAAAAAATTTCATAGAAATTCCGGGATCTTACAATTCCTGAAGCTGTTTTAGTATATCACTATTCTAATTTAATTGCTTTGGCTCGAAAATATTTTGTGGAGATACTAGTGATGGGCTTCACCGCTACCTGCCCGATGAGGGCGCAAATAAACAAAACTCCCTGATTGACCTGCACGCGGTTCGCTGAAAGCTTATATGGAATACCCGGATTTATTTGCTATTTCTCTTTTCATGATCTTGTCCATAGAGGCAGCTAATTGTTTAATAGTAAATCCTTTGGCTGTACTCGATATTCTCCGCCTCTCCCTTAAAGGCGCGATGATTATCATCGGTTTTTGTTTTATTCAAATTGGGTTCAAAAAAATAGGTATATTCAAAGCATGAGCAAATATTTGTCTATTGCAGTCCTGACCTTTTTTTCTGCCATCGCATCTGGGCAGGAAGCCGCGAAACTTAAGATAACCATATTGTCCACGATGGTAGCCGATCTGAAAGGAGTCGGGGAGTGGGGATTTTCGGCGCTGGTGGAGACGGATAGTTCGCGTATCCTTTTTGATGTCGGTGGACGGCCGAACACGGTAAGAGACAATGCGGCAGAATTAAACGCCAATCTTTCGGGTATTAGGCAGGTGGTGCTTAGCCATAATCATAAAGATCATACGGCTGGCCTTGTTACGATTCATCAGCAGTTCCCGGATGGGATAACGGCCTCTGTAATCTATATTGCTGCCGGCTTTTTTTTACGGACGGCAGCTAATGCTAATGTCGGGATGCTGAAAGCCGATTCGGCAGCTTATGTATCCTCGGGCGGACGTTTTATCGTAATCGATCGGCCAGAGAAAATAGGCCCGGGTATTTATCTCACGGGGCCCGTGCCGCGGCGGTATCCGGAAAAAAATTATATATCTGACAGAACATTGATTACTCCCAGCGGTGTGGTGGAAGACAATGTGCCGGAGGATATGTCTATGGTGATCCGCACAAGCCGGGGATTGGTAGTGTTGACGGGATGCGGTCATGCGGGTATAGTGAATACACTGGAATATGTAATGCAGCAGTTCCCCGGCGAAAAAGTTGTTGCAGTGGCAGGGGGGATGCATTTATTGGATGCGAAGGATGAGCAACTGGACTGGACTGCAAATAAGCTAAAGGCAATTGGTATACAGTATTTTCTCGGTGCTCATTGCACCGGCTTGAATTCCGTTTATCGCATTCGGGAGGTTACGGGAATGACAAAGGAGAATTGTCTGGTGGGGACAGTAGGAACGACATTCGATATCGACCAGGGAATCAAAATAGGGTGGTTGAAGTAAATATCAGCGGAAGATTCGGGCTTAATTCTCCTTATAAGTTCAAAAACCATCTGAGGTATTCGGTTGGAGCCTTTTCACCCGCACCTGACCAGACGAGCATAGTACAGGTATTCTGCGGTCACCCCGGTGAGGGCCGCCGTAATTTTGAAAAGCAAAAGTCTTAGGCAGTTACCGCCCGGTCTTGGAATTTTGTGGTTGCTCATTTTACTCAAGCCTCCGTCAACGGCAGCCTTGCTAAGCCACTTGCGACACAAATTTCCGGGGAGGAGAATATTACTCGCCCTATGAAGCCGGATTCAGTCGAATGACTAAAATCAGCCATCTTAGAGCTCTGCGACCTGCCCGAAGGGGCGCTAAATAAACCAAAATCCCTGATTGACCTGTACGGGGTTTGCTGGATGTTTACTCCAGACCTGCTCAATCGACGAAATAATTCCTTGAAAGCTATACGAATATCCATAGCCGGCTTCAATGCAACGACCATTGGATTTTCCTTGTCATAGACTTTAAAGTTCCCGTTTTTATTCCTTGTCAAGCCCGGAGCCCATGCGTGTCATTTACCATAACCATTTTGCCTTATTCTCTTGCTGCATTTTTTTTGCAATGGGTTCCTGTACGAAAAGGAATGAGGCGATCCATACAGGCACAAACATATATATAGCCGGAGATAACGGAAACAATCCGGTTTTATGGACAAATGGCCATGCTACTATTCTTTCCGCCAATTCTGGTTCGGCCAGTCAGGTAATCGCATCCGGTACTGATGTATATGTTGCAGGAGAAGAAGTATCTAAGTCATCTCTCCTTACGCCGGCCGGACCATACGGCCAGGCGGTATACTGGAAAAACGACATTGAACATAATGTGGGAATCCCCTCATTTATGGAAACTTCTGTTTCGATTGCCGCTGCGGGCAGTAACTTTTATGTAGCCAGTTTTGATTCAATAGAAGTTGGCACGCAGGCTCCTTTGAATGGCCTGGGAACCGGGTCGATTAATGCCATTTTTGCCCTTGGACCCGATTTCTATGCCGCAGGTTCCGATAGCGTGGGGGATGCAGTCTATTGGAAAAACGGGGTGTTAAACGTAGTGCAAAAAGGATATTATCCCACTTACTCATCTGGTTCAGATCCTTCTGTTGCTAGTCTCTATGTTTCCGGAAATGATGTATATATTGGAGGATTCAATATCAATGACCAAACGGTATACTGGAAAAATGGCGTCCCTACATTAGTGCAAGCTCGTGCGGGTTCGAATGTTTCCCAGGTCCGCTCCATTTTTGTTGAAGGCAACGATGTGTATCTGATCGGAAATTATTATGGTCCCAGCACTGGTGGCTACCTGGCTCCGGCCTACTGGAAAAACGGGGTCGAAGTCGATCTGCGGATGAACGGGGCTGTTACAGGCCAGGCCAATGCCATTTTTGTTTCCGGATCAGATGTATATGTGGCCGGGCAAGTTGGACACAGCGCCGCGTATTGGAAAAATGGCGTTGAAACCATCCTCACTCCAAATGGTTCTGCTAATTCCATATTCGTTCAGTAAGCTCCAGACTGTTTTGTTTCTAATGATATCCCGGGATATTACCGTCGACCTGGTCTTTGATTCCCGGAACTATGCGTAATACTTGCGAATACCATCAGGTTTCTTCCATAAACGCAATATGATTTCCATCCGGATCTGCAATGTAGAATTCCCTCCCATAGGGCATATTCCTTAGGGGCTGGACAATCTCGATTGATTTGCTTAAAACCTCTTCGTATAAGTGTTCGATCCTGTCCACAGAAAAAATAATGGTAAGGTCCTGGTTGTTATTTGCGCCCCTCTCCATTGGGGTGCCGGACTTAAGATGAATGGAATGACTATCCTTAACGATTCCCGCATAAAAATCTTCGTACCGGAAATCCAGACTAAAGCCTAATTTTTTTGTATAAAATTCAATGGAATCTTCAAGATGGGCTACAAGCAGCTGCGGGCTCATTTTCTTAAGGACAGGAACCGTGGATGGCATAGGTGCATTTTTTTTAAAAAAATGTGCTATATCAATTTTAAAGCGGCACTAGGCTCTCAAGGGCCGGCCAAAAAATAAGGTATAACCGTCGGCATCCATGACTTCAAATCCGCGTAACCCATCACCATCGTCCAGTAAGGGTTGGTGAAAGGTAACGCCACCCGCGCGGTATTCTTCGAATAAGAGATCAGGGTCTGACGCATATATAAATGCATCCAAGCGCGCCCATTCATGCCGGGTATGATTGGGATGAGGTTTCACATCAGGAGTAATTTCCTTAAGCATAATAGAAATCTCATCACGGCCAACGATTGCAAAAAAGGGCCCATCGGCAGGCGCCATAAACCGGACTACAAAACCTAGTTTGTCAGTATAAAAAGAAACGGAAGTCTTTAAGTCGGCAACAATAAAATTGGGCGATACGTAGGTGAGATTGGCCATCTTGCGCATTTTTTGGGATGGGTCCAAATATATAAAGAACAGCTGGAAAAAGGAAAGCATACCTGCGAAATGGCCTATTTTCCGCCGTAAATATGCCTCCCGGTTTTCTGTAGGGTTTAAAAATTTGGATTTCAAATCGTCACGCGACTACCTACTCCCCTTCTTTACCTAGCTTTGTTAACGTTTGAAAACTTCCTGGGCCGGTTTGCGCAAGCGGCTTCCAGCATGCGCTCACCTGAATGCAGATCCACCATCTCCAGTTTCGGCTACAATCATTTATTGAAGTAAGAGCCCGAAAGTGAATTATCATAAAATGTCCATCTTGAATGTTTTGATAAATCAATCAATAAATGGAAATTTGGTCGATCACACTCCTAAAGTATTCAGTAGTATATATATTGTGCCCTGCATAATCCACGGCGATCCCCCCTAAAACATTCAAACATCCAACACAAAGCGTGCTGACTACACCTGCAGGAGTGATCATGCGAAGCGACTCTCCCCCATTATTATAATCTCCCACATATAAATTGCCGTTGCCGTCAATGGTGATGAATTCGGGAATGAAAAAACTGGCTCCGGTCCCGGTGCCATCCTTATCGACCTGGTCTCCGCTCCCGGCAAAAGTGGATACCGCTCCATTGCTGATATCGATTTTCCGAATTTTATTATTCCCGGCATCAGCCACATAAATATTCCCCAGGGAATCCACGGCCACCCCGCTAGGGTTATTAAAGCTGGGTTCGTCAGATGGAATAGCTTGCCCCTGGATATTCAGTGAAAAAATTCCGTCAAGGCTCCCTTTCTGGCCTGTCCCAACGCCTGCCCAGCTTACCGGCCCGTTTTTATAATTGATGAAAATGAAATTGTCGGAGGCCGCATAAATATTTCCTGCTGCATCGGAAGCAACCCCCTCGGGGGCCCAGCTATTTACGGGAAAGAGGGTTTCAGATCCTCCGGCCGATTTGTTAGGAAGCGGAATCCACTGCCCGTTTGTGCCCGTTGGGAAGGGAACAATCCAGGGCGTACACCCAGTGTAAAATGTCCCATCCTCATATGCCAGGCCGGCAATAAGTTCATTACGATTAGCATAGACCCCCCCTCCGGCATAACCAAAAGTATATAGTGTACTCACCATCGATCCCCCAGTACTGCTAGCCGGGGTAATTTCCCGGATCTCCCCATTGCCCAGGTCGTAGACAAATAAGTTTCCCGTTTTATCCAGGACAAGGCCGGATGGTAGAAAAAAGCCCGCTTTTAAGGCTGGCCCGTCCACTGAACTTCCAATAAATACGTCATAATTTCCTACTCCGGCATATAAGTTTTCCAAAGCGGTATAGATATAAGTAAATAATGGGCCCTTCTTTTCCACTTCCCCAACCTTAACCACTACATCGCCGGTGCCCGTGTATTTTTGAACGAGAGCTACCAGTTGAGAATCACTAGCGCTGTAGAGCGTCGCAGCCACCCCATTAAAATACACACTATCATTTGCCATGTTGCTGCTAAAGCCCGTGCCTTTAATGGTTACCGCGGTATTGTAGGCACCGCTCGTGGGCTTGATGCCCGAAATAGACAGGTTGGAAGGATTTGTAGGATTGCCAGACCCACCTGGATTTGGCGGATTTTGTTCTTTTTTGCATCCTGTTATGAAACTAACGAGGGATAAAGTCATTAATATCATTAATGAAATCCTGGTAAATGAATTCTCTTTCATATATTTCTTTATTTGTCTGAATAAAACAATGGGTCATGCATCAAAATTCTAACGCACAAATATATCCTCCCGTCCCGTCCATTAGTATCCCCTAAAAAGGGTAATTTAAGTGAAGTGATCGCTTTTTATTTTTAGGCTGTCAAATAAGTTGCTTAATTAGTCTCTGTATGAAACTACCTCTATTCTCTGTTGTTATTTTATTTACTGCCACCACTCTATTTGGCCAAACACCCTGGACAAAGAATAGAGACAGTTTACTCGTTGAATTATCTAGAGCTAAAGAAGACACTTCCAAAGTTTGGATATTGATCCACCTTGGAAACATATACCTCAACAACCGGAGAGACTCGGCCGAATATTATGCAAAAGCATTTGGGGAACTGAGCCAAAAATTGAATTATGCCGCTGGCAAAGCCTACAGCTTAAGCATGCAGGCTTTTGTTTTATCCGCCGAATCCAAACTTGACGAAGCAATCGCCATGGATCTGAAGGCCATTGAAATAATGAAAACAACACCCAGGATAAAATCTTTGGCAAGTGTGTATAATAATACGGCCATTATTTATGGATCCAAAAACGATGAATCCTCGAGTCTCGAATATTATCTTAAGGCAGAAGCACTCTATGAACAAATTAAAGATTCTGCTGATATGGCCCTGATATATGGGAATCTTGGAGCAGTGTATATTGATCTCCGGGAATTTGACAATGCTTATACCAATACCCTAAAAGGGATCTTACTGTGCCGGTCTTTGCATACTGATAATTCCATCGGAACCACCATGTTGAACCTCGGTTCTGCCCTCGTGAATTTACAGCGCTTCGATACCGCAATTGTGGTGCTGAACCAGGCCGAGGAGGCTTTAAGGATCGTTAGTGGTAAAGGACCTAATCCGATGATACTGAGTCTTCTAAGGCTGGCCTTTATTGGATTGCGAAAATTCGATCTGGTCAAGAGCACCTCAGAGAAACTTTTGGCTGTCGCCAAGTCAAGTGAGGACGAATGGGGCATGGGCCAAGCATACTCGGGTTTTGTTGATTATTATGTACACGAAAAAAAAATCGGTACAGCCAGAAGTTATCTCCAGAAGTACCTGGAAATAGCCAAAAAAAGGATGGTCCCAATGGAAATGAGGGATGCATACAATCAGGCCGTTACTGTTGAAGTCGGCTTAGGAAATCTGGCCGCGTATGATTATTATACTGAATTGAGAGACTCCATAGATGAAAAGGTCCGGTCTGAAAGGATCCTTAAAAATACACAGGAATTGGAAGCCAGATATTCGTTAAACAGAAAGCAGGCTGAGATCGATGACCTGAATAAACAGAAGAGAATTCAGCAACTTGTCCTAAGGCAACACTACACAATGAACTGGGTGCTGGCCAGTATCATATTTGTAGCGGGACTGATAGGTTTTTTGTATAGCAGGAATTACCGGCAGCGAAAGAAACTATTGATAGCCAATACCCTGATTCAACAACAGCGAATCACAGAATTGGAGAAGGAAAAGCAGTTGTTGGCTGCTCAGGCTGTTTTGCAGGGGCAGGTGGAGGAAAGGACCCGGTTGGCAAAAGACCTGCATGATGGGTTGGGAAGTATATTATCGAGCGCAAAATATTCATTCAATCATATGAAAGAAAATTTCGTCATCACGCCGGAAAATAATGCTGCATTTGAAAAAAGTATGAGCATGCTGGATAAGTCGATTAGTGAGCTGCGAAGAGTTGCGCACAATATGATGCCAGAGGCTTTGACGAAATTCGGGCTGGATACTGCCTTAAAGGATTTCTGCAACAGTGTGGATCAGAGCGGGGCCCTGCAACTGACGTACCAGTCTTTTGGCCTGGAGGGATCTCCGATCTCCGAGGTTGCGGCCACCGGCGTATACCGGATTATCCAGGAGTTGGTCAATAATATCCTGAAACATGCCCATGCCTCCACAGCTCTTGTCCAGCTCATAAGGAATAGTGAGGTACTGAGCATTACAGTAGAAGATAATGGAATAGGTTTTGACGAAGCTATTCTTCAAAATAGTGATGGAATGGGTTATCTTAATCTGAAAAACCGGGTAGCTTTTATGAAAGGAGGCCTAGATATTCAATCTGGGAAAGGTAAAGGCACGTCGGTAAATATAGAAATTCCAAACATCTCCGCATGATCAAAGTAATTATTACTAATGATCAGTTGATCACCAAAGGAAGAGACGACCAACCGGGAGACAATTCAACAAGCCCACCATACTATCTGCGTATAACTGTCACCCTTAAGAAGTTGCCGGTAATGCATGTGGAATCAGCAGCCGTGCTCTTATTCTGACTGTTAAACAAAACTTCCAATTCACACTGCAAATCACCCGCTTTGCCATTTTTTTCAGCAGCCTCGAAGGCATTCATGGTAGGACCATAATAGTTTTTGAATCTGTCGACGAATTCCGACGGGCTGCAAGAGGCTTTGAATATAACAGCATCCTTAAAGAATGATATGTCTTCTTTTGCAACCCCTGCCTGACCAAAACGTTCGATTACATGGCTTTCAACCCCCCACAACATAGGACTTACAAAACCCTCAGGCGGCGCTGGCGTATAGGCAGAACTTATTTTTAATATTTGCGCCACAAGCGTTGGATCGCCTGGTATCCAGTTTCCCATAATGATTCTTCCTCCGGGACGGGTAACTCGAACCATTTCCTTAGCTACATCCAATGGTTTTGGCGCGAACATAGCGCCGAAAATGCTGACGAGCAGGTCAAAACTATGGTCCTTCAGCTCATGCAGATCGGATGCATCACCTTCACTGAATGTACAATTTGTCAATCCTTCTGACTTTGCCCTCATTTTTGCCGCTTCTACGAGATTATTGGCTATGTCAACTCCCAGAACCTCTGCTCCCAGTCTGGCTTCTGGTATGGCTGTGTTACCATCACCACAAGCAAGATCCAGTACCTTGAGACCCTTGGTAATTCCCAGTTGCGCTACGAGTGCAGTACTGCTTTCCCGGATGCTTTCTGCGATTTGAGTGAAATCGCCTTTTTCCCATAATGCTTTGTTAAGATTCATACCGTTATATTTTATTAATGAATTCAGTAACCATCCGTACACCAGGCCCAATTATTTCTACCATTTTATTTCTATAATCACTTCAGGATCCTTTTCACAGGTTCTGAAGTTGAAAAAAAATCAGGCCAATTAGCTGCTAACCGGCTTGTTTGAGTTTTGCACTAACCGTTCGACTACTATATTTCTTTTCCAGGGCATAGTGCAACGCTTAAAATGAAATTCAAATATAGCTTTCACTTGCTACCAACTGATGACTTAAAAGTTCAATTATTTGACTTAGAAGGCCAAGCTTAAAATTTAGGAAAATTCCTTAATTTAGATATCATGGATAATTTTTTTGAGCGCGTTTTACAGCATCCCGAATTCTACAAGCAGTTTAATTGCGGCAAATCGCTTATTACTGTTTTCAATTGCCCGATGGAAGCCAGGTTGATGAAGACGCGTTTTGCAGACCTATGGACTCAATACAATTGCCTGTTTTATGTGATCGATGGCCGGAAAATTTGGCATACTCCTGCTGGTACTTACGATATTCAAAAGGATAGCTGTGTTTTTGTAAGAAAAGGAGGATTTATCTTGGAGCAATTAATGGATACCGGATTTTGTGTAATCTTATTTTTTATTCCCGATGATTTTATTTGCGACACTTTGCATACAAAATCAAAACCTTTACCAAATTATGTCCAACATTTTGAACCCGTCATGCTGCTTGAATCAAATGAACTCTTGAAAAGTTTCTTTATTTCAATGTCCACGTATTTTGCAGAAACTCTTGATCCGGATTCAACCCTGCTGGAACTCAAATTCAAAGAACTAATCCTTAACGTTGCAGATAATGCGCTCAATAAAGAGCTTTTATCCTATTTCTGTTATTTGCTACATGAACCGCAGACCTTGCTATTGAAAAGAGTAATGGAAGAGAATTTTTGTTATAATCTGAAACTAGAAGTCTATGCTGAATTATGTAACCGCAGTCTGTCAGCTTTTAAAAGGGATTTCGAAAAGGTCTTCCACTGTACACCTGGCAAGTGGTTACTTGAAAAACGATTGCGTCATTCGCTGCATTTAATGAGTAATCTTAAAAAAACAGTCAGTGAAGCAGCTTTTGAAAGTGGCTTTGAAAATCCTTCTCATTTCAGCCGCACCTTTAAAACCCGATTTGGTAAGAGGCCGACTGCGCTGAAAAGCCTTATTAATCAAGAAAATTGAAACATCAGGGTTTCTACAATCCGGGTATATGTTGGTAAACTGGAGTCCTGGATATTTATCGGATTTAATGATTAAGCATGATTTCTTCACCTGACTCCCTTTGCCAATACAAATTCTCCTGGAACTTCATACTTTTCTCCTTTCTTAAATGGTTCCAGGGAATGCAGGTAAGCAGCATGGACTTCCTGTTTTATTGTTTCGCTGAATTTATGATAAGCCAGTGCAACAGGTCCTCCTGCGAATGCTGCTCCTAAAGCCTCTTTTGAATCCTTGTATAAAAGGATTGTGCTGATGCGCTTGACCGTAATTTCGGTAAATCCAGCCTCTTTAATAATAAGCTCAAGCATATTTGGGTTGCCCAGGTTAAAAAACATCGGGCAGACCTCGGAAGCAACATGCTGATCGACGATTTCGAAAATGTCCGACCAACCACAATTGGCCCGTTGTCCCCAAACTGCCGCCACTATCCGGCCCTCGGGCTTCAGCACCCTGCGCAATTCCTTTAAGGCTTTGAGGGGATCAGGCATATACATCAAGCCCAGTGCGCAAAATGCAACGTCAAAGGAGCCGTCTTCCAGATGAAGATCTTCGCAGTCCATCCGTTCAAACCGCACCCTGTTTTCATTTTTCTGCACAGCAAGCAAAGTTGCCGTTTCAATCATTTTATCCGAAATGTCGGTACCCAGAACCCTTCCTTCATCGCCAATCTTTGTAAGCGCTTGAAAACTAACCAGGCCGGTACCGCAAGCGGTATCCAGAATGCGCTCACCTTGATGAAGATCCGCCATCTCCAGCAAAAGGTCCTGGGCAGGTTTCAATTGATTCTGCCAAAAAGCTTCATAATAGGGCGATGCCTTATCCCATCCATAGCGCTGAACCCTTCTTTGTAATCCCGGTTCCATTTCAATGTGGTATTTCAGTAATAAAATTAACTTTACGGTGGCAGGTCTGCGATCGGGTGAAGATATCCAGGTAAGGACTGTGCTTATCTGCTTCATCCAACATCTCTATAATCTTATCTTCATGCGCAGGGCTATCAATCGTTACCGTATACCTTATCTGCAGGTATCCCGGCGGCACATGCAAGGCAGTTCCAAACAAAGCACCATCATTATAATCAGCTTGTATCTCTACTTCAAGTGCTGCAATGGGGATATCCATTGTTGCTGCCTTCATCATATAACCAATAGCTAAGCAGCTTCCTAGTGCGGCACGGCCAAAAACGCCTGGGGTCGGACCTGCAGCTTTTCCCCCCACCTGTTCAGGCATGTCCGCGATAAAAGTATAACTGCCTTCCCGGATTTCGCAAGTGAGTCCATCTTTAATACTCGCTCTTGAGATCCCCGTTCCCATGCCGAATGCCGGACGCTGGGTTAGCGCAGCTGAAACACGCTCAATTGCGGATTTTATTTTATGATTTGCTTCCATATGCAAATGTTTACAGAAAGTTACATATAATTTGGTTTTTACAAATACAACTAGAAAAAAGGCTTCATTCAAGCGGCAATATCTGCCTTGCGCCCATCGATAAGATCTTATGTAAGCGACGTTGCAGCTTGTTGAACTGGACGGTCTTGGTCACGTACCCCATATCGAAGCATTTGATACATTCATTCAACCCTTGCTTGCCTTTTTGAAATCTTAAGCGTATTCGAATGCATGTAGCTTCAGTGCTAGCGCACCCTAAGGCAATTTGCCAACTTCCACCTTTTAACCAGATGTTAGTCCTTTAATTTTTTCAAATCCTTCAGCCCCCACTCCTGAATGACACCAATGACAGGCATTAAGGACTGACCATAATGAGTAATCTTATATTCCACGTGTGGAGGAATTTCTGCATAGACAATCCGCTCTAAGATCCCATCTTCTTCCAACTCCCTCAATTGATTTACCAACATCTGCTTGCTTATATGGGGGATTGCCTTGTGCAATAAACTAAACCTGTTACATTTTTTACTAATGGCGTAAATCACCAACACCTTCCATTTTCCCCCAATCCTGTTCAGAAAATGGGTAACGCCACAATTGGTTGGATTATAATCCTTGTTCTTTCGTTTGGGCTCCATTGGTCTATAATTTTGTACTATGCCATATTCTTTTGACTACACATCTATTATGGACAAAAATAGCCATTTTGCAAAACAAAAATGAAGCAGATGTACACAAGACGCTTAACAACGGTAACCATCTTATTTTTGATAATTGGTATTTTTGATACTGTTCCGGCACAAAACAAACAAGTAAAATCTCAAAAACAAAAAACAATGACAATTGAACAAATCAAACAATCCATGCTCGGCCAATGGGTTAGCATTGCTCCCGAAATACGCCCAAGCATTGCTAAAAATCCTGATGGGAGTATGAAACCATTTTATCTCAAAAGAGATTTTACCTATTTGCCCGGAGACAAATTTCAACTCGATGTGATCAACTCGGCTGATGCTTACGGGAAAGTTCCTTTAGTAAAAATCAGTATTAAAGGCAATATCGTTTGGCAAGGCGAGCACCCCATTGCGCAAGGGGCTCAAAAAGTAAAGTTTACGGCTGATGACCTCTATGAAGTAACGCCATTAATCCAAGGTTTTGCAGACGCCATGAATCAACTTGCTGCCAAAGGTTTTGATACATGGGAACTGAATAAAACACAAAGTATTTTGGGAAAAGCATTTGCGCCATTTGGACTTAGCGAAGGGCAAATATTTGCCGAATACGATTTGATTTATTTGTTCAATGACATGCTGTTTTGGGGTGCAAGAAATGTAGACGGACGAGGCTTTGACAAAGAAGAAAACAGACCCACCAATTTGCAAATTCCACTGGTTAAAAAATAGTCAGCATTAAATCCTTTAGGATTATTAGTAAACTTCTATCTTTTCCTGGTATAGATACTCTTGGAACCTGGACCTTCTGATTTCAGTCTGTTCTCTTCAACTGATATATATTGTCGGTCTCCTTTATCTGGAGGCTGCTTTTTTCAGGATCGAACTGGAAAAAATAGCCGGTTTGGGCATGCATAAAATAATTCCGGTTGATGGGTTCGAGGGCAAATATTTTCCCCTTTGTCTCGAGCAATAACCTGGTGCTGTCTTTTGTACAATTGACCACAATCTGGCCGGAGGAATACCTGCCGAGATATTTTTCCAGGTCTGCATCCGTCAACCTTAGGTTCTGTGAGAACGGCAGATCAAAAGGTTCATTAAAACAAATTTTCAACACCCCATCCATGATATCCGTCCTCGGATAGTCAATCCCATTTGTGCAATAAGCAACCGATAAGTTTTTGCCGGGGAAGTACCAGGCAGCCGTATAGAACTCTTCGATCCTCCCATTGTGCCCAAAGCTTGGTTTTGAGCCATACTTATCCGGGAACATCCCCATTCCATAGCCATCGATCATCGTTTCCATTTTTGTCAAGGTTGTTTTGCTCACGAGTTTACCGGTAAACAGCGCATTTATAAATATGATCAGATCGGAAGGGTTGGAAACCAGTGACCCGGCACCGCCGTGGATGCCCGGGTTTGTTTCCTTTTGATCCGTCCAGGAATTATTCTCATATTTATATGAAGCGGCTTCATGATTATGTATATTGATGGGTCTCCCGTAATGGGTATTTTGTAAATGGAGCTTTGATATGATCTTCATTTGTACCGCATCCGCGTATGGCATTTTGCAAAGCTTTTCAATGATATAACCGAGCAGGAGATAATTGCTGTTGGAGTAATCAGCCTGGGTGCCCGGCTCAAAATCGCTCCCTTTTTCTTTTATGATGTGGATCAGTTCTTCCTGTGTTTTTGGCTTGTCCATCCAGCTCTCAAAATTGGTATCGTGGGTATAGTCATGCAGGCCGCTGCGGTGATAAAGCATATTACGGATCGTGATTTTTTCCGCATTGGGGAGGAGTGGGAAAAAAGTAGCCAGCTTTCCGTCAAGACTTAGTTTGCCTTCCTCAACGAGCTGAAAGATCATCACTGCGGTAAACATCTTCGTTGCCGAGCCAATCCTGTATTTGGTAATGATATCCGCAGGTATCTTTTTAGCCCCATCAATAAAAGAAAACCCTACCGCCCTTTGATACTGTGTCTTTCCATCAATTGAAATTGCAATGCTCCCGTTTGCCAGCCCGTGCTGACCAAGTGTATTAAAAAAACTGTCTAGTTTTGTGATATCCAGGATTTGCGCGAAGGACAAAAAGCTGAAAAATAATTGTATCCAGGCAAAAAGTATCAATTTCTTCACGCTGTTTTTGTTTTAAATATAGACTATCTGTTTGCCTACAATGTTACAACAGCCAAAACAATCAGAAAAATCAAAACCGTATGACTGATGGCAGTAAGGCCAGGCTTGAGCACAAAAATGCATACAGGGCAAAGCCGGAAGCGACGAAAATGCGGTTTTTTCATCGATCTTTTGTCTACCAGTTCGAATTTATCTTAATTAAAGTGTTTTTCCAGTACGCCCAGGACATCATGTATGCCAGTTTCTTTGCTATCCCTTTTCCCAATTTCCCAAGAATTCTCTGCAATTTCTGTTGTGGAAAATTTGGAAATGAACAAATGTTCATTTATCTTTATGGAGTGAAGCAAAAAGATGATACAAAAATTGCACAGATCTATTCGGCCACATTAAAGCTGGTAGAGGAAATGGGGATTGCAGGCATTACTATGCGCCAGATTGCCCGGGAAGCAAAAATGGCAACGGGTACTCTCTACATCTATTTTAAGGATAAAAATGAACTGATCAATACTCTTTTTGCAAAATGCCGGAAATCTTCCATCAGCATCTATTTTAAAGGATATAACGAGGATGAGCCGTTCACAAGAGGTTTTAAAAGAGTTTGGAACAATATTTTCCGCCACAGGATGGAAAATTTTGAAGAGGGCGTTTTTCTGGAACAGTGCTATCATTCTCCTTTTATTGGAGAATCTAATAAAGAAATGGGCCAACGTTTGATTCAACCCATGTACAAGCTTATGGAAAGAGGGAAGCGGGAAAAAAAGATAAAGGACCTGGATACCTTCCTGCTGTTGACCTATATGATCGCCAGCGTAATCGAGATGGTCAGGTTCGCAAGGTACAGTGGGAATCCGATTGCAGAAAAAAGGATGGATGAGATTTTCAGCCTGTGCTGGCAAGGAATGAGGAATTGATTTTTTTTGATTTATAAATGAACAAACGTTCATTTTCATTTTTCATCTTTAATTATTTGTTATGAAAAAAATATTAATCGCCACCGATCTGGGGGAATTATCAGACCGCATTGTGGTAGCCGGGTTAGGGCTAGCCAGAAAATTGCATTTACCAGTGGACATTGTGACCATTGTCAATCAGGCAAGCGTTTTTTCAGAACCAAGTACCGGGATGGTCCTGGCAGAAGCATTTGAAGATCAATATCAACAGAGCAAAGATCATCTCGAGGGTCTAAAAAATAGCAACCCGGATATCGACATTACCGTGGATTGTCAAACAGGAGAACCCAAAGATGCCCTGGTTGAAAAAGTTCATGAAGAAGATGTCTGTATGATGGTTATCGGCACACATGGTCACAGCAGGTTTGGTCGTTTGCAGATGGGAAGTACCGCAGAATATATCATAGGACACGCGTCCATCCCTATTCTTGTTGTTCCATTGGAACAACACCATTAACACATTCGGGCGTACAGGTCGGATTCAAAATAACTGACAGAAATGAATATCCAATTAAGTTTACATAATACAGCAATTATTAATCAAAGGAGGGTTTTATGAACCTGATATATAAAATCGAACATTGGGGTGAACTTCATCATCCTAAATTCATTGATATCATTCGCATGCTGCTGGGGGTTTTTTTATTCGTGAAGGGTTATATTTTTTTGGGGAATGAAGGTTATCTCAGGTGGCTGATCATTGAAAATGGAATCATCAAGCAATCCCCCGGGTTAATCAGCACGTTAATCGATTACGTAACCTACATGCATCTGCTTGGTGGGACTCTTATTTTTCTAGGCCTTTGGACGAGAACTGCGGCATTATTACAGTTACCCATTGTTTTTGGGGCAGTCTTTTTTGTAAATATCTTATCCCCATTCGTAAATTCCGAGCTCTGGTTATCCATTCTTGTCTTGTCTTTGTTATTGCTATTTGTAGTCATTGGCTCCGGGCCTTTGTCTTTAGATAAGTTCTTAAAATGATTTGGAAAAATACATCTCAAGAATTGTTGATCTGCAGAAGTCCGGGAACAATCAAACAGGGTTTACCCGCCTGAAAGATAAGAAATACCTCAAAAAGCCGATAACAGACTGTGTAGGCGTGCAAGCAGGCTAAAAAAATTGCAGGAGAAGATAGTGCAGTTAATCCTACACCGGATTCAGGCTGTCTTAAATGAGAACCCGAAAGGTACTTCCTTCGCCCAGTTGGCCTTTTACCCAAATCAAAGCTCCCTGAGCAATTGAAATCTCAAATTCATTTTCGAATTCCATAAACACTTCATGTAGATCCAATGTATCAATTCCAAGATCATTTGCAAATGAGGGGTTATCTACCAATTAAGATTCATCAATTCCCAGTTTCTCAATCATAATATTTTTGACTTTTGAAACAACGTTTGGCTTTTGAGAAATGTTTATCCTCATAACCTGAGGTTTACTTGAAACAAATACAATTCCAAATACTTACACCATTTGTACGTAAATCAGAATCGGACTAAAAACGCCAGGATGATTCTATTTTCTGAATTCACCAAGTCAGGCATCCAGCCGTTCCAACTGGCAAGCGGAGGGGCAATCGAGGCTCCGCTTGATGTATACGTATAAGCCCCGGTATTGGCGTAACCTGTTGGGGAGGTTACACCGCCAGGCCCTGCGAAATATCCTTTCAAGGGTGTTGTCCCTGGAGCTGCTCCTATATTTTCGAGTGCGCGGTGGACAAATTCAAATTTGAGTGTCATGTTTTGACTGCACATCCACTCCAGGGTGGTGGAAAAATCCCATGCGTTAAATGTAGATCCTGGGCCTGTTTGCTGTTGAAATACGGTGTCAGCATAGCCAGTAGGCGCAAGCACAAGGTACTGCCCTGGATTATGTATATAGCCGCCACCAAAGGTCCAGGCAAAATGTTCGCCGAACCAGAGCCTGTTATAAAACATCCCACTAATAAAGTTCTGTGCAGGCAACCTGGAACCAGTACTTGCATCTGTCTTACCAAAAGGGCTAACGCCGTCTCCATTTTCAATACCGAAGTCACCCGTGAAGCTTAAAGCAGCTTTTGTAATGAACTTCCCTTTTGGACGGTTGAAATAACGAAGCAAATAGCTATTGTCACTATGTATGCGAAACCTTCCCGGAGCACCCTCATCGTCCTTTCCATAATAATTATTGAACACAAAAGCCACACTTTCTTTAGGCCGGTAATAAATGGAGTAGCCCATGCCCGGAGAGTGGTTGAACATACCATAGCTTTGCCAGCCATTAATTAGCCATAACTCTACTTTAAGGTTTTCGGAAGGGAAGGTCTGCAAACGCAGCCCATTAAAAAACCAGGGGGTATTATCGGAGGTATAAGAAGGTTGATATCCCCAGTTCTCAAAATTGTTATATGAAAACAAGCCTATATATGACATGAAAATCCCCGCATCAAGGTTAATGCCATGCCATACATCCCAATGATATCCTGCATAGGCTTCACTGATATACCGGTAAATGGTTTGCAGGTCATACTGCCCCTTGTAGGAACTACCGTCATTTCTTGGAACCACGGTAGAGCGGGTACCGAACTGCATCATTATTCTTCCGCGAACATTATCCAAATGGATATCCCCGCCGACCCCTAAGAATGAAAGCTGCAATTCGTTGTTTCTTGAAAGCGCAGTAGAACCTACGACGGTATTGTCAATGGGGTCGTTATAAGAATGCGTGTAATTGAAATCGAAGGTAATATCCCCGGTAAAATATTTGGAATCAAAAGCCGGATTACTCGTCTTCCTGCTCGTACCATTGAGCCAGGAAAAATCAGCAAATGCAAAGGGGGCACTAGCTACGGTATCAGCAGGGGCTATAAGCCCTGTATCTTTATGAGTTTTATTGTGCAACCATTTTGATATCTCATCAAAATTTAGAAACCCTTTCTTATTTATACTCAGAGGCGCAGGAGCCGATGAAGAGGATACTTGTTCTTTATTGATGGTATCGGTAATGCAAGTTCCATCAGTGCTTAAAAGAGATGCGTCCAGAAAATTGATTTGCCCACTGTACCCTTTGCAAATGAATAAAATGGATAATCCAAAATAGTAAATAATGCATTTGTAGATCTTAGTCATAAAATTATTTTAAGGAAGCTCGGTAAAGCTTGAGTGTTGAGAAAAAGCAATAAGATATAGGACCTGGTTCTTACATAAAAAAGTATTTACCCGGGAAATGAAGCAAGTGGGTCGTTAAAAGCCGCTCATCAATTTTGATATTTCCAATTTGCGAAAAATGTACCAGAGAAAGATTTGAATATTAAATAGGGCTTGAAATGCTCTACTAGTGTGCATTCCATCTGTTTGAAAGAAAAGAGATTTGTTAATGACATGAATATTGAAATGCACCAATTTGGGAATTATTTTCATAATGGAGCAAAGAATTAAGGATTCATAATTCGAAAATAGCAGGAGGGCATGTTTGCTAATCCCCTCCCAAAATGAAAAGTCCTTTCATTTTGGAAATCTTGTGCCGCCTGCTTTTTCAGCAACGAAATTACCTCAAACCATAAAATAGCCTGCAGACTTGAATTTGAAAGATTTGCTAAATGATGATCCAATGAGGCATGGCATTTGCGGCTTTACCGATGCCTTTTGTACTGGGGTATAAACGGTCACCTGTGAATGCGATGGGACTATCAGAATAACTTCTTCTGTTAAAATGTTTTCTGCAGTAATAGCAAAAGAACCCTACATTTCCCTGTCGCCGGAACTACTGGTTATTGAGGTCGTTGATGGCACTGCAATCAGCACTATTTAAAGGGAACCTAAGCTCCTACTCCGCCTTGATAGGCCAAGTCTTTGCAGGAGTAAATTTATCTAATTTGTTCAGGCCTATTTCAAATGATTCATCAACTGCTACTGGCGCCTTTAGATAGAATGAGTTCGAATACCCAAATAACAACCCTTTTTGATAGTCATATAAGGACTTTCTATGTTTGCATTTTACCCTGCATAAAATGGATAATGCTTCCCACTGTTTTCATTTTTTCCGCTTCCTCATCTGAGATGGTAATATGGAATTTATTTTCAATTTCCGACTGTAATTCAATAATATCCAACGAATCAATCCCGAGGTCATTTTGCAAGTCGGCTGAATCTTGTAACTGAGATTCCTCAAGTCCAAGTTTATACATCATGATGTCCTTTACGATAAAAGTGATATCGCTTTCCTTAGTCTTAGTCATTTTCATTTTAAATAACAAACAAACGATGAACCACAAAAAAAATTTTGATGCAAAGATCCGCTAAGACTCAATCCTGTTATGGATTTCATAGGCTATTGAGAAAAAAAACATAAGCTTCAAAAAGCGGAGAACCAATACCACTTTGAAAAAAGAGTTCAATTTGAAAGTCTATGGATATGTGAAAACAAAATTGCCAAAAAGCTTCCGTTGCTGCACTCCCCTATTCAGGGAATCTCTAGCCGTCTCTTTTTTACCGGGCCTGTATATAGCATGGCCGTGCATAGGCAGTTTTTGCACTGCTTACTGCGCAGAATATCATAATTGACGCAACTTTTGCAGCCTTCCCAGAACAGGGGCTCCTGGGTTATCTCATTAAAAGTAACCGTTTGAAAGCCGAGGCGGGCGTTCATTTTCAAAATTGCCAGCGCCGTGGTAATGCTGAATATTTTTGCGTTGGGATACCTATTCCGGCTAAGCCGGAAAATCTCTTTTTTTATTCCCGTAGCCACGCCCAGGGAACGGAAAGCAGGGGAAACGATCAATCCAGAATTAGAAACAAATTCTCCCTTATTCCATACTTCCATATAAGAGAAGCCCGCCCATTGCCCGTCATTTGTTACAGCCACAACTGCCTTGCCCTCTCTCATTTTTTGAATAATACTCTCCGCAGGTCGCTTAGAAATACCTGTACCTCTTTGAGTGGCCGATCGTTCTGTTTCTTCTGCTATCTCGCGAGCATATCGCTCATCGGCCTTTCCAGCAATCCTGAAAATAAATTCTTCCGGGCCCATTTGTATTGTCTTAAAAAATGAAATAAGATCCTTCACCCTAATTTCCGCTGTCACAAATTTGTTTTACATACAGGGAATAGAGCTTGGCAGGGATTATTGATTTAAGGATCAATTGTTCTACCCTGTCCTGTTTCATAAAGGACGAAAAGGAAAAAATAAAGATGTTTTCTAGAGCACTCTGCACGACGGCATCACCTTGCGCATATAATGTATCTGCTAAGCGAAAGCATTTTTTTGCGAGGGTATAGTTATGCCGGTCAATGGCCTCCCTGGTATAATCAGTAAAATCTTGCAATTCTGTATAAATATTCAGGCTCAAATGCCCTAGTTGAGTCTGAAAAGTGAAGGCAGGTAATTGTTGCGTCAATTGGCGGGGTACTTCATATTGCGTAATCATATACAACCTATTTAGTTGACACTAGTATGCCAAATGATACTCCAATTTGTGTTAATACTTGACCGACCACGGGAAATCATTGTTACTCTTGGACTTAAGAATCTGCTTCTGTTGGGGGACATGATAATGCAGCTGCAAATGCCTTCCAAAAAGATAAATACTTCCCGAAACTGCAGGGTGAGCAGGATTTGGAGTGTGCCTAAGGAGCTATCATTTGTATTTATGGACAACATTACAAGAAGAGGAAGAAGGAATACACATTCTTGAAATAACGGACTTACAATGCCATCTGCCTTTTTAGCCGAGCCCTGCCATTTCAACAAAAAACCGTCTCAAAACCTTTTTGAAGACGGTTTAAACCATAAATAAACATAACGTTCCAACCTCGCCCACAAAGGACAAGCATTTTCCAACGATATCTGTTACATGTTGTTTGGAAAAATTTATATAATTCCCACATAGTAAAGCTGTGAAAATTATAAATTATTCCCAGTCTTGTATAACAGTTATCTCTCGATTGAGGTTGATCTTTACATTAGCTTAAAACCTCTATATAGTAAGCAAACTACAAAAAATGGGACCAATAAAGATATTAGTCATCGCCACCTCGCACAGGCAAATGGGTGACAGCAACCGCAAGACCGGGCTATGGCTCGATGAACTGGCTGGTCCTTATTACATCTTTAAAGAGGCCAAGGCGCTCCTTACCCTGGCTTCTCCGGAGGGAGGCGAAATACCTCTTGACCCCAAGAGTGAATCTATCATTGTGTCCACCTCCACCACAAAACGTTTTGTAAATGACCCGGAGGCCAAATCATGGTTCTCCGATTCCGCTCCCCTAACCACAGTGAAGGCCGAAAATTTTGATCTTGTATTTCTTCCAGGGGGACATGGCCCGATTTGGGACTTTCCGGCTAACGATTCCCTAAAGCAATTGCTGGGAGATTTTAACTGCCAGCATAAGCTTATTGGATTGGTCAGTCATGGGGCAGCAGCGCTGCTCCAACTCCATAATATTTTGGGAGAGCCCCTGGTCAAGGGCCGGGAGCTCACGGCTTTCAGCAACAGCGAAGAACTAGTCTGGGGCTTGACAAGCACCCTGCCTTTTCTGCTTGAAACAGAACTCATTTCTCTAGGCGCCTCCTTCAGTAAGGGCCCTGATTTTGAATGTCATGTGGTGATTGACTCCAATATCATTACCGGTCAGAATGCGGCTTCGGCCAAAGAAGTAGCAAAAAAGTTGCTCCTGTGCCTGAAGTTGTCAGTGAAAAAACCCGAACCCACGATGAATTGATAACTGAACACACCGATACCTGTTCTTTATGACAATCAAAATCATTTTAATTTGTCCGTTTGCCTGAAGAGGACCTGGTAAAAGAGTATCATCTTCGTTTTTGAGGTTTCAGCCATTGATTGCACAACTCTTGGGTCGCTCAGCTTTTGTCAAGAGGAAGAATCTATACAGTGGCGTTGAGCTGCAATTGTGATTGTATCGGCAAGGAAAACATGAACTTCTACATTGTAATCAATTCCAGGGTTAAGGAGATCCCTCCTTTTTTCACCCTTTCTTTTACTCATAATTTTGTGGTTTCTACGGAGTCAAGCCAAAAATAGATGAAGGTTATGTTGTATCCAGCCGTTTTTGCTCTTAATAAATGAAATAAAGGTTTTGCTTGTCAGGGTTGGAAGGCATTAGTTTCATCCTTATCTATAAGCTTCCACTCCAATAATAATTCATAAACATCTTGAAAAATTCATTAGTCGTTTAAATAGCCAATCAATTGTTTGATAAATTCATCATTGATGTCATTATTCCGGAATTTGGATAGAAACTCTTCAGTCTTGGCCATCTCGAACGAGAAAGCTTTTCCAATAGACTTTTTCTTCAGTGTAAAACCGCCTGCCTTATTATGTATTTGGTCAACCCAATAATACGATTGATCATCAATATATTCATTGTCTTGGTGACCTGAAGTCACCATTCCGTCGGATTTATAGTTTGAAGCTTCGTAGATTGTCCTGAATGATTTGTACGCACTGTATTTAGAGCCTTGAGCCAGGAGTAAAAAGTAGCCTGTATCGCTTAGCAGGGGCAGATGGAGAAAAACATAAGCACTGTCCCCGGTCTTAATAGCAAACGCCAGCACCTTTTTGTTTCCCAGTTCAAAATATTCAAGAGAATCCTGCGCTATCAATAACCTGTCATTCATCTTGTCGTAATCAAGCATAATAGATGAATCTTTAATAATCTTATTATTTTCATCCACAATAATTCCATAGGAGAAGTGGCTGATTAGAAAACGGCTGCCTTTTGTATTATCATGGGGTGCAAGAGGCATACTATATATTATACTTTCTACAGGCCAATTCCAGGGATTTGTATTGGAATGCGGGATCCTTCCATTAAAACCTTTAACATGTGGAAGGAGCACTATGTTAAAATTGGTCTGGTTGTCTACAGACAAGGCGGTATCTTGATAACCAATGGCGCTGATCTGCAGAATAGCATCAGGATGAACCCTGATAGTGAAAACTCCTACACTGTCGGAACTACTCCCTGCCTGATCATCTTTTACATTGATGACAGCGATAACCGGATTGCCTTTCCCGTCAGCAATCTTTCCGGTAACCACAATAGTTTGTTTTTGTGCCGGCAGCGCCTGCCAGAAAAAAATTAAGAAAACAAGGAAACTTATTTTTTGGTTCGAAATCAGGTACATGCTAGAGTATTTAAAGAAGATAATCTTCCTTGGGCACCCAATTAAAGATTATATCACACAATTATACACATAAAATTCATGTAGAGGTATTAACGATCGGCCCTTCATAAAGGCTTGAAGAAGACCGATTTTTGGGCGACACGGATAAAATAATAAAATATTTAGTTGGTTAGTTATGACCTTTTATAACCTGGCTTAAAATTCTTTCTATGAGAATTTTGATTGCTGATCATCAACAAACACAGGAATATTACCAATAGAGGCTTTTTGTCAAAAGCACAGAGGACATGACGCTGACACAATAAGGAATTTTCTTTTACGTGTATACCGCGCTATTCACTGTATTGTGCTTCAAACGGTATAGGAATGGGGTTCGGATGAGCGGATAGAATGCTGTCCGGAGTCAGATAAACTAAACGCAATTGGCGTCCACCGTCCTTTTGAAAATATTCTATCCTCAAAGGATAAAATCCTTTCCGTAAGGGCACTATATAGCTTTTATCCACTGAGCCGTGCAGCCCATTATTATCAATCAGCAGTTGATTATCCAGAAAGAGCCGCGAACCGTCATCGGAGCTTAATACGAAAATATAATATCCTTCTTCTTTTATTTCAACCATGCCCTCCATCACCAGGCCGAAATTATCTTTTCTAGGGAGTTTATTGATGTCAAAGCTGCTGTCAGCTCTCCCCGCGACGATTACTTTTAAGGCTTTAAAATCAGGAAGACTGTCCCACTGCCCTTCATAGTAGGCATAGTGAAACCCTCCGGGCTTAGCGTTTTTTGTCTTGTGGAGGGGTGTCAATGGCTTTCCGGAATGATACTCCACCCTGCTAAGTTTGTCATAATGGTCCCGGTTTGTAAACCTTTTAAGCGTCAATACCATCGGACCTGGTAAAGTGTTCTCTTGATGAATCGAGGCTGATGATAAGGTGGGCTCGGTTCCGTCTGTTGTAAACCTCACACTTGAGGTATCGTCTAAAAACCAAACATTGAACGGCACACCCGGCAGGACAATCCCACCCATTGGGTGAACGACTGGTGGTTTGGAGTCATAACCCGCATATGTAAATTTCAGGCCATCATAGATGCTTTTCAGTCTTACCGTGCCATGTGTTTCATTAGGATAGGCCTCCTGTTTCCAGGTTAGTCCAGCAGGCGCCAATTTTTGAAGAATCGTATCCATCGGCAAAATTCTCATCCCCCGCATGCCCTCACCTTCACGACCAGATAAAAAAAGCGTTTTTTTCATGGCTGACAAACCGGGGAGTTTTTCTTTAGCCAATTTTTCCATATTCCCATTTCCCCACCAGAAGCTTGGATCGGCAGCAATATAGGATTTAAAAAGTAGGGGTTCATTTAGCAAGGCATACATCGCAAAAAGCGCTCCGAAGGAATGTCCAAAAAGCGTATTGTCTCCGTCCGAGGGATACTTCCCGTTGATATAGGGTACCAGTTCATTTTTTAAGAATGCTAGAAAATGATCTGATCCCCCTGAGCCCTCAAAACCCTGTTCAGGAGTTGGGGTAAGATCTCTGGTGCGTTCGGTATTGAAAATGCCAACAATAATCGTCTGTGGCATAAAGCCTTCCCCATTGATAAACTGCTGGATATCATTTAAGAGTCTGGTATTCCCTTCTCCGTCTATCACGTAGGTCACATCATATTTTTCCTGCGTACCGGCCTTATAATTATCGGGCAGCACCACCTGAAAATACCTTTTCTCCTTTAATATCGCTGATTGAAGGGAATCTTTTTTCCCAGGTAGATCCTGAGCGGAAGCGCAGGCAAAATAAAGATTGCAGAGTATCAGGATGATTCCACGAAAACGAACAAGAAAATTAACCTTCATAGCGATAGATTTTGATAGAAAGAATCGTGAAAGATAGTTAAAAAAAATTGCCATTCCCTTTTCAATAAGGATCCTTCGTTTCTCTTGGAATTATCATTTTTAGATTCGTTTCCATGAGACCTGGACCCTTGAGCAACTCCCGGCAATATTCCCTGAAGGGACGAAAGAGGATTTTTATTGATTTTTAAAAATCACGGAATAAGCGAACAGATTTCCGTCCGGATCCAGGAATCACACCGAGCGGGTTCTACAAGAATGCGTTGGCATGTCTTCACTCCTTGCATAATTTTTGAACATATCATCGAATTCTACGATTTCGACTCTGACCCTCCGGTAAATGAGAAGTAGGCTTCTTGAGGTTTTGCAACCGAGGCCACTGAGAAGTATATTACATAGGAACCAAACCAACTCCCTTTTCCGTTAACGCGACTTTATAATCCGTTCCATCTTTTTTGACAATATATATTTGCCCTTCGTCCGCCATTTTGTCTATAATATCCTGCATTGCGGTTGGATTTTTTCCAGATTCTATGGCTTGATAGTCTGTAAATGGAAGAATGATTGGTTCGTTCATCCGACTCCGTTTAGAATCTAAAGTTAAGCTGTTCCAGTAGAGCGATCTTAATAATAATATGCGGCGTGAATACGGTTAAGGCAGCTTTTTATACAACTTTTTCTCTTTAATGGCCCAATTTGCCATAGCTAGCAGCACCGGACCTAATCTTTGTCCCGAAGGGGTCAGGCTATACCTGGTGACCGGGGGCATGACCCGCTCCAGTTTTCTAATAATCAAACCATCTTCCTTTAATTGTGTTAAGTGTTGTGCTAACATTTTTTCAGTGATAGCAGGTATTGCCCGCTTGAGTTCACTGTACCGCATCGGGCCGCTCATCAGGTAATAAAGAATAATGGGTTTCCAATGGCCTCCGATCTTACTGATCACATAGGTAATCGGACAGGTCATTTCCGAAATCCCTTTGTTTTGATGGAGGGTAGATTGTTCTTTTACTTTTGTCATAGCGACTTACTTTGGGGTAGGTACTTGTAATATAGTTTGTACAAAGATACCTTTATGCCATAATCGAACCCCAGGTAATAACAATTAAAAAGAAATGAAGACATTGAATCTTCCCGGGTATGATGCAAGCAATTACACCGCAACAGCTCATCCCGAGGTCATTCATATTGGAAAGGCAAAGTTCATCTCCATCATTGGAAAGGGAAGTTTTACTGAAAAAATATTTTATCAGCGGATCGATTCCCTGAAACAGGCGGTTTTGGCCGTTATTAGAATTTACAAGGGGTCTGAACAGGATTTTGAGATGTCTTTTTTGGAAGGACTTTACTGGAATGATACCAGGTATGGCGAGCATTCGATTTCACGTATTTTTGATACCGCCCCTTTAAGCGAACTGAACTATCGTCTGATGATCCGGATGCCCGGGTTTATTACGAGTGAAAATATAACACGCGCGAAAGATTCAATGGATCCTGTATACAAGGATTTCTTATCTGACATCAACCTCTTTGAGTACCATGAAGGCCAATGTATTCAGATGTTACATAAGGGCCCATTTGCGGGTGAAATAGATACGTTGAAGAAAATAGAAGCTTTTGCTAAGAAACGAGGGTTGGTAAAGCGCGGCTTCCATCACGAAATTTATCTTGTTGATTTCACTTTAGGTGGTTGGCAACAGCAGCTCGAAACCATTTTGAGGGAACCGGTTAATCTATGAAAATTAAGCCTACATACGGAACTGTTTTTATCAAACAGTTGGGATGAGTGTCAAGGGAGGCTATTTTTACACTTTGGAAACATTTTGTCATTAATAAAAATTATACATCATGAGCAAACATATAGACCATGTACCCGGATGGGTACGGATCACAGTAGGTATTCTGGGGTTAGTTAATATAATATACGGCGTCATGTGCTACTTCAATATGGGTTTGCTTTTTCGCGAAGCTTCTGGCATTGATTTCACAAATCCTTCAATAAAAAATGCAGGTCTTGAATATGCCTCAAGAAACCTGGCAATTGGTCTGGCACTAGGATTTGTAACCATCATCCGAGGGGCTCCTGAAGCCCTGGTTATCTTAACAATTGTTAGGGCATTGATAGAAATTCAAACGATCATCATTTCCTTACTTCAGGGAGACATCAGTGCTATGTTGCTTCTGCCGCTTGCCTTTTTGATAGTTGAAATATTCATCATCAAAACTTTAATTGGAGTCATTAAGAAAGAAGAAGCGCTGTTGGAAAGTTAGGTAGTGACGCATTTTGACATTTAATTAATCCGTCCGCTCATATACACTAATACAATGTTGTGCGTTCGTGCTTTTTTTTAAACTTATTCAATATGATATTCCTTTTTTAATAAGTCCAATAATTCATTGGCTAGTTCCAGCTGCTTTTGCAGTATTTGTATTCTTATTATACAGTTTTCTTTGTCCATTTCAAGAGAAAAAGAAAAATCCTTTAGAGCATCCGTATTTGCATTTCTGACTTTCGGATTTATTGAAGGAACCAAAACATAATCATCTTTTGGTTCTGCTCTCATATATTTCGTGTCAATGAATTGTTTCGAATAGTCTAGGGACTTATGAGCTAGTTCTGCGTTAGCGGGTTGGTCAACAGTTTCAATTTTAGTTTCATTGCTCGCATAAATAGCAATAGCATCTGAAACATTCTTGTTTTCTACTAATCGCAATCCATCGGAATTAAGTAATTGAGATAGTGTTCTTTTGGAAAATGATACAGTTTTAGGATAACCAACATATTTCCAGTGCAACTCATAAAATAAAGTATTTTGTTCTTGAGTATTGATACCATTGTTTATTAATAGCACGAGTGTGTCTTTGCCATTTATTTGATTTCTTTGGGCGTCAATAGTAATATTGATGTTCTGAATATCCAGCTTTAAATCTTCAACTAGACTTCCCATAAACTGCTTTTCTTTTTCTTTATTAAGGAGATGTTCTCTGTAACTTTCTGCAAAAAATCCCATGGTTACGGCAAGAAATATCATTAAAAACTCAAGGAAATACTCTTTCCATTTTTTTTGTTTATGATGCAGGTCGGGATGATGATGTACTTCCATATTTTCAGTTTCTTGAGTTGAGTTAATAGCCTCTAAGTCAGCAGTAGGCATAATTTCGTCCGAAGGATTGTCCGATTGGGTGTTTGTCGAATTACCTAACTCTTCTTCGTCTTTATTGTCTGTCATTTAGCTTTGGTTGGGTAAGTATTCGAGTGTTCAATCTCATGAAGTACAACGTTTCACATTGGCGATGTGGCGGAATTAAAGATAGTAATTATTTATTCTCAGCAGTTTTCTTATACGAACCTCTTTTTTTGGGGCTTCAATAACCATTAAGTTAGCTATATCATCAATTGTCATTGGCTTTTTCATTAAGCCAGCTTGCATTGCCGAAGTAACTGAAAGGCTCTTATGAATCTTGCAAAAGTTGTAGGAAACAAAGTATAAAGCAAGCGAATGACAATGATTTTCTAATTTTTTGCTTAGCGCAGTTCAATCTCTTATCCCCCGTTTGAGGGATTGACTTGGGTTCATTAATCATATAATTTTATGAACCATGAAACAGCTTAAATTATTAATCGTTTTATTGGTTATTTCCATTACCATGATGAGGACATCTGGGTGTAAAAAGCTAGCTAACGGTCCGGTAAACCTTTCACAGGCCGTAGTAACCACCCTGGCAGGGCCAATTATTGAAGGTTCTAGCTCGGGCCCTGACACTATTCCTTCCTTTAATCAACCAACCGGAGTAGCGGTTGATGATGCAGGAAATGTATATGTGGCGGATCAGGGTAATAATGTCATCAAAATGATTACCCCATCGGGAGTCGTGACGACGCTGGCGGGCACGGGTCAGGCCGGTTCAGCCAACGGCATCAGCACCTTGGCTACTTTTAATCAGCCCAATGGAGTAGCGGTAGATGCCGTCGGAAATGTATATGTGTCGGATTCTCGAAATGACCTGATCCGGATTATCGAACATCAGGCGGGATATCCAGGGCCGCAGTTTACTCTTGTGAACACGCTTGCCGCCGGTGTTGGTTACACAACTGGGATAGGGGTGGATACATTGAATAATTCGACCACGGTATATGCAAGCGAGGGGGGACTTTGGTTTCAGATCGAAGACGTCAGCCCGTCTGGGCTGGTAACAGATGTGGCTGGACTCGTTCCAGGATCCAACAATGGTGTGGGCGAGGGTGCTTCTTTTAATCAACCACAAGGCCTAGCGGTAGATGCCTCGGGAAACGTATATGTGGCAGATGCGGGCAATAATTTGATCCGAATGATCGGCCCTTTCGCGATAGTGACCACCTTTGCCGGTTATGGAGGTGCCGGTTCAAATAACGGTACGGGTCCATTATCTGCTGCTTTTAATAATCCCACCGGAGTAGCTGTAGATAAGGCGGGAAATGTATATGTGGCCGACGCGGGCAATAACCTGATCCGAAAGATCAGCACGGCGGGGGTCGTGACCTGGCTTGCGGGTAACGGTCAAGTTGGTTCAGCCAACGGCCTTGGCTATGCTGCTACTTTCAATAATCCTCAGGGTATAGCCGTAGACGCCGAGGGCAATGTATATGTGGCGGATACCGGCAATAATATGATTCGAAAGATTACCCAATAGACTGCTTAGAATTATATTACATAGGTCTGCCATACCTCGATAATATGAAAAAGACAATCACCAATCTTACGCTCATAGCTGCATCCGCATTTCTGCTTTCATTTACGATCTATTACCATGCCCACTCTGAAGCTACCTGTACCGGAGCGAAAAATTGTAAAGCCTGCAAAAACTGCAAATATTGTAAGCATTGTGCTAAGGAGGGGGGTACCTGTGGAGTATGTAAAAAATAACAGAACTCTTTTGAGTTTGTTCAATTGGTTTAATATCATAAGGCGTTTTTTGGCCGACAAGCCAAGCTTTCTTTGACATGGATAATTATTCATTTTCGGATGCTTCCTGTGTCATTTCTCTTAAGGAAAGCCATCCAGTAGGGCTCATTTTGTCACGCACAAAAATAACCATGGTCCGCCCTTTATTGATTGTTGGCTTGCCCCTATCTTTCGGGGTCACTCTCATGTCAAAAATAGAAGTCTGAATGGCTTTGAGATATTTGTATTCCGGGCAGAGAAGGCAAAGGCTTCCTTGGAAATATAGGTGAAATAAGCAGATTTAAGGTATAGCCAAAACTACAGGCCAGGCATGCCCATTATCATCTTCTACATTTACTGCGGGTAGTGCTCCATGTAATGCGGTAACGGTCCAAACCTGGACGAGCGCAGTTTCGGGAAGGGTTGTATTTCCTGGAATCATGGAAGCATCCATATATCCCAGCGTAACCAACAAGCAGGAATCGGCATAACTACTAGCCGTAAATGGAAAATTACCCGTGGCAGTGGCCAACCCACCAACCGTCCCTGATCCGGTAACCTGGGCTAAAAAGGCTTTCCTCAAATCGGATAATGTCTGGCGGGTGCTAATATTTGAATTTGGTACAGGGCCGGTATAGCCGTCATACATCCCTCCGGGTTGATATATCCCAGCATTAAACGTAAAGTATTCACCCCCGACCCAGGCTGGCAGACCATTAAAGAATGGTGTCGCCCCAATCTGTTCTGCCGGCCCAATATATCCAGGAGCGCCAGGATAACCGGCCGCGATACCTGTACTATAATATGTGGTATAGCTTAGAAACTGTAAGTTGGCCGTTGACAGGTTGTTTGCCTTAAACAACGTATAAATTGCTTGAAGATCGGCTTCAGGTAATTGGTAATCTGTCGCCTTTGGTATTACCCTTGTAACGCAGGTCCCATCGGTAACAGTCTGGCTAGATTTAGAGCAGGAGGGTACGGAAATGGCTAAACCAGCTAGCAAAAGTACTTGCAGAAGACTCCAGTATGACGATAGTTTGATTTTCATCGATTCATTTCGTTGTTGACACCCATATATGCCAAAACGTTGCTTCGATTATTAAGGATAATCTCAAAAACTATTAATAAGTTTAAGGCCATTTTTGGCGTCGGCATATTTAAGCCTGAAGGCGGAATGAGTGGATAAAGCCAGGAGCTCATTTGTCACTGATATTGTTCACCATCATCGACTTCCCATCCGTAATGATGATCTTCGCATTTGGGGACTTCACAAGCTCTTTTGTCACCTCGATGCTCTTATATTTCAACAACCTGTCCGTCAGCGATGCGTTGATCGTATTTTGATAGTTCCTAAGCGCATTTGCATCGATCTGCATGAGCAGTGAGTCAGTTTTTTGTTTTTCAAGGGAGAATTTCAATTCTTTTTCCCGCGTTTCAAGATCAAAATCTTCCTGTTCCCGTTTTGTCTGCAATTCGAGCTTGGTCAGTTTGGCGATCTGGTCCGCCTTTGCCTTGTCTTCAATAGCGCGAAGCACCTCTGCAGGCATGTCGATATCCTTTACCAGGACATCGTCCAGGACAATGCCATAAGGAGAAATGGCCGCCCTCAATTTGTCTTCGATATGCTGTTCAATCGTTTCCCTTTCCCCAAGCAGTTCAACCGCTGAATACGTCATCGTATATTCCCGAACAATCGCCATAAAGTTATTGACGACAATTTTGCTGCCATAATCCATTCCGAGACTAGTATAAATTTGGGGAGCGGCATCAGGCTTGATATGATAGAGAGCCGTCAGGTTCATCTTCACCTCAAGTCCTTCTTTGGTGGGCGGACTCATAATCGTGGAATACTCGGTTATCCTCGTATTGAACTTTCGGATTTGAGAAGAAAAAATGTTGAAGTGATGACGGCCCTGGGTCAAAATCCCCGGTTTTATCACGCCCCTGTGGATGACAAAGCCAACTTCTCCCGGATAAATGGTCTTACAACCAGCGCCGGTGATGGAAATTAGTATAACGATCCCGGCGTATTTCGTAAAGGTGTTTTTCATAAATCTTACTTTTTAATTAGCAAATCGAAGATAGACCCGGACCAGGTTAACCCGCGGTTAATAAACCGCTTCAATTACAAAGAATTGGTTAAATAGAATTCATACACGGAAAGCCCGACCGATTGAAAATTGCATCGCGTCGGATGAATTAATTCCCACAGAGAAAAAATATTATGTGGCTTGAAAATGTTGATTGGCATAAAAAGGCTTAAGAGGTGACCAGAAAGAAGAGATCATATGAGAAAGCTGTAAATGCTTCGCTCATCACCAAACAACTTATATGGATAATCGGGTCTCAAAGCAGGGCGTACCATATAAAGACCCAGTAGGAGCCAAAAAGGGTGACCTGATCAGAAAATAAATATATCTGACCAAATTGAATTGATCTTTTATTATTATGAAAGTGAGGATTAACCTACTTCAGCAGAAGAAATTATAGCGTTTTGTGCTATTTACCCTTTTTTATCCCGAAATATTTATGCAAGTAATAATTCATCCAAAAGATAAAGGTGGAAGGAGATTTTATCAGCAGAATAATAACGCCAATTATTAATCCCGGGAGAAAGAGCTTATAGTAGAGATTATTCTTATCCATGTCATAAATTTACTGACTTATTTTCTGGTTATTGGATTTTTGGCCCAATAGAGCACTTTTTTCTTTTTAGCTCGCAGGAGTATTCAAAAAAAAGAAGGCTACCATACTAAGACCATATGAATAAATCGCCGATGAATGGAAATCTTGGCGAAAGTGGTTTAAACCATTTTATTAGTTCACAAAAGCGCCAATCGTTTATTCACTTGACGTTTACTGCAATGTCCCGTGTCCCAAGTTTCGTTTTCTTCCAGTCCAATCCATTCACGATAACTTTTCTGCTCTAGGTGTCCGGGGGTGGATAAAATTTCAAGAATCTGTTGATAACCTGGTATCCCACCACAATCTTCCGGCGGACAAGCGCACACTCCGTCCAGGCAAAATGGTCTTATCAATTCATCTTGCACAAGCTTTTCCAATAGGATGCTGGGGTGCCAATCATCTCCAAAATCATAGATATAGGCATATTCCTGACACCGTTTTTTGAAAATGGTGGACAGCTTTGTTTTTTCGGCATTCCGGACCGTCCTTTCATCTTCGGTATCTGGGAATCCGATAGCATCCTCATCATCTAAACCTCTGCTGGAAAATTGGAACAGATGGGCATTCTCCCATTCAAAGGCTCCTTGAATAGCCATATGGAATTGATAGAAGGTATAATTACTCGGTACTAAGATTTGCCGCCAAACCAGGAGATTTGTATTAGCCAACGTAAATTTAAATTGGAAAGCCATATAATAAAAATAAGGAATTATCAACCGGCAAATTTGGATTTGATGTAGTGCCGGAATCGAAACAGCAACGCTAAGAAAATCCATCAAGAAAGCTTCTTTACGGAACGACTGAGCCATAAGTTCTCCTGATCTACATCTTAGCCATTCGCGACTGTTTTTCGTATAACTCAATATCAATTTGTAAATCCTCAGGTAATGTATTGAACTTCATCTCGACAATCTTATATTGATTGACTAATGCTCTAATCCATATACAAACTAATAATTTGGAGGCATGTAAATCGGCAATTGCATCTCTGTCATTGTTATTGTAGGACAAACCGGATCCGTGAATTTGAATAGCACTCAATCCTTCTGAATGAGAATACACACTCCAATAATTATATAGTACGGTAAAAGTGTGGTTTTGACCAAATCCGGATTCGTTCAGAATTTTTGACCAGTGTGTGAATAACTTACCGCTACCGCCGTCAATAAGTGCCTTTTGTTGATTAGGAGTCAGTTGTGAAAAGGATTTGAGCGATTTAATTTTCGCTATGATTTTATCAATCTCTAGCTTATCTTCCTCTTTTCTCTTCGCTCCATAAGCTGTTCTAGTAGGAAAATCCTGCCGCTGCAATAAGGCTGAGTAAACCCATGCAAAATATCGCAGTTGCTTTTCTTCATCCGCTTTAGGATTCAAATAAATGTGGTGATACATTAAAAAAGCCTCTAATTGTGACCGTAACACAACTTTTGCCGAAGCCTTATCCATGATCTTTTTCCCGGAAAGTTCTTCGTTATAATAATCTGATTGTAAAATCAAGCCACTCAAGATATTATGAATGGTTAAACCATGGAAACAAAATTTAATTAGAAGGGTTTCTGAATAAGCTTGCCAATCTTGAATCTGCACCTTTGCCTCTCTCAATGTTTCATTTAGGTAAATTAAGGTATCAATCAATTTATGGTATTCAGTTAACTGAAGTTCTAAACTGTTTTTCGCAAATTCACTGGCCAAGTGCATTGCCCTAAGGTCTCTCTTCGTAAATTGCATATCAAATCTTTAGAAAGTCAAATTATAATCATTACCTATTTATTTTGAGTTACCCCAAGTGAATGAGTGGATTCAGTAGTAGTCGAAGCAGAATTCGTACCTAAAGAAGGAAAACTAACCGGGCGAATGAACTTAAAACTGTTCAGCATATTTTCAAGTAGTGCGGCGTCCCCTGAATGCTGAACTTCATCATATAATTTATTTATAAAATCCTTAAATCGCGCAGATAGAACGTTCACATTCAAAGTAACATACATTACACAATTTTCAAATGATTGTTCCAAGAGTTGGTCACTTGCGGATTTATGAATACCATAAACCTTTGTGGATGTTTGTTTCGAATAAAATGAATGCATCATGCTATATCTATAAAAAAAAGTGATTTCTTTAACTGCATCTTCTGAATAGATGGATGGAAAATATTCTTATGAGTAAATGCTGTTTTGATATTGGTCTCCGTATCATCCAATTTTCCAGATGGTCTCAATAAATATCCAATAAAATCCAACGCACTCAAAATGAGCATGGCCGTAGGAACAGTACAACTATTCCCATGTGTTTCCGGCTGAATATCATCTAAAATCTTTAAGTCATCTATTATGTGGGGATAGATTTTATCCTCGAAGAGTTCTAAGACTTGAGTTCCTGTAGTCTCTTTGTTCATCAATCTAAATTTAGCCATCAAAATTACACCATAGAAGCTTCTTAGTGCATGATTTTTTACGCCTATATCGTCTACCTGAGCAGGGCATTTCATGATCATCTACATTCGGGCCGCTGAAGGCCGAAATGACCAGAATTAAGAACATCGGTGATAAAATCCTGCTTGGTAACAATAATGGTTTCCTTCACTTGATTATCAATACCAAACTGCATTCCCCCCGTTATAACTCCTGCTACTCTCCATTTCTTAGACGCTGAGTCCTGCAGGAAAACGGGAGCCCCTGAATAGCCCTTAAATTTGCTATTGAATTTCAAAGTAGTTACAAAAAAATAATAGTTTATGCTATCAATTATTTTTGTATTTATGTCACCGTAAAATTGACCAATCTCAAATGTCTTTGAAGGGAGATGAATATGGTGTGGGCTTGTCAATTGCAATGTGGCGGAATCTCTAGTAAATCCTTGTCCATAAATCTCAGCATCAGCATATCCAATGAATGGAGGCAGCATAAAACTATCGACCGAATTTACAAACGGTATATACTTCTTATCCAATTCAAATACTAGTAAATCCGGATTTTTATCAACAGTCAAACAAGAACAAGTATCCCTTGGTTTTATTATTACAAGAGGTATTGGTGGCATGGTTGTAGATAACGAGATAAAGGCCTGGTCAAATGGATAAAACTCTTTTTTTGTCAAGCTATCACAGGAGACAAAAGTATGGTGTGCCGTTATCGCGTATAAGCTGCCATTCCTTGTGATGAAAAATGCAGTGCCAAAATGAGCAGCTGCGTCTTTGTATCTTATGGTAAAGATCTCGTAGGAATATTTTCCCAGAGAATCACTGGGAAAGGGGACCTGACACATAGAATTGATGACTCCTAATAGCGAAAAAAGGGCAATCAATATTTTCATGATTTTGCTTTTACTATCAGGTTAGAGCGTGTTTAATTATTACCACCCGAATACTTAATCAAAAATCCAGACTAATTTATTATTGCTTTTCTTACCTTACGAATAAAGCCATCAGAAATTTCCAATTTATAATTTGGATTTGGAATAAAAAATACATACCGAAAAGTGCCGCTAATGGTTTGATTTACAGAATAAATATGGCCATTGTCTATTAAAATCGGCTTTTCAAGAGGGTGAATTGCTTCTGCATTTAGTACAAGTCCGTAAATGTTAGGAAACTTTATTAGATCATTCTGAAAAACAATTGTAGTACCAGGCTTATCCATCGTCATCATGTACAAAAAATGGATCGGGAAATAAATTAACCCTGGACTTAACGAAGGGATTTGTTTTGCCTCCCTTTCAATCCTACTTTGTTGGCTTATTCTATCTGTATCATTAAATTCAATACGGAGCCCAGAAATTCCCTTCTCTAAACTGTTTTGCTTGCACCAGCTTAAGAGATCGTCATAGCAGCTGTTATGAGCAAATGCCAAACTAATTTCCTCTGTACGCCAGGTTGCTAATGTTCTATTGTTCCAGGCTTCCTTCTTTAGAAGTCCGATTTTTTCAATGGCTATTTCCAATTGATCATCCGATAGAATCGCATGTAGTTTTACTGAATAGGGAAGATCATATCCTAATTGAAATACAGCATTTCCTAACCGTTTAAACTGGCGATCCTTGATGCTTTGTAAATCACTTTCATTGATCCGGGAAACTTCAATAAAAATTCTTTCCTCTGTTGAAGGATCAACGATCTCTATATCAGGGTTTTTCTGTCCAGGCACTTCGACTAAAAAATTTGGATTTAATTCTTCCTTTAAATAAGTTCTTGCAATCTCCAGGAAAGGAATTCCTTCACTGGCTGCTTTTGATTTACTCTTAAGTTTTTGGATTAATACCTCAGCGTTAGAATCGGATTCCTTAAGAGTATCCAGCACCTTGGCTAAATCAATCAGTTCTCTAATTTGGCCTTCGCCTGTCCCAGTCAATTTAGTAATCATTGGATGATTCAATCCGCAGGTATGGAAGAATCCATTACCAAGCGCCTTCTGGAAAATCAAAATGGCCCCTTTCCATGCATTTCCTAAATCCAGGTCGAATTGCTTATTTTGATCAACCATTTTCAAAAGTTGGTCCCATTTCGGCGGTACTTGGCTTAACGGATATAAGATAACCGGTAGATCGTCCATTGCTCTGGCTGTCATTTCCATAATTCAATCATTTTCTATCAAGGTCAAAATATATGGAATCAAATATTGCTCCTTTGAAAAAGATACGCCTAAGGCCATTTAGCATTCTCGATTATGAAAGTCGCCAAGCATCTTATTGATTTTTATTCCTTCTGCAAATCCAACTAGGTCTGGAAACAACATATCATGCCGCATACCCATCTTAAATAATTGATTCTGAATTATTAGAGCGGAATGTTGATCAAATTCAATTTTAACAATTTCACTTGGGAATCTTGAGTCTTTTTCATAAGCCAATTCCTTATTCGGTGCAGGTTGTATGGTGAAAAGACCCCCTTGCCCAATAATTCTATTATCAATATGTGGGGGCATGTAAACTCCCACCTTCTTATACTCAAATGGATCTTTATCAACCTCTGTATTGATATAACTGCAAAAATGTAAGGCATAAATTGCTCCGCCATTCTCTGCACAATCCACAAGATGATTGTCTTCTATTCGAGGTTGCGTAGCGAAATAGAGAGCTACCAAAGGACTTGTTGTCCAATCTAATAATCTGGTGGGTAGTCCGTGATGCTGGGCTATGGCCAACCATTCCCAGTCATTTGTGGGATGGCTGGCTACTGTCGAACGGGACCTCCTTTTGAATTGTTGAAAGGTTTCTATTTCATCTTCAAGGTCATAAGATTCAATTCTTCCAATCGAAGGAATCAACTTATGCTTTATTCTGTCCCTGACACCCCTATAAATATAATGCCCACAAGTAAATTCTTTATTTACATAACTTGTGAATCCTTCCAAGTTTCTTATTTCGTTCGATATCATTTTTGTTGTATGATTCAATTAAATTTCTAGCCTTCTCCAGCATTCTTAAATCCTCCAGTCCCGTACACTATTATTTCCAGATCATCTGTTTTGAGCCATGAAGTTTTATGTTCGGCCTCGGGTGGTTCAAAATGGTCGCATTGGGCTTCATCCCCTCGAACCTCAATTACAGTCATTTCCAATCCTCGATTTATTAGCTTTTTCTTATGTCTAACACTGTCTCCTGCTTTTATAGGTATCATGGTGAAGAGCATTTATTTTCGTATGTTTATAAGTTATTTTGATTTTAGTTGGCTTATTAATTTATCAATTTCCTCCTTTGGCACGCTTCCATTGACCGATTTCAGTAATTCCAGGAACTGGATCGCTTGGGTAGCTCTAATCTTATCCTTTTCCGCCAGGATTCGAATCACCCAGAGGCTACCTCTTACTTCCAATCCTTGTTCCTGGGCTTCATTTCTAAGGTTTTTATCCCCGGTGAGGAGGGTACATTTAAGTTCCAGAGCTTTCCAAAGAACAGATTTATCGGTAATCCTCCGCAGATTACGGGTTGTCTTCAAATTCAAGACTGCCTCGAGCTCCTCCACAGTGAACTTAAATACGGTAAGCTGTTTAGACCGAATAAAAGTTTGGATCTGATCGGCCTGTTCTATTTTTTTTATTTCCGCGACGACAAAATCCGTGGTACAGATTTCAAAGTCCAATCCAAAAAAATCGGGTAGGATCTCGATGCTCATCATATCGAAGAACACATTGGTATCGGTGATCAAGAGTTTCATACCATGGGCTGCAATTGTTTTCGAAACTCGCCCACGGTCACCCCGGCGAAAAATGCTGCTTCATTGACTGATATCACATCTTTGGAAAGACCCAGGTAGATTAGCCTTTCGAAACGCACAGGTTTTTCCTTGCTCATAAATCTGCCCGGTTCATTCAAGTGTAATTTCCGTTCCCGGTATACCATATTAAAACGCCTATACACATACTCATTAATAATGCCCAGCTTTTTTGCCCTATTGAATACGGCAGGAAAGGATATCCCCCATCTTTCCTTTATGAGCACCAATTCCTGCTCATAAAAATGGAATCGATCCTTGTGCAATTCCTTCCTCGCCATGTCTTCTGGATAGAGCACTGCACAGGCAAACACATGACAGAGGTTTTCTTCCTCTTTTTCCTTCAGCTCAGGCGAGAATTTTAATGCATGGTGGGCAAGTTCGTGCAGGGCAGTAAACCGCTTGCGAACCACATCCTCATTTTTGTTCCAGGATTTCTTAAGTACTATCGCTTTTTTACCATCCACCTCGGCCTTCATGCCATCGAAACCAGCAGGTGCATCAATTTCCACGACCTTGTACCCTTTGTCTTCCAGCATTTCCACAATATCAGGGATCGGATCATAGCCTAATTTCCATTCGGCTCGCAGCGCCTTGGCCGCCTCTTCCGCATCTTCGGCAGTCTGGATCAGCTTATCATGAGTAAAGTATTCAGGTTTCTCTGGGAATTGAAATAAGTCCTCCAATTCCAAATACCGTTGAAAATGTTCTTTGGCTTTTTCTTCGACGGACGCCTGTTCCGCTTTAGAAATCTTGGATGAATATTTACGGTAGCTGATACCTGTGAGTTCCACCTCTATTCCAGTCGTGGAATAGAAATAATCCACCGGCACACCCAGCGCATCCGATAATGCAATCAGTAATTCGCTATCCGGTTTCATTTTTCCCAGTTCATATTTGTTTAGAGACTGCTTGGTCACCACATTTTCTAGTTTATCAGCCAGATCCTGTAGTGACAGACCAGCCATTTTTCGGGCTGAAAGTAGCCTATTGCCAAAAAGATTATCCATTTTCAGAAAATTGAGTTAGTTGACAAAATTACGAAATTATTGCTAATTGTCAACCATTTACTTTCAAAGATGGATTCATTTGATAATCATTGAATTAACTGCAGGATGGAATAGATAAAAATGGCAGGATCTACGAAGATCCCGCCTAATTAGAAATTCTCAATTTCGGTGAACAGCCTGTTTTACCTCATCCAAATTGTGCCACATCGCGCTGGTATATTCCACTACAAGAGCAGAAAATGAGGCGACATTTGATGAAGCCATTACAACCGCTGAAGCGGCAGCTTTAGCTTCAGCAAGCACCGTGGTCAGATCTGAATTGGAGGTTTTTCGATATTCGGCGGTGGGAAGTTTATAAATTCGCTTATCATCAGAGGTAATAGTAGTTTCAAATCCTCTGGCTTTCATTTGCGTGTGAAGGTTATCATAGTCTTCTTCTGTAACACTATGATTTGCAATTTTATGTAGTTCTATTCTAGTTAAATATTTTGACATAAGTCTATATATTTATTTTTTTAAGGCATCAATGGGTATGTCCTTTCGTATTCAATGCTATAAATCCGGGGCGCTCGCTAAAAAAATTAAAAATATTTTTGCCAAATTAAATCCAGCATAATATATTTGATCCGCTTAAGGTTATTTTCCAGCGAGTATAGAGGTTGACCAGCCTCCGAAGAACATTGCCTAATTGTTGACTCTTCTTCATATTGATTAGTTCCAGTAAGTTTGAAAGGTTGCGAGTTCAGGAATTATACCAAAAGCCAATTCCCGCAATATTGTCAGTATACGACGTGCCCCATCTTAAGAAAAGGCCTCCAATATCTTTAACCATTTCCTCATTTCTATTGATGGATTCTTGTTCTATATTGGATTCTACTGATTTTAATGGGCGAGAAAAAGAAAAATTCACTGTCAGGAAAAAAGCAAAATTGACATGACAAATTACTTCAACCTATGAGGTCATCAATGGAAGAATTTAAAGATGAAGACCTCTGATAGGGTGTATTGGGTCGGAGAAATAATTATGGGTATATTAATTAATAATAGTCTGAATGGGACGTACTTCACCGATGCAAAGTTTTGGATGACCATGGGGCAGGTTTTAGCAAAGACGGTAGTCACGTACAGGTTGACAGTCCTGATGATGTTATAACTGCTGCCCCCTTCTTTCGGTTCAAAAAAGTGGCGGCTTGAAATAACTTCCCGTTGACTGACACACCTTCGGGTGATGACGGTTAGTTCTTCGCAACATATTTTCCAGAATCAATAAGCGACTTTTCCCAACCGGTCATATCGGGTGACTCAGCAAAACACTTTTCAGTAGGCAGACGGCCAATTCTTCCGATCATACATTTTTCCATGCCCGTGGTTTTCTGTCCTTGATATAGAATTAATTTGAAGGACGAATTGTCAGGAATTATTGACAATTCTATCTCCCATGTATTTCCGGCCCCAGTTTTGAATCTAAAATGCTTCAACAAGCAATCATTTTACCATGAAATTCTGCTACCATTGTGGCGAGCCATTTACAGATCTTAATATTTCGGAAGAACATATTATCCTTAATGCCTGCGGCGGCAGGCTTAAGTCCAAGGATTTGCTCTGCAAAAAGTGTAATTCCGAATTTGGATCGACTTATGACCAGGTTCTTGCCAGTCAAACCAACCATCTTGCCAATCTTCTGCATATAAAAAGGGATCGGGACAAGCCACCGGATATACTGGGAAAAGTTGGCGCTACCGGAAAAAAAATCAGGATTCCCTATGAGGGAAATATGCGAATGGATAAGCCAGAGTTCTCCGAAACTAAAGAAGGAAATCAGACTAAAATCTCCGCCAAAGCAAGAGATGAAAAAGAATACGGGAAAATGGTCATGGGTCTTAAGAGAAAATACCCCTTTATTAACGAGGAAGAACTTTACAAGGCTGCCATCAGAGAAAAAGGATACTTAAATGATCATGTATCTATTGGGATAGAACTGGGAGGTGATGGTGCATTCAGATCAATTACCAAGTCTGCGATCAATTATTTCATCCATAAAGGGGGTGACAGGAAATATATTACCCATCTTTTCCCTTTTCTTCTCGGAGCCGACATGGCTGATATTGTCTGGTTTCATTATCCCTATAGTCCTTATTATGAAACGGGTGAGCGGGAAGTTAGTCATATCATCAAATTAGTAGGGGACCAGAAAGAAAGGATTCTCTACTGCTATTTAGAATTATTTAATTGCCAGAATTATGTTGTTAAACTAAACGAGAATTATGATGGCGTCCCCATTGATGAAACCTATATATACCATCTTCTTGAATCAAGAGAAGTGGATAAGCCAGTTGACATGCAATTCAGTAGGGACCAGCTAACCACCATTTATCAAATTGCTTTGCCTGATCTATGGAAATTTATTATACTGAGATATGAAAGGGTGGTCGGGATCGCCGATCAAATACAGGTAAACGCTCATATATCAAATTTACCTGAACAAGTTTTGCAAGAGGCTCTGAAGGGTCATCCTAAGGGTGGCTCGATACCAGAAGAGGTGATAAAACAATGTCGAAACGATATAAGGGAGAAAATCGTTGCTTTCTTGGAACATAGGGAAAAAGGGAAAGAGTCAATAAAGGGAATTACCAGGAAATGAGGCTTAAACTCGTCCATTTGATAAACAACCTCAGTTGAAATGAATGTATACCGTCATTCTTGCCTGGCAATCTACACAACCATTGCTTGAATGATCGGAAATAGCTGGTCAACTTAATCTTTTACAAAATTATTAAAATAATTCAAAATTAGGTATATATGCCTAATACAAATTTTTGAAATAAACTGAATTTCATCCTGAATGAATAATACCAGGGATGAAAAACGGCTTATAGAATTTGGAGCACAAATTCGTCGCTTAAGAAAAGCGAAAAAGCTTACTATGAAGGGCGTGGCTTTTGATGCCGACATTGAATCGAGCCAAGTACACAGAATAGAAATAGGAAAAATCAATCCAACATTAACTACGATTCTTCTGTTAGCAGACGGTTTGGAGATTTCTCCGTCCAGATTATCTGATTACATCAGGTAGGAACAACTCCAATTTCATTTCTCCGTTTTCAATAATTCTTAATCCTTTTACAATAACAATTCATTTTTGGGTGCGCTGATATTTGTACTGTAACCAATTAGCGCAATATGTTCCTGCATTTATCCCCTCCGCTATCATGGCAACTCTTTTCTTCAGAGGCTCCCGAGCTGTTCGGCAGCCCGCGGCAGCACCTTAAGGCCTCAGCCACGTCAGCCACACTCACCCAGCAATCCGTATCTTGAAAAAAGACCCTCACCATAAAGCCACGACACTCAAGCTCCCTTTCAATTCAGCGGAAATAGCCGCGAATGTTAAATTCATTTTAGACCAAGATTTCGCCCACCTGCCAACCATCAAACGTTTAAGTAAACAAACGACCAGCAATATCTTCGCAGTACAGCAGCACTGCTTCAAGCACCATTATGGAAGGACGATTCTTACGTATATCCTGGAAAAAAGGGTGGAACAGGCTAAAAAGCTCCTCGTGGAGGGGGAATTGAACCTGGACTATATTGCCTATGAAATCGGTTATGCCAACCGGTCGGGGTTGACTAGGCCTTTTAAGAAGCATGTAGGGTGCAGGCCGGGGAGTGGAGAATTGATGAGAAGGCTTAATTTTACCTTTTCAAGGAATGAAACCTCTGGGCCAATCTGACCAATAGTAAAAGAATCGACACTTTTTTAAGAGTTATCAAAAATCCACTTAGAATGAATTAATCCCTAACTATACCAGGATTTGAGTCACTCCGTACGAATTGACTTCACAGGGTTTGCCATTGCTGCTTTTATTGCCTGGAAACCAATTGTAACACAGGATACAAATAACATCACTAGTGCAGTGATGATAAATATCCAGATGCCCCCGGAGGGTTTATAGGCAAAGGATGCCAGCCATTCATTCACTACCCAATAAGCAAGCGGAAAAGCAATTGCCATTGAAATGATTATGGCTTTCAATGACTCTATAGAAAGCAGCTTGACAATACCCACAATGGAGGAGCCCAGTACTTTGCGAATACCGATTTCCCTGGTACGCCTTTCGGCACTGAAAGCGACCATGCCAAACAAACCCAAACAGGAAATGACCACTGCCAGTAATCCAAAATATTTCACCAAGGCACTTGCCTGCATTTCGCTTTTATACATTTGCTCATAAGTTTCATCAGCAAAATGGTATTCAAAAGGGTAGGCAGGATTGAAGTTTCCTGTAATCCTGCTAATTGCAGCCAGCGCTTCTTTTGTTTTACCCGCATGCAATCGGATCATCATGCAGCTTGTGTTTGATGGCAACAAGCACATTATCAATGGCTTTATTGGCGTGTGCAGCGAGGCTATATGAAAATCTTTCATCACCCCTATTATTGTTCCATTGCCATTCCAGAATTTTACCTGTTTGCCCACCGCTGCATTTTGCATACCCATCATTTTAGCGGCAGATTCATTGATTAGGTAACTTAAAGAGTCGCCGGGATAATCTTTAGAAAAATCGCGCCCTTCCGCCATTGCTATACCAAGAGTTTTTGTAAAACCATAGCCGGTCCATGTGGCAACTACCTCTGTCTGCAGGTTAGCCGGTTTACCGGGCCAAGATAGATCTCCTGATGTGGAATTTAGATCCATTGGGAGTTGATTGATAGGGTCTGAAGCCTCCACATACGACAGCTTGTTTAACTCATTTTGATAGGCATCTATTTTATTATATAAATCCCCTTCGAGGGGTACGTAAATAATATGTTCTTTGTCGAAGCCTAGATTTTTATTCTGAATATAATTTACCTGTTTGGATACCGCGAGCATCCCCACAATTAAAAATGCGGATAATGCAAACTGCACAATAACGAGACCTTTGCGCACCGATGCAGCATTGCCGCTTTGAGTACCGATATTCCCTTTTAATATGCGGACCGGCCTAAAAGAAGCTAAAAACAAGGATGGATAACTCCCGGCGATTATTGAGGTAACGCTAAGAAGGACTATAATAGAGTACCATTGGGCAGGCTGGGAAAAATTCAATTGAATTTGCTTGTCGAATAATTGATTGAAAGCAGGTAATATCAGCGATGTAATCGCTATTGAAACAAGAGTGGCCAATATGCAAGTCAAAAGAGACTCGGTCATAAACTGCCAGACCAGGGATGCTTTCCCGGCTCCGGCAACTTTGCGTATGCCGATCTCTTTGGCTCTCAGGGAGGCTCTTGCCGTAGCCAGATTCATAAAATTCATGCAGGCGATCAGCAAAATAAAAATAGCAATCGCCGCAAAAACCTTTACATATTCAATTCGACCCTCTCCGGTGGGCTTTCCATTCTTATAATCAGCATACAAATACATATCCGTGATGGCCTGCAGTGTTGGATAATTCGGCTTGAAACCTTCGGGGGCAAACTTCGGATAAATGGAACGCAAGGACTGCGCAGTGTTGAAGAGATTCGCATGGGGTCTTAATCTCACAAAAGTGAAAAAAGCAATATTCCCCCAGGTTTGCATCCAGTCTTGCTCCTGCTCTTTGAAATTGATCATCCAAGCGAATTGTACGGTGCTGTTATGCGGAATATCTTCTATCACCGCACCAACCTTATAATCCTTTTTGTTATCAATCCTTATTGTTTTGCCAACGGCTTCGGGGGTATTAAAATATTTTTCGGCAATTTTTCTTGTAATAACAATCTGATCAGGGGCGGCAATCGCATCGTCAGGATTGCCATCGATTGTTTTAAAGGGAAACACCTTAAAAAATCCCGCACTTGCGTAGGTGCCTTTTTCCTTGGATGACTTATTGCCGACAGCAAACAAAACATCTTGGCTCCATGTCATTTTTGTGGCCTGCTCAATTTGAGGAATACTATTTTGAATCGCTTCTGCCATCGGTCCGGGGCTGGCAGTCATCGTAATCGTATCGCCATTAAAGGGCGCATTAACATGCACTTCATAAATATTGTTTACCCCTGGCATAAAGCGGTTATAGCTCAGTTCATCGCTTACCCAAAGCCAGATCAGCAAACTGCAGGATAAACCAATGGCCAGCCCGAAAACATTGATAAATCCTGTGCGTTTGTTCCTTGTCATATTCCGCCAGGCGGTTTTGAAATAGCTTTTAATCATATTAAAAACAAATAGAGTTTTTATTATTTAGACAGCAACCTCTCAAACAATTAAGAACCATGCCATTTATTCAGCTCATTGATTTTCAAAGTCTAAAAGAATTTTAGAATTACCCCTAGTGTACGGAACTGTTACAATGATCGTCCGCGGACGTGACAACAGGCAGGCCATTAAAATTACTTGACAGGTTTTCTGTACCCAACCTTCTTATCATGCACCCATTCATTTCGTCACAAATTAAAAATCGGACACCATGAATAACGCGACAACATCTGAAATTTGATTTAGGGTAAAGTTATGATTTGACCCGAAAGTATACTACTATCTGAACCACTAGCGAGCATGGAGACATTGGAAAAGGAAATTGTCGAGGAATTTCCAGCATTGGTAACCGTAACCGATCCTGATGAACCCGTACTATTATAGGATACACTATTTGCGAGTAATCCGATATAGCAATTGGTAGTCGTTAATTTCTGAAAAACTCCGTTAATTACAGGATACACACCGCTCTTAATATTTGCCGTTGAGAACGATATTAAAACCTCGTTAACCTCTTGAGGTAAAGAAACATCAAAGGAAAGATAGGCACCATTCAGGTAGGAAGCGGAATCTCCTGTATAGGTTTCTCCTTTGAAAGTCCATTGAATTCCTGTTTTTGTAACAATTGGCTGATTATTGCTTTTGCTACAACTACAAAAAAGAATACCAATAAGAATCGCTGTGCATAGGACAAATTCTTTCATGACATTTTTCAATTTTAACATGTAAATATGTAGCTCTTTAATCCAGGCTCAATTAAATGCATCTCTAAAAACCCTTAAAATAAAATCTTTTTCCTTCGACACTATGATTTTTGTACAATCTTTGAGCTTCTCTTATCCTTTATTGCAATAACCACTATTCACAGGCAGCCTCGTTTCCATAAATTGCCTGCATCTCCTTTTCCTGGCCAGTATAAGCATAAATACTATCTATCTCCATCTGATCAATTACCTGAAGGAAGGAAATTAGATCTGATTTGGGCTTTTGTTCGTCAAACCTAACTAAAAAATTTCCTAAAATCCAGAGCGGTTTGCAACAACCCTTTATCCCGTCTCAATGAGTATTTACGTTCACTATAACTCTGGAACGGTTAAGGGGGTGGGGCATCATTGGCATAAAACCGCCAAAGCAAAGTTGGCTCCCGGTTTATAGATTCCTTTTGTCCCAAATTTGAGTTAATACTATAACAGTCTTTGGGTCTTTATGGAAAGCCTCCACTCATCTTTTGCAAAAATAGAAATTGTATGAGAAATAAATGTTTCACGGGAATTGTAACTGACTTTGAAGTTGTCTTTACTTCGCATTTTCCCATTTCCTGGTCGATAAGAAACTTCGTAAATTTATAAGGAAGCGGTTAAAATAAAAGACACTACAATGCTCAGAAAATATACGGAATTCACAAAAGGATGAATTGAGAAAAATGATGGAGGTTAATAGAAAAATGAATTGCTTTTGACATTCACTTGAGTAATAGCAAGATTATCTGTTAAAGCATGTTCTCCACCCTCCTAGTCATGCATTAAAGAAAATTAGAGATCGATTATCCAACCTGTTGACAATGCTGCACTTCTAAAAATAAAATTTACCTTTTGAATATTTGTTATAAATACAAAACTTGAATATTATGGAAATTAAGCCGCTTACAGTAATCGATATTCAACAACAGACCAAGACAATTAATAGCCAGTATGCCAATTTTCCGCTTACTGAGGTCAACGACCATGTCATCAGAATAAGCGTCATGACTGAACCTTATTACTGGCACATGCATCCCAACTCTGATGAGAGTTTTTTAGTTATTGAAGGCTCTATATTGATAGATTTGGAAGACAGAACTATAGAATTAATTCCAGGCCAATTCTTTACTATACCTAAGACCATAAAACACCGTACAAGTCCTAAAGGCGCTCGCTCGATTAATCTTACCTTTGAACATCTAAACCTGAAAACAATCAAATTAGATCAGTAGACATCTTAATCTTATTATCATTCCCTATTTCTTTGTAATGGCGTACTACACAGGTCTGCATCGCTTTGCAACACGGCAAGGGCAGCGAACGGAAAGAGTTTCACTATTTTGAGTCTATGGAGGGCATGGTTGGCGGAATGGAACCCCGCACCCATATAACGTAATTCTTTCATATGCGCTATCGTGTGGGCAAAAGTAATGACCTGTCTTTTGGTATCCAGCACAAAGCCGCTACCGACATACTGGCCATCCCGCCACAATATATCCTATGGCCATGCTATCAAACTTAAACTATTGAGCGTTTGTCTCCAAGACAAAGAGAAAAGGGAGAAAGAAGGAAATCCTTTTCATGATCACTTAACTTTTATTGCAATTTATCAGGCAGCGGGCGTCGTATCTATGTAACATTCTACCAAGAACCAATTGCCTCCTAAATGCTGGATATTAAACAACTCAGAATGAAGAAAATCTACAATTCGACTGTCGTGCAATTGACCAAGGTCAGAAATAAAAAGAATGCCATAATAATCATAACTAGTCTTTTCGCCTTGCACGATAAAAACCATTTCTAATGAACTATCCTTGTATACTTTTTCTGTTTCAAAGGAACCTCTGGTTGACCCAAGCGGTATTTGGATAATAACGACCTTTACTAATTAGTGGGTCATATTTACCTGACCTAAGGCTATTTACCAATTCATATCTCCGCTCGCTATTCAATTGATACCGGATCCAACCGAGAACATATTCAAAAGGGAAAAAATAGACAATCAATAAAATGCCAACAAAAATAAATATCGGTTTAATGTTCTTTTTGAGTGCCCTGTAAATGGCCAATCCAAGTAAAACAATTCCAAACAAACAAGAGATGATGCCAAAGACCAAAAATAGCCAGGTCCCGGCCACATTGAATTGATAATACATCAGTTTCAGGCAAAGGAATATCCTTGTTAATAAAGCCAGTATACCAAACGATATCAGGGGGGTTTTTAGGGGCATTTTCCCGAACCCAAAAGATGCAATCATATCCAAATGTAAGATTGTTGGATCGACATATCATTTGTGGTATCTTTCTACAGGCATAGAGCTATATTTTTCAGAAAATAAATGAAGAGTTTCGCTTGTTGGACTATTTAGCGTAGTTGCCCTTTTCCAAGTCATAATAGGTACCAATGAAAAAACGGCTTGAAAAAACACCAATAACTGTTGATCAATGAAAATCGGACTCATAAAAAGATATAGCTATACAATTCCAAATTCATTTGACTCTACTATGATGAGATTGAAATCTACAATGAATAGCAAATGGTTTAATCTTTCCAAGTCATTTTATGGCAAAGTCGATGATGATGGCAAATTTAACTTAAAGCAAAGCATTTCTTTTTTTAGTTTTATGAGGGTTGGGCAAACTGTCTATTTAAATGGGCAGCTAGTAAAAGATGAAAACTGTACGACTATACATATAAAAATATCGCCTAATATTTTCCTATCCATCCTCATTTTCCTCATCCCCCTACTTTGGTTAAATATTCTATTCGGAGACAATTCTTTTTTTGGAAAAAGCGACACCAGGTTTGCCAACTTTATACTCACATTTATTACAGGGTTGGTTCTATATGGAGTTGTTCAGGTCAGCTCCTATTTTTTAAGGCGACGTTTTGAAAAGGCGATGAGTACAAATGGATTGCCTTTGACACTACAAGAAATTTAATAGAACGACAGAATTTTTGTTTACCCCACCTGGAGATTTTAAAATTCTCTTTGCCGACCTAAAAATTTTTTAGCCAGTTGATATTTGCTCTATAAGTAGAATGTTCAATATGTTCAATAGTATATGACAGCAACGGCTCTTTCTTTGCCCTTATATAATTGTTCTTCCCGAATCCTGCAATAAAATAACATAATAATTCAAATTGTCAAGAGTACTCACAAAATACCGTGAAAAGACGGGGGAAAAATACCGTGTTTTCACGGGTTTCGTGATTCAATTAAAACGATTAGTTTTATTTTCTGATCATTTGAACAGCTTTCCTCTCCTTTGAATTCCATAGTTACCACAGAGCGCTTTTACATGGATATGCATTGAACCATTTAACAAAAGACGATGGCTACTTCCGTTTTATTACCATTTAATCCAGTTCATTATGGGAAACAATAGAATACCAATTGTAGCTATACTCATTATTCTATTGAGTGCTTTCTGGAACCCGGTAAGCGCCCAAACTTATTCCAGAGCGACTGATTACAAAACAGTGAATCCATTTTACGATGATACCCTCACGCATCCCTGTTGTTGGGTCGAATTAGACTTGTTGCTCAACCCCATTTATATATCCCAGTTCGGCGGGAAATTTCTGTTGAACGGGCATCGGTTGTTTTTAGGTCCCACACCCAGATTTTATGCAGTCCTTCCGGGTACCAATCCGTTTACCGGCAGGGACCCTTATAATCCCATTAGTAATATTGTTGAAATTGAGGATCAGTCCAATGCTGCATATTTTGATTTCACCTTAGGTTTTTTAAGGAAATCTCCCTCCACTTTTTTGAACCACAGCAGATTCATGGTGGGTCTCACCCATGATAAATTAGAAACAGGTTCTGACAATATCTATTATAAATTCCCTTCAGGGGGCATGGAGTTGACTGCACTTTTCGACCATAATTTTGCCTACAAGTTAAGCGACCTAGATTTTAAGTTGGTGAATCTGATTTTCAATGTTGATTGGCAGGCTGGACTTTTTGCATCGCTAGCTCCCATCTATGCGGATATGGCCTGGTCGGATTCCACGATCAAGTCTGCGAGCGATGCTGGATATATCTGGCAGGAAAAGAACCCTTATTTAGGAGGATGGGGCTGGATAACCTCGGCCAATATCGAGATAGGTGGGGTATTAAGCAAAAAACATTTTTTGAAGCATATTGCTTTTACTGTGGGCACGAGGCTCGTGATGGAGGGACTCTATACATCAACTCAGGTTCTGGTCAACGGAGAAGCGGGCTTTCGGCTAAAAGTAAATAATTACGGAATCTTCTTTGCGGGGCCGGTTATCAATTTCAAATACCTCATATTCTAAACCCATGAAAAAGATAACCTTAATCACTCTTCATTTTTTGTCGGTAATTGCCTGTTGTGCCCAAGAAAACCTTCTTGAGGCAAAGTATTTGAAAGAAGCGAAAAAAAAATCAGACAGTCTGGATAAAGATGAAAGGAGGTCAAATATCTATGCGAACCGCAAATATAGTTTCGCCGTTTCAGTGAGCCCATACGCCAACGTAACAAACGCGAGCACGATCAATACATTTGGAGACTTCGATATTACGTTTTCGGATAGGCTCACCTGGCTTGATGTAGGAAAAAACGGAAGCCTTGAAACCAATTTGGGTATTGGGTTCGAACCATTTCAGGGCACTAAACTAAACCTGGGAAGCGATTACGAACTATTATCAAAAAAATACAAGGTCAATCTATATCTCGGGCTACAGTACTCCCTAGGTCTCGCCCAATCTACTACCTTGGCTGGCAACTCCATAGTAGCCCTTGGTTATCATAATTACCTAATGCCTTTTGTGGGCATGTTATGGTCTCCCTGGAAAGAGGATAAAACCAGTCCGGATACAGCAAAAACATTTCTTTACCGAAACCCAACATTCTGGCAATTATTCTATGTGAAGCTGCAAGTAGGGTATTCTTATTTATTAAATAAACTTCAAGTAGATACTACTGGCGCGATTGGGGATCAACTCTATGAGATGATCAGAAACAATACTTCCAATACCTTAAATATCAAAATATGCGTCGGTATCAATATCCCGACTAAAGGTGAAAAAAGAAGAAAATATCATGAAAAACTTCGAAAAGGACCTGCAAAACTTAGAGATGATGAATAAAGGCTAAGGTTAGAAAAAAACCCCTAATCCCAATAATATTAATTCGCAATATGTAAAAGTTATTATTCCTATTTTAATATTATTTCAAATCGTGGTAAGGGATCACCAAGCTGGGTTTGTCTGGGTTATTCTTAGAGTTGAAGAATATTCTTATTTAAATAAAAATCACATTAAAGGTTTTAAAGGACAATATTTTTTCAAGTTTAAGCTGCTTTCATTTGAGAATTTAACATCTGGAAAATTATAAATTACTCGTCACGCATTCCACAAAACTTTCTCTTGAATGCGGAGCTCCTGACTTTTGACAGCATCCGGATATAGCCTGGAGTATAAGTTGATGGGATTTTTGGGGATAATGTTTCTTAAGTTTATCCGCTAGATATTCTACCTCCCAGCGTTCTTCGCAGGAAAATTTTGATCCGTCCTTCCGGTCTCTGATTTTGCGGTCATCGTAATCCGACCAATCTTCGTTTAAAATGGGATGTGCCATAAGCAAATATACTTGAATCTGTTATTTCTACCTGGATCTACTGCTATCTCAACCATCGAAGGGTGAGAAACATTTTTTTCGAATGTTTTTACCGATGTATTTAGCAGTCTGACATTCATTTGCACAGTTTAGATTGTGTTCCGGGTGCATTAAGAAGAACCTTCGTTTGAATTGATGGAGTAGCCTGCAGACTTTAAAGATGTGACAAAGTAGGTGGTAATCCAGTAAGTTTTGCAAGAAATAGGATCTAAACTTCATTCAATTACGGGTTTCGAAATGAGCGAATATATTTAAACCATATTGGTATAGGTCGTGAAGCTCTTCTGAAGTAAGACGTTTTATTTCGGTTTGATAGACGGCATAATTTAGTTGAAAGATGGTCAGTTCCTCTCGGCTATTCTCTAAGAAATCATTGATTACAAATGGGTTGTTAGATGCAATAAAATTTTGATTCTTTTTTTAATGAATAATCTCTTGTGTAATGTGGCTTTTATATGGGGGAAATATTCGATCGCCCAGGCAATCAAAAATTAGTACCACCTCATTATTTGATGCAACGGCTATCTTATAAAAAATAGTTCTCTGCAGAGACTACGATATAGAAGAGAAGGGAAGTAAAAAATGATTTGGGTTGTCAACCTGGGCAACCTTTAAAAGTTGATGTTCATTGTCGAAAATGACCATCCAACCGGATTCCTGGATCAAATCCGAGACCTCTTTTTGCATTTGCAGGTTCCTTCCGAGTAAGTTCAATAAGTTTTTCCCATAAGGCGGAATCAAATAATTTGAATTTTCATTTTCCATGCCAAGAATAGAAGCAAAAACTATATTTACGAATAAAGGGTAAATATTTTTCAGGGGTTAAGGAGGAAAAATTTAAATTGTTATTTGTTTTGTATGTACAGCGCCTGCAACCTTCTTCAATTAACAAAATCAAGGCGCCACCCTCTTTAAGGGTAGCATGTAGCGTCGCATTATTTGTTTTTATGACTACCGGCTCCTCATACTTGCCGTTAAAGAACAATTCGGGTTCATTTTCCAATCGGATAAAATTTGATATTTTTTTTGAACGCTCTTTTCTTAAAAAAGGAAGAGAAAATAGGGATAGCGCTTCTAATAGGTTGGACTTGCCAACATTCGGTCTCCTTAAAAATAGATTGATTCTCTTACAATCATTTAATTCACAGTAGCGGATTGATTTGAAATTACTGATATTTATATGTTTAATAAAACTAGAAGTGCTTAAATGTATTTAATAATTAAAGCTAACCATCCAGTTATTCATAAATCAAATCTATTAACTTTTAAAATGAATTACCTTCAATTTTGGTTGCGTCGAAAATATTTTTGGGAAATATAAACCGCAGTCATTAAATCCAGGCGTCACGTATTGTCTTATCTCGTCCGTCTGAGATCCGTCGGCGCCAGGGATATTATTTACCTTTGAATTCTGGAATTATGAATTTTCAATTCAGCAGAGAATCCCGTTTATTCTTTTTGGGCGTTCTTTCGATTTTGGCAATACTCGGAGTAATGGTGCATCCTCCGATACCGCAAGCGATCTCCTATCACAGATTTGCCGATGGACGGACTATTTTAGGGATTTCAAATTTTGCTAATGTCATTAGTAATTTCCCGTTTTTAATCATTGGAATGATCGGTTTGTATTCGATAAAGAGATCGACTGCTTCCCGTAAAATCAATATCATATATATCTGTATGTTCGTCGGGGTGCTTCTTACGGGAATAGGTTCAGCGTACTATCATTATAGACCGGATAACAATTCCCTGGTCTTTGACCGCCTACCAATGACGCTTGTTTTTATGTCCTTACTTTCGGCTACTTTGGCAGAAAGGATAGATCTCAAAATGGGGTCCGTAATGTTATTCCCTTTATTAATCATCGGAATTGGGGGAGTGATGTGGTGGCACATTACTGAATTAAGGGGAGAAGGCGATTTGCGGGCTTATGTCCTCGTTCAATTTTACCCAATCGTATTTATTCCGTTAATCCTGATATTATTTGCCAGGTATAGCGATCGTCGCGGCCTGTCCCAACTAGTTTGGGCTGTCTTTTGTTATATTCTAGCCAAATTATTCGAACAATTTGACAAAGAGATCTTTTCGTCAAGTGGGTTCATCAGCGGACATACAATCAAACATCTAACGGCGGCCGTGGCCTCCTGGTTTTTGGTAAGGTTGTTTTTTCAAAGGTATATTTTCTATAAAGGGAGCATGACAAAGTATTCTTCTTTAAATAACAAGGAAAATTGAAAAATGGTCCCCTCCGTGAATTTAAACGAAGCTATTGCTCTTTGTAGAAACCGATTGAAGAGCCAATGCCGATAGACCTATATTCAAAATGTATGGCTGCTACTAAAGTGTATCCACTTCCCCCTTCGCATCTTATTAATAGAGAAACGTTGCGTTGCTGGAGACCAGCGGGTGATTCATATAGAGTTATTCTCCTTGATGGTTCAAGCCACTAACCTTTTCCTTTAGGCTTTTTCTTTGAAGATTTTGATTTGTTGTTTTTTTCTTTCTCCACTTCCTTCTTAATTTTCAAAAGGGCAGCTGCTGATGGTCCTTTATCCCATAACCTAGGAGCCAAAAAATCGCAGACAGGTTGCTTGAAAAACTCTGCAATTCGATATAGTTTTTTGAGGGGAGGTTGCCCTCTATTATTACGCCATTTTGAAATAGTTTCAACTGTTACCCCAACATATTTTGCAAGATCCTCATTATGAATGTGTTCTTCAGCCATTATTGCGGTGATCCTGTTAAATTTTAGTCTTTCCATTTTCAGTATTTGCCTAATCACAAATATAATTTATCGCAAATGCCTGATTTTCAACAATAAATGACCTTATTAGTTGATATATTGAATTATTAGTTCAATTTATTGACGCAATAATTCAAAAATTGTAATTTCGAGAATATCATTTGTGAAAATATAAATTGAAGGAACCACAATTGATAGCTCTATTTTTGCGAAGCTTCATTTAGTGAGGTATTCGCTTATTAGTCTCGCCCCGGAAATGTAGCAATTTCAATGAACGCGAGAGTAAGTGAAAGCCCATCCCCTATATTTAATAGGGTTGGGCCCACTTATGTCTTTGTGTTCAACCATCGCAAGATGGTAGGTTTGCTACAGCCTCCGGGACAAAGGACAGGGTGGGTCCCAACCCTCTTGGCGTTTATGTAACCCGCTCATCTTTGTAGAGACTCGTCATTTCTTAATCTTTTAAGCGAGCCCAGTGCAACAGGAAAGCATAGATCTTAAAGATGAAAATATAGTCCGGAACTTTGACCTGGATGGTCTGTCGGTTTTCAATGATGCCAATCGGTCAAATTACAAGAATGCCGGAAAAAATTCGTCTCCCAACGAAGTACCTGCCGAAGAAACCCTAATAGCCTTCAATTCAGGCTCTCAGGCCGCTTTCACCCGCGTCCACAACGACCTCTACCCAAGCATTTATTATTTCGCCCGGCGTTTTGTAAATTCAGAAGATGCCGGGGATCTGACTGCCGATGCTTTCGTGAAATTGTGGAAGATGGAGAAGAAATTTATTCGTTTGCAATCGGTAAAGATCTGGTTGCAGGTGACGGTACGGAATGGCTGCATGAATCATTTTCGCTATGAAAAATACAAGGGAGAAAGGCTACGAGAACTGCTTTATTTATCCGATGAGATATCGGAGAACTACATTGCGGATGAAGAAACCAGGGCGGAATTGATTAAGAGAATAGACGCTGAAGTTGAAAAACTGCCACCACAATCAAAAAAAATATTCAAGATGGCTTGGGGGGATGGTTTAAAAAATAAGGAAATAGCCCACCAGCTAGGCATCAGCGCCAATACTGTAAAAAGCCACAAACAAAAGGCTTTGGCCATATTGCGGATTGAAATATCATTCCCCATATTGTTAATTTTTCTCCCGCTACTGTTGAAACTCAAATTATGTTGTTGAGACTGCGTTTACAAATGCCGCTGCCACCTTGGGGCTTCTTTCAGTGTAGCAATCTAATGAGGTTTCGCAATCCTTCTGGTCCTGCTCGTAAAATATATAATGGAAGCTCATTTTGCCTTCCTCCCCATTAATATTCTTTCCATCCTATTTTTACTGTCTACGGCAGAAACCATTTTGGCATTACCCCTTTTATATTGAGCATATCCATTATCCAACTTCGCTTTCAATTCTTCAGTGTACTTTAAGCCAGACTCTTTGATATTATCCTCCATCATGGTAAACAATGCCTTTACTTTCTTATCATCAGGTGTTTCAAGATAGATATGCAATTGTTGTCTTATTTTTGTCGCATTCATAGAGTAATCTATGTTATTCCCGTATAAATAACGAAAATTTGCAAATCGTAGGGGCCGGATACCCAATCTTCAAGCACTAAAAGCCATTCTTCTTCAATTTCTTCAAAAATTTTTATATTTAGCAGCTAGTCGCTCATCCAATTACAAATCCTTGGTTCTATTTGGTATGAAGTCGCCTCAACAAATAGCAGACTTGATATTCAAGCATCTCCGAAATGAGCTGACGGAGGCAGAGAGAATTGAATTAAATGAATGGAGGCAAGAGTCTCCAGAGAATCAGGAAAAATTTACTAAACTCACAGACCCGCAACATCTACAGGCCCTGATGCAGGATTTTTATAGCTACAAGGAAAAAGCCTGGAATAAATTACTGGAAAAGGTACCAGAATTAAGAAAGGCCTCTCTACACATTCAGCGGCGGACCTGGTGGAGATGGCCTGCCGTGGCAGCAGCTATTTTGGTTATCATTGGGGCTGGAATTTATATTCAGCGGCAGTATACTGAAAAGCAATTAATAGCAAAACACCCAAATGAGATTGTAAATGATGTCCCACCCGGCACCAATATGGCGATCTTGACGCTTTCGAACGGCTCAAAAATCATTCTGGATAGTGCGCATACAGGGACCCTTACCAACCAGGGAAATTCAAAAATAGTTAAGCTAGACAGCGGAAAGCTTGCTTACCAAACCACAAACATCGGTCAACAGTCAACTGTCGTTCAGTTTAATACACTATCGACTCCACGTGGAGGCCAGTTCCAGCTTGTCCTACCGGACGGCTCTCGGTTGTGGCTTAACGCCGCCACTACCCTTCGTTTTCCTACTTCTTTCGAAGGCAAGGAGAGAAAGGTTGAGTTAAGCGGGGAAGCCTATATGGAAGTATCCAAGGATCCTTCTAGACCTTTTAAAGTTCGAATCAATCATGGCAACCAAGAACAGGCCGAAGTCGAAGTTCTAGGCACTCACTTTAACATTATGGCCGATACGGATGAAGCATCCGTGGCAGCTACCCTGCTCGAAGGACGAATAAAAATCATCATGGGAGGAACTGAAAAAACCATTCAACCTGGAGAACAAGCAAAGATCATGAATCATTCGGATCAAATCCAGATTATAAAAAATATTGACCTAAGCGCCGTAGTGGCCTGGAAGAACGGTAGGACATTCTTTAAGAACGCAGACACAAGATCAATTATGCGCATGATATCCCGCTGGTATGATGTAGATGTGGTTTACCAGGGCAAAGTCCCCGAGGGAGGTATCACGGGCGGCGTTTCGCGCAATGCCAATTTATCGGATCTTTTAAAAGTACTAGAACATAATAATATACATGTTACCATGGAGGGTAAAAAATTGACAGTAATGCCTTAAAACAATCGAGGGATAGCCCATACAAAACCGTCCCGCGTAGGGGCGGGACGGCGGAGGTTGGGCCAATTCAATACAATCTGAGTAGGACTATATTATTCAACCCAACCAAGACAAATATATGCAAACCAATGCTATTTGCAACCTGCTGCCCGTACAAATTGAACAATTATCAGGGCGAAGGCTGATATTAAAAATCTTGCTTCTTATGAGAACAACTGCTATTCTACTCATCGTAGGCTTTATCCAGGTAAGCGCTCATGGATTCGGGCAGGAGAAAATTACATTGACTGAAAAAGATGCCACTCTAAAAAAAACATTTGAAGATATTCAAAAGCAAACTAGCTATAACATTTGGTATAAGGATTCCTTATTACTGAAAACCTTTCCGGTTACCATTGAAGTAAAAGAAGCCACCCTCGAAGAAACGCTTAACCGATGTCTCAGGGGTCAGCCGGTTGGATACAGCATTCTGGGAAAAGATGTGGTAATCGAGAGAAAGAAAGTCAATGATACTCCGAGTGGTATTGATTTGAAAGGAAAAGTTGTAAATGAGAAGGGGGAGCCGCTTCCAGGAGCCGCCATCCTGATCAAAGGAACCAACAAGGGAACTCAGACCGATGCCGGAGGGGTCTTTGAACTTAAGAATGTTGACCCAAACGCAGAACTCATTATTTCATTCACCGGATATCAGGCTCAAACGATCCGTGTCAAGGGAAATATCTCCTTTGTAATTACCTTATCCGTTTCAACAAATCCTCTGGATGAGGTACAGGTGATTGCGTATGGCACGGTAAGTAAGAGGTTGAATACGGGGGATGTAAGTACAGTTACGAGCAAGGAAATAGAGGAACAGTCCTTTACAAATCCACTTGCAGCACTTGAAGGACGTGTACCGGGATTAGATGTGACTCAAAATACGGGTGTGCCAGGAGGTAGTTTTACAGTGCAAATCAGAGGGCAGAATAGCATAAATAGCGGCAACAACCCCTTCTATATCATTGATGGTGTCCCATTTACATCTACTTCCATTGCATCTTTCTTTGCTGGCGCAATCACGGCCGGAGGGAGTCCGCTGAGCAGTTTTAATCCTTCAGATATTGAGAGTGTAGAAATTCTAAAAGATGCTGATGCAACAGCTATCTATGGTTCACGCGGTGCTAATGGCGTAATCTTGATCACCACTAAAAAAGGAAAACCTGGAAAAACCGTGTTAGATATTAGTACTTATAGAGGAAGTGGGGAAGTTCCTAAAATGATGAATTTGCTCAATACCCAGCAGTATCTTCAAATGCGAAATGAGGCATTCACTAATGATGGAGCCACGCCAAACCCCTATTCAGATTATGATCTGACTGCATGGGATACAACCAGGTATACAAATTGGCAAAAAACACTTATTGGCGGCACAGCGCATAATTCTGACATTCAAGGGTCAATTTCTGGAGGCAGTATAAACACTCAATTTTTAGTGGGAGGCGGTTATCACAAAGAATCGAGTGTATTTCCAGGTGATTTTTCTGATCAGAAGACATCTATTCATTTTAGTATAACCCATTCAACAACTGATCAAAAATTTAAAATGACTGTTTCAGGAGGTTATTATGTTGAAAATAACAAGTTACCACAAGAGGACCTGACCAACCAGGCAATAACGCTTCCCCCTGATGCGCCACCCATTTACGATTCTATTGGAAAGATTAACTGGGCAAACAATACTTTTAATAACCCATTCGCGAATTACTTGTTGCAATTATTTTTAACAACCACAACTCACCTTATTGGCAATGCAAATTTGAGTTACGAGTTATTACCAGGCCTATATCTTAAAACGAGCCTAGGATATACACAATTGGAAATGAGTGAGAACGAAACGGCTCCGATTAATTCATGGCTCCCTTCCTATGGAATAACAACCGGAGCTTCCTATTTTTGCAATAGTAGCACTACTTCGTGGGTTATAGAGCCCCAGGCAGAATATAATAAGGATATTTTTTCCGGCAAGTTAAAAGTACTCATAGGTAGCACATTTCAGGAAAATAAGACTCAGGGGCAAGTGATTTACGCAAGCGGATATGTCAGTGATGCATTGCTTGAGAATATCGCAGCGTCTGCGCAACAATCTCTGTTAACTTCTTCCTATGCACTGTACAGGTATGACGCAATTTTTGCCCGCATCAACTATGACTGGAATAATAAATACCTATTTAATTTCAGTGCACGAAGAGATGGCTCCAGTCGGTTTGGACCTGGAAAACAATTCGGCGATTTTGGGGCGGCAGGTGCTGCCTGGATATTCTCAGAGGAATCACTGATAAAAAATAATTTGCATTTTTTGAGTTTTGGTAAGATCCGCGGAAATTATGGGACAACAGGTAACGATCAGATCACTGATTATCAATATTTAAGTACCTATTCGCCCACTAGCTATCCCTATCAAGGCAACCTCGGTTTATTACCAACGAGATTATACAATCCTGATTTTGCATGGGAAGTCAATAAGAAACTAGAAGGTGGTGCAGAATTTAGTTTTCTCAAGGACAAGCTATTTTTCTCTTTCAGTTATTATCAGAATCGTTCATCCGACTTGCTATTAGGATATCCATTGCCGAATTTTGTAGGATTTAGTTCCATTCAATCTAATTTTCCTGCTTTGGTACAAAATAAGGGATGGGAATTCCAGTTTTCTTCCATCAATTTTAAGAATAAGAATTTCGAGTGGTCCACTAAGTTAAATTTTACCATCCCAAAAAATACATTGTTATCTTTCCCCAATATTGCAAATACTGGTTATTCCTATTATTATGCAGTAGGAAAACCTTTATATGTTGAACAATCATTTCCATATTTGGGTGTTAATTCTCAAACTGGAGTTTATGAATTTACAAGTAAAAGTGGTCCGACATTCAATCCTTCTTATCCCTCCGATCTTCAGCCTGTCGCAACAGTTGCGAAAAAGTTTTATGGCGGCTTAAATAATGCCATACGTTACAAAGGCTTTGAATTAACAATTTTCATTCAGTTTGTAAAGCAAACTGGATGGAGCTATTTATATGCCTATTATCAAGGAGCTCCAGGCATGATGGTCAACCAACCTACCCTCGTAATGAATCGCTGGCAAAAGCCGGGAGATATTACAAATGTTGAGAAGTTTACTCAGGATTATGGTTCTGATGCCTACACGGCATATTCTAATGCAATATTCACAGGTTCCAATAGAATCACAAACGCTTCATTTATCAGGCTGAAAAATATCTATTTATCTTACCAATTACCAGAGCGTTTGAAACAAAAAATGCATCTCCGAAACGGTAGCATTTATATACAAGGACAGAATCTGTTTACAATCGACCATTATATAGGGTTAGATCCTGAAACGCAAAGCCTTTCCTATTTACCCCCTCTCAGAATGATAACTACTGGTATTCGCTTCACATTTTAATTATAATAACCTATGCAATCAAAATTTGAATTGAAAAAACGATCCATACATAGTTATTCAAGTTTAGAACGATATGAGCAAATTCAAAGGGCACCATATCAGTTTATGTGTAAAATAAAGAGACTGGAATTAATTTGCCACGAAATAATAATATGCTGCGAGTTGTTTATATTAACATCGTTTTTTTCCTGCAAAAAATTTATCCAAATTCCACCACCGTCGAATCAATTAGTCAGCTCCACCGTTTTCTCCGACGATAATATTGCAACTGCTGCTTTAACTGGTATTTACAGTAATATGATGCAATATTCCGGATCCGGAGTTGGTCAGCTTCCTTTAAATATTGGGGTTTCGTCTGATGAACTGGTTAATTATTCTACGGATCAGTACCAAATACAATTTTATACAAATTCAGTAAGCCCGACTAGTAACAGAATAGCTGGTCTTTGGGGCGGAAATAACAATGGTTTTTATGGCTATATATTCGATGCGAATTCCGCTATAGAGGGTTTAAATAGCTCGACCGGCGTCAGTGCCGCAGTAAAGCAAGAGTTGCTTGGCGAGGCAAAGTTCATTCGGGCCTTTTCATATTTTTATCTAGTCAATTTTTTTGGCGATGTACCGCTTGTGACAAATACCGATTACAGCAGCAATTCAAAAATGACCCGTACTCCCCAAGCCCAGGTATACCAACAGATCATTGCAGATCTGGAAGATGCAGCGAATCTATTGCCAACAGATTACTCTTTTTCAAATGGTGAAAGAGTAAGGCCAAATAAATGGGCAGCAAATGCATTACTCGCCAGAACCTTTTTATATACTCAGAATTGGGATAGCGCCGTGGCACAAGCCACATCCATCATAAATAATTCCTTGCTTTATAGTTTGGATACTCTAAATGGGATATTCCTGAAAAACAGTACAGAAGCGATCTGGCAACTGCAGCCTGTTGTGCCTGGATATAACACCTGGGACGGTTATATTTTCATATTAACATCCAGTCCGTCAAATGTTACTCTTTCAAATACAATCGTCAATGCATTCGATTCAGGCGATTTAAGGAGAACGTCATGGGTCGACAGTCTTCTATCACTGGGAGAAACTTATTACTATGCTTATAAATACAAGGTTAAGACAAGTACAACACTAACAGAATACTATATGGTTCTGAGATTGGCGGAACAATACCTTATCCGGGCAGAGGCCGAAGCGCAACAGAATAATATTCCAGCAGCTCAGGCTGATCTTAATATTATTAGAAACCGGGCAGGTCTGCCTAAAACTTCCTCAGGGGATCAGCAATCCCTATTATCAGCAATAATGAAGGAAAGGCAAATCGAATTCTTTTGTGAATGGGGTCATCGTTGGCTTGATCTGAAGCGAACAAGTCAGATCGATTCTGTTTTAGGTATAGAGAAGCCGGGCTTTATACCTTCAGCATCCTTGTTCCCTGTTTTAGAAAATGATCTTTTGAGTGACCCAAACCTAACGCAGAATCCTGGATATTGATTTTTTTCAATTTACAAGAGTTAAAAATTAGTATTGGATAAAGGCCTATACCGGTCTTCTTAAACAACCTTTAAAATTATGGATAAGTTCATATTGTTGAGCCTGGTGGGCTTAGGCATAGCCACTGCCAAAAGCCAAATAAATTATCAATTGGATAGTGTGAATCGTCTAGATTCAATACCAATAGTGATAAAGGGCCGTATCGAGGGAGGGAATTCATTCCATGATACAATAAAATTAGCCTATTTGAAAGTCGATACTTATGCTGCAACGGTAGGAGCTGAAAGAAGAGAATTAATTACGAATGATAAAGGCGAATTTGGATGCAGCCTCTCTGGAATTCATAACCCAGGTAGGCTAAATCTAATTTTGTGTGGATACTCAAATATCTATGCTAATATTTACGAATCATTAGAAGGTTATATTGTAGAGCCTGGCGACAGTGTATTTATAATAATTAAACGAACTGAAGGAAAACTTATTTATATTTTTTCAGGACGGGGCGCTACAAAATACCAATGTAGAAAGGAAATTGATATTGAAAAGAAACAAATCGATAGTGCAATTGGAAAAGAAAGACAAAGTCAGGCATTTTGGGATATTGAGAATTGGGGCAGGCGGAAGATTTATGCTGATTCAATTATAAAAATAGAAATGAAAATAGTAAATCTTTTCAAGAAAGACATTACCTCAGTAACTTACCGGATTCTACAAGCAGATATAATTGGTGAAATAGAAAATGACTATTTAGTTAACTTTTATATTCAAGAATATATCGACAAAAATGAAGTACAAAATCACAACCTATACCAGCAATTCCTGAGCCTCCAAGTTGATACAACCCAGAGCAACATTTTGGCATTCTCCCCGAATTACATTCACTATCTGATTCTTAGCAGTTTACTACACCTTTATATTGAAAAGGGTTGCAATAATAACTACAACTTACCTACCGTGTATTCCAAGGGTATAAAAGAATGGTATTTTCATTTAAAAAATGATTACTGTGGCCCACTGCGTGATATGGCTTTGATTAGTCTTTTAACCGACAATAGAATAGGAAATAATGGCACTGATTATGATGATTGCTTAAAAGATGCATTGACGACAATAGAGACTCAATATATTAAAGAGACTGCGAAAAGATGGTTCGGTGTTAAATCAAAAGGAAGCATTGCTTATAATTTCGCGCTTTCAGATACTTCAGGAAAAATAATTCATTTAAGTGATTTCCTCTGTAAGATCGTATTGATTGATATTTGGTTTACAGGTTGTGGAGGTTGCAGAGAATGGGCTAAAGAAGCTGAAAAGAATTTATATCCTAAATTCAAAAATAATGCGAATATTATCTTTGTCAGTATCTCGGGCGATCAGAATAAAAATAAATGGCTCCAAAGTGTGAGAGCTGAAAAATATAGCAGGAAAGAAAATATTAATTTATATACGGATGGACTGGGATTCAATCATCCATTTATGAAATTTTACGATTTTTATGGCGGCCCTTACTTAATGCTGATTGATAGAAATAGCAGAATATACTCTTGTGCTCCTCCCCGAGATGCAAATGAATTAGCAGATCTTATTTTTAAAGTTCTGGGTGAAAAAAATAAATTGGTAAATAAGTGAAGAAAACTAATACTGGTAATTTCTCCACTTATTTGCCTCAAATCGATTCTATCGTGTGGGCATAAATAAACTGCCTGAATAAATAGTTGAGCACACACTATTTGAATAGAAACTGTCATTGGAACCCTTCGTACAAGCTGCACCAGTGTTTGTCGGTAAACAGCCACTTAAAAGATTGCACGGAGTATGAGGTGTTGCAGAGGGCGCTGAATAATAGGAAGTCCATGTCCGGTTTGTGTTTCCCTTAGAAACAAATGCCCCACCAATAGCAAATACAAATGCAGAAACTGCGAATAACATTTTTGATTTTTTCATAACTTACTTTGCCTTTATCATTCAAAAAGCAATAAAAACTTTTAATTTGAAATATTGCCTACTCTGTTTTACAGGTTTTCGGCTACTCCTGCTTTATTGCAATAATATTTTTATATCTTTTGATTTTAATTCAAATTTTTCCAGGTGGATGATACATTATTGATAGGTATATGCTTGTTCCATTCCAATTATTTCAAGAAGTTCTAACGAGAATCAAATAACCTAGATAATGATGTCATAGGCTATCAAATAATGATCATAAATTGCTACAAGCTTATGATTTTTAATGTGGAAATCCTTCACTTTTACTCCGTGATACTTTGGTAAATAAAAGCTGTATTTATAACGGCCATCCTTCAAGGAATAAATATCAATAACACTATTGCCATTAAAATCCTTTCTATCTTCATTTTTAGCTATTAGCTCGGAATTCACGAATAACCATCCATTGGAGGCACAGCTTCTTCTGTTCACAATTAAAGGTGGAGAAGCCAGCGTCATTGTGTGTTCGGATGAGATAAGCCCAATTTTGATGTTGGCATGACTGACAGTATCAATAGTGTGTCCCCGATAAAGAACGTCCAAATTTGAGTCCATACATATAAACTGATTTCTATAATAGTACAGATACACGACCAGTCTTGAAGTTGGATCATAATTTATAATTCCATCAGTAGAAAATACGCCGTCTTGTTGATTTTCTAATACCGATGGAGCAAATCTAACTTGGAAGGGTTGGGTAATCACTTTACCTAGGATATTCGAGTTTAGTTTCGGATTAAACGAACGAACAATAAACGAAGATGTTGAATAAGGAAGGGAAATGTCAAAGTGGGTGCTATCAATCGGACAATTTTCAGAAAAGGACGTTGATATATTAACTTTTAGAATCGTCGGCGTGAGCCCCTCCATCATATAAACAGTTGGAGAATCAATGGAAACTTTTAAAAGTCTCCATGCGATTCTATTTGTACTGAATGGATTTAAGTGTTTAAATTGTGAATCACTAAAATCATAATTGCTTATTAATATATCCATTGGTTGCATCTGGTTTCCTAAATAGATATGATTATCTGTAAGCCCAGCAATATAATAGGAATTATATTGGATATCTAAAACCTTCCAATGAGAAATAAAATGCGAAGGGAATAGACGAATAAAGGCATTCTTACGATGATTAATATTGCCGGAAAATATATATAACATCACTATTAATGCAACACTTGAGGATAAACATCCTAAGATTAGATATCCTGGTTTCTTCGTCATATTTAATTGTTTTCCTATTTAGAAAGATCAAATTGTACCTAACAAGTGACAAAAATTAAGGGCCCAAAGTCCTTAATTTATCCGCCATTAACAGTTTTGCTTTAACGTAACTGGAACAGTTGATGTACAGTTTGAATTACTGTAAAACGTTTGAGTGCAGGCAGTCCCCGTACTACAACCAGCCGTGGGTTGACAAGTTCCTGGATTGCTATAGTATGTCTGCAGCGTCTTTACTGAATTCGCTCTTGTTGCAAGAGCAGTACCGATGGCAATTGCAAATGTTGATAATGCAATTACTATTTTATTTCTGGTCATAATTTTGAATGCTTTTTAGAATTCAAAAAGCAATAAAAATTTTGGTTCAAAATATATACCTACTCTTTTATTTAGGTTTTTGGTTTCGCCTGATTTACTTCAATAAATATTTTATTTCCTATTCAGGCCACCACTTTCTTGGTTCTTGACTTGTGAAAGCTTTACTTGATTCTAAAATGATCCCTGTAAGGCCGAGAAACACAAAGCATATATTAAATACCAAATGCGTTCCCCAAGTCATTTTCTGAAGTAGACCGCCGCATGAGCACGGCACAAAATCGCTGAAATTTAAAATAACAATGATATAAGCCGAGAACATGGTCATCAAGCTAAAAGAAGCATACAGTCCAGGCAGCCGGTAACGTGGAATTACGAGCATAACAGCAACGAGCAATTCAATCGCCGGTATGATCCAGGCAACCCATCCGCTAAAAGCAGTGAGTAAGGGCGACTGACCAATCTGGATCCTGAATTTCTGGTAATCCATTAATTTGCTTGCTGCAGCATACACAAATAGCAAAATGAACAGGAAGGAAATCACTTCAACAACAGTATTTCTTTTCATAGCTGATTTGATTTTTAAAATTGGGAGATAAGGGATAATCCAAATATCCGGGCTTGGCCAACCTGAGTAAATAATGAACGATACCGCCATTACCAGTAAGAAAATCCGCCGTGGGAACATTTGTTTCATCCTGCATCCAGTAACAAGGGCTATTCGGATTTACTCTGTAGGTTTGCATAAGAAACCGAGCGATCCAATCTGCCCTTTCCTGCCAATGGTCATTTTTAAATACGCGCGTCGCTTCAAGGTAAATCTCCCCTAATCCGGACAGGCCGCTGGCTTGTGTTAGATTATAACTAACGATATTTTCAGGAAGTAATCTTAAGACATCCTCAACGGCATCTTTATATTCGATATTCCCGAAGTGTCCGAAAGCTTTTATGAGTGTAATCAATGCCGAAAATGTTTCATTTTCTTTCGGGCTAAAGGAAACCGGTAGGGATGAAAAACGTAGGTGTTTGAATGAATGCCTGACCTGCTTTAATAACCAGCCTAGCGCTTTAAGGACTGATCGTTTTACCTGGTCATTAGAATAATAATCCAAGTAAACTAGTAAAAAATAGACAATTCCAGCCACCCCGTTTGAAAATCCAAGTTTTCCTGCCTGTCTGGTTTTACCGTCCTGATCCAATATCCAACTCCCATCCCCTTGCTGGTCCTTCAATACGAGATCCAGATTGCGCTGAATCAGGGGTTCAAAAAATTTCCTCAGCAGAAAGGGACTGCAACTTAAAATGGCCAATCCCTGGCCGGCAGCCCCCTCTTCAATATTTAATCCTATTGGAGTTTTCTGAAGGCAATCCCGGATATACAAACTATTTTCCCGGTCCGGCGCCAGGAGCCCGGCGTGAATGCCCCCTGCTATTGTTAACGCCATACCCGCGGCACCATGGAAAAGGCCGGAAGGAATTGGGGCCAGGCGATCGAGCCATTGAGTTCTTAAAAAACGAATCCCTTTTGTATAACTTTTCTTTTCAACCGGAAAACCTGATGAGGATGCCTGGCTCAGCAGGTAGAGGACTCCGCTTATTCCATGATGAAAGCCGCCATAAATCGACCAGTTGTTTTGTTCATTACCGATACTTTCCGATTTCTGCAAGGTTTTGGAGAGCCATAGACCATCGTGGGTCGTCATTAATGGACAGGATAAACCATGTATTGAGCCTTCGATTAACCTATTAATCAGCTCCGCAGAAATTACCCAAGATTTTCCAGATCCTATGGTAAGAGCAGTCCCTCCGGCTAATTCATTTTTGACATTTTCAATCACTTGCTTAATCAAAGGAAAATCCGGCCTATTCTTTGAATCCTCCTCCAGACATGAAGCGATCAAAGTTGAGATCTCCTGATTGCCTATAATGAAAAAAAGGTTTTTAATAAGCATTTCCTTTCTTGTCGTCTCGAATCTTGTTGGCGAAAGACTCGTAAACAGGACAATCATTAGTGCTCCAAGGCCATATACATCTTCCGCCGGATAGGGTACTGAATCAATGGCTTGTTCCGGCGAGATAAAACCAGGGGTTCCACCTGAAAAATGCGGCTCAGGTGAATGGTTACGAATATCGTAAGCCATTTCCAGATCAATCAGGAATAATTGGCCTTTTTTACTTATTATGAAATTATCCGGTGAAATATCCCGGTGGATAATATCCAGTCGGTGCAATTCATTGATCGCTTCAATCACTTTCAATAAATAATTCAGCAATTGAATCCTGTCCAATTTTAAAAGTTGGAGCCAGGTCTTTCCCTTATACTTTTTTAAAATAAGGTCAAGCATGGATGCCCCTTTGATACATTCCATCACCAGGTAACTGTTCCCGTTTTCCTTGAATAGTTCAATGATTTTCGGAACTCTGACTTTATTTGCCAACAGATAGACATTTAATTTGCGTTGCCATTGAAGCCGATCCTGCATATCTTTTCCGGCTTCATTCGCCCACATATTTTTTTTGCCTTCTTTAATGATACAGGTTCGGATCATCAATATATTGCTGGCATAAATCGCCTTACACACATTCCCTTTAGCATCCGGCTTGATCGTAAATATGGGCTTATACCTGTTATTCAAAAGAGAGCTGCGCAAAGGCGGCGCGTACTCAATAATCAAAGTGAAGGGCCACGCTGTCCAGGCAGGCATGGAAAATGGGATGCTGTCAATATCCTGATAGCTTGTATAGAGCTGGTTTCCCAAATGGAAAGCGGAGGGAATATCTGGCCCTCTGAATTCCGAGGTTAGGGCAATTAATTTTACCGCGAGTTCAAGTGATAGTAAATCATTTCCAGGATAAATACTCAACAGTTTTCCAAGCCAGGCATATCCCATATTCCCATTTAATATACAGTCAGCGAGCTCTTTATTCCTGACGATTTTAAAAGCGATGCATTCTCTCTCCAGAAACGGAACCAGCTTATCCAGCAGATTCCTGATTTGACTGCTGATTACCGATATATGCAAAATCCACCGTTGAACCTTAGTAATCTCTCCAACCTGCAAATAATATCCATTTTCTTTATATTCCAATCCAAAGGCATTCAATATCTCACAATAATCACCGGATGGAATGGTAGGTTTTGCTATAACATCTGAAAAAGGAGAAGAGACTGGAGCAGTATCGAGAGGATAATTTTGCATGGAACTTAGGAAAGGTTAGCTGCAAGATAGGCTCGATTAAATCCTTTCCAGGTGTCATTTCGGAAATTTATTATGTATCAATTCGGATCGGTTGTTCCGGGTCTTGCTGTTCCTCATCATCGCTCCGCAAACTGGACGGCGCACAATCGAACTGTCTTTTAAAAGCCTTCTCAAAATTATTCCGGTACCGGTAGCCCAGTTCGTCGGATATATCGTCGATGCTTCTGCTCGAAGTGAGGATCAGGTTGCGAGCCTTGGTCAATGCATGGAAACGCACAAAAGCTCCAAGAGTGATTCCAAAGAGCGATTTAAAATTCTTTTTCAGCGCCATGGCATTGATCGCATGCCTCTGGGCAAGTTTGTCAATGCTTTGTTTGTGAATATGGGGATCCGCCAAAATCTCCTGCTTTATTTTAATCAGTACTTCCTTATGAGAAATATTCTTCCTTTTCCCATCTTTTTCCAGGTCCCTGACTCCTGCAATATACTCACTGAGAAGCTCCACAATAAACCGGTGCATGAAAATCACCAGGTCCCCGCCCGTTTTATCGCAGTTCCGGATATTTTTGCTAATGGCACGGGCCACATAATTCATGCTCACTGAAACCATCGGGATTCCCTTTTCACTGGACTCGTTGAGCCGGTCCAGCAATATCCGGGCTTCCGTGTAGGTTTCAGCAATATCTTCAAGCAATTCAGGTTCCATTTCAATATGCAAGGATTCATAATCTCCTGGGCCGAACCGAGCTTCGTTCACCCCAACCGGAACGTAGAAAAGCTCGTAACTCGATTTTTTGAGTTGCTTTTTGCCGAACCCGACTAGCGTACAATCAAGATCCCCTTCGATCATCAGCTGAAGGGCGATTGTGGGGCGATCACTTGCAGGATATAATTTATCCGGCCGGTAGGCATGAATCCGCCATATATGAATGCTGAATCTTTTAGCGAGAAATTCCTGGATCAGGGTCGAGCCAAAATCATATTCCCGGTAGGCCGCTTTAGCCCAGGGAGAAGGAAAGCGCTTCATGTTCGCGGGGACAGGTAGTAATCTTCCTCCTTCGTCCGGATTGTCCGGGTCATATAAGAGTTTCAATGGAATGGGTTTGTAGTTTCAGGGAGATACCCTCTACCTATATTTAACGGATGAGAGCTGTCAAATGTCCCGGGAAAATTTAACCTTTAACAAAAAGTAGCCGGATCAAGACGTGTATCCCAATTACCAGAAAAACCCTAGTCTACCCAGCCATTTCATCCGCATCTGGCCCAGGGCGATGGTCTTCCTATTGCGCACTGTTTTTTCAGTTATCCCCAGGAGCTTAGCGATCTCGGGGTTTTTTAGTTCATCGACAAAAGCGAGTTTTAGAATGTCAAGGGAATTGGGGGGCAATTTTTTCAGCTCTTCATAAATCCGCTCGAGCAGCCATTCTGTTTCCGGATCGGTCATCTTTGATTCTTCATAGAGTTTCGACATTGCTTGAACCAGGTCGTCCTTTCTTTCCGATTCCATATTCAAATGTCTCAAGCGGTCAATACTGGCGTTTTTAGCAGTAACCTGCAAAAATGCAGCAATCTTCTCCATTGTATCAAAATGACCGCGACGGTTCCATAGTTTCATAAATGTATCCGACTGAATATCTTCCGCTTCTTCATTAGTTCCAAGAAAATGCTTGGCGCATTTATAAACCGTAGGGGAGAATTCAGCGAATATGGCTTCAAATGCGCCTAGATCGCCCTGGTTAAAAAGAATGATCCTTTGTCTCCTTTCATTATTGTCCATTGCAGTGAAGGCAATTTAAGTGAAAGTTTTTTTTATTCAAAGTTGGCCGTAAGCGAAGCACTTTTGCAATACATGTTTACACTTAGTCCATTCTGGCGGAACGAACGAGCGTCGAAATTGTCCCTTAGAAATCGTGGAAATATTTTTGAATTTCAAAAATAAACCCGTTCAAAAATTTGCTGTTTTCTATAACTGCTCATTACATTTAATTTATCCCGTTAACTGCTATTTCCTTGGAATTTTCTCTTAAGAAGAACTCTTAAAGGGAGCGAAGGAATTGGCGATAACTCTTTATAAAGACAACAAGATCTCAAAAAATGGAATCACTACTGGCCTTCCTGAATTCAATTTATCCACTCTCCCCCAATCTGCGAGAACATTTATCCAATGTTCTAAAAAAAAGGGACTTCGCCAGGGGAGAATATCTTCTACAGGCAGGTCGAGTTTCGAGCCATATATATTTTATTGAAAAAGGGTTGATCCGGTGCTTTTATCGGAAAGGAGATAAGGAAATCTGCTCCTGGTTCATGAAAGAATACGACGTGATCATTTCGGTGCAGAGCTTTTTCAAACAGAAACCAGGTTACGAGAACATTCAGGCCATGGAAGATTGCGTGGTGCATTATATCAGCTATACCGAATTGCAGCAGATCTACTGCAATTATATAGAATTCAATATTATCGGACGAAAGCTGGTGGAAAATTACTATGCCTTGAGCGAGGAGAGGCTGCACTCCATGCGTATGCTAAAGGGATCCGAGCGATATCAGTACGTTATGGAATTTCACCCAGATCTGATCAGGAGGGTACCCTCCAAATTTATAGCCACTTACCTGGGATTAACAGAAGTGACGCTAAGCCGGGTCAAGGCAAAAAGATGATTCTTTATCCAAAACAATTGATATGAAAGAGGCAAGCAGGTTCTTACTGATATTTGTTTTAGCTTTTGTTCTTTATTCAGGGTGCAAAAAAGAAGAAAGTGCCAGGGCTGATAGTAAGGAAAGCGATCAGTCTTTAATCAATTTTGCCAGAAAATATTTTAGGCAGCAAACAGCGTTAGCATCGGCCGGAATTGCCGGGAACAGCGAAAAACTGACTCCAAGTCTGCGCGAAGAGTCAGCTAAGACACCTTTATGGGATAAAGCCTACATCGCTACTCTTTCCATTGGTAAGGCAGTCGTCGTTCCTTTAAAGTATGAGAAGAAAATATGGATTCAAAGCAATTTTGGGGGAAATGAGATCTATTTATTAGATAATATTGCCAAACTGCTGATCTATAAGGATCGATATGAAGGCTATCATGCGGAAGTGGTCACACTATTTCCTGATAGCAGTTTTACTGAAGAAAGCTGTTTTTCCGGAATTATCAGAATAGAAGATTGGGCTGGAAATTTCATTAGTGAATACAAATATGCTAAAGGAAGCATTTCAAAATTAGGGTTGGTTCCAGGTGCTCAGAAGTTCCGTTCGGGGACGATCATCAATGATGCCATTTCAGATGGGATTGAACCAGATTTGGCAGCAATCACCGTTTGTTATTCTATCGAGGAATACAATTATTCCGAAGACGATCCGGATAATGGGGTCTCCTCATCTGAGGATCTGGGGTGCGACACATATTTTTATGTTGACGGCGGCGGCGGGGCAAGTACCGCATCAGGTGCGGATTATGGGAGCCTAGGAGGAGGCGGAGGAAATACCGGGAGCAGCATTTCCCTTCCTGGAGGAGACAATGTTATTGCTAACATAAACGACTACATTAAATGTTTTACGAATATTGCTGGGAATGAGCATTTATATCAAGTTACAGTTTGCGTGGATCAGCCAGATCCTGGAACAAGGCAACCCTGGGGGTTTACAACAAATGGCGCAACAGGGTCATCCTTTGGTTCAAACCCGGTTGATGTAGGGCATACTTTTTTGATTTTTACTGAAACGTCCGGCTCTGGGACAATTACAAGGAATGTTGGTTTTTATCCTCAAACGACAGTAAACCCTTATTATCCAACTTCTCAAGGGCAGCTAAATAATGACGCGGGAACCAATTACAATATTTCTCTAACGGTAACTCTAACAAATGGGCAATTTTTCAACATGTTGAATTATATAACACAAGGAAATAATACAGGTTACCTTTACAATCTGAACACTAACAATTGTACTTCATTTGCCCTACATGCTTTAAATGCAGGAGATGTAGATATACTTTCTACTACTGGATCCTGGCCAGGCGGAGTCGGCGAAGATCCTGGTGATTTGGGAGAAGATATTAGGTCAATGAACCTGTCTTCTGATATGACAAGAAATACCGCTCCAATCGCGCACCCCAACTTAGGCAGTTGTGTTTATTGAAAAAATGGAGAATTTATGAAATTGTTTTATCTTATTATTATGATTTTCCTTGGAAATAGAATTTTCTCACAAGAAATAAATTGGAAAGAAACAAAAAATTGGAGATTATATGATATTCAGGATAAAAGGGCATTTAATTATCCCATCGACAGCTTATCCAATTTCAAAAGCACTCCACTTAATAGTGATAATATGCTGCCTTTTTTATCAAATGTTTCGTTGATACCTATAGAAAGAACACCTTTATGGATGGGATTTTATGTTACCACCTGCCAAACGAAAGAAGATAAAATCAAAAAAATTGAGATCAGTATATATGGTGGGTTTTTTTACGATGAGGAAGAAAAAAAATATTATCAATTACCTTTAGATATTAGGAAAAACTGGCTAAATTATTTATCGGATTGTAACGCAAAGTTACAATCATCAAGATAAAATTGGTAATTGTCAGAATAAGTAGCAATAACAAGCTGAATTGATTTCAAGTTTGAAATATAAAAAACTATTATTTTCCATTTTCATCATTGCCTTGTGGGTAGGTTTCATCTTTTTGATTTCTTCAAACAATACAGGCAAGTTAGGGAGTTCTTTCAGTTTGTTTGTATGGCTTGTTATAACACGGCATACTGCACTCATAATAGGGGGTATCGCGATTCTGACAGCAATCTTGTTACGTATTATTAAGAATCTCGATTATAGGAATAGTTTCATTTACATTCTTATTGGAGCATCAAATTCCTTTCTCTATGTATTTGCTGTCATATTCTTCAATATCAAACCACCGGAGACTCCCGCGATCCATGATTTTATTCCAAACTTATTGATTGGATTTCTAATTATGGTTGACATTTTCTTCCTAGATACAGCATTAAAAGCTTAGCAGAAAAAATGACTTCTTCTCATTTGAAAATTCAGTTCTTATCAATTGATAACTCCGCATTGGTACTGGCGTTAGTAATTTTATACAATCTATGCAAAATGATAAACAAACAATATCAATGCCTGAACCTTTTGAGGCGCTATATGCAGGACTTCTTGAACAACTTGAAAACATTGAACAAGAAGTTCAAAAGGTAGGGAATCGAATAAAATCCTGCGTTTTGATAGTTAAAGAAGTGACAGATAAATTGCGAGAATATGTTTTGTCCAACGCTTTCGATAGCGAAAATGAAGAAATTCAGTTTTTTAAAAATATCAAGCCTCAATTTTTTTGTCATCTTCATTATTTCCTAAAAATTTATTCTATTGAATTGTCCCTTCCTGTCGGTAATGATCATGATATTCAAAATTTTCTAGAGTTGGAATTAAAGGCGATAAAGGCTTTTTTTGATGCCAATCTGGGGTTTTACAAATATTATCGCAGTGGGTCAACTTCTCTTGATTCTGCCTATTATTTAAGATATAAACGCGAGCGGGAATTAAGTCTTGAGGGTTTTTATCCGGATATAGATCATTCATTCTCCACTGAGGGAGATAGGCAGGTATCAAAAATTCTCGCCAATCAGATGCTTGCTGTTTATCTAAAAGATTCCTTAGAAAAACACTTGAACAAGGCCAGGCAACCTTCCCTGGCACAGAAATACCCAAAGTCCATGAAATGGACCGCCCCAAAAGCCGCCTTAATAGAAATCATATATTCCCTTCAATCCTATGGCGCATTCAATAACGGTGCGGCAGGTATTAAGGAGGTTGCAACCTACTTGCAGGAAGTATTCCAGGTCGAACTGGGAAACTATTATAATTGTTTCCAGGAAATCCGGCTTCGGAAAAAAAGCAGGACCGTCTTTTTAGACCAGCTGACAGAAAAACTGATCCAACGCATGGATGAAGTAGACGAGAGATAATTACATGCAAGGAAATTGGAAATTAAGATGTGGAATTTCTTTTCTGTTGAATCGTATGGATTTAGAGAGGAATTTGCGCTTAAGTTTCCAAGCTCGAGCCTTGTTAAATTTTCATTAAAACTACACTTGTAGTTTATAACTTACAGCAATAGTTCTATACTTGCGTCATGAAACGTTTAAGCGAAAAAGAGGAGCAGCTGATGAAGATAGTCTGGAAACTCGAAAAAGTCTTTGCCAAAAATGTCCGGGAAGCATTACCAGATCCCAAACCGCATATCAATACCGTGGCCACGACCATGAAGCGACTGGCAGACAAAGGTTTTCTTTCCTATGAGGATTTTGGATCCACCTACAGGTATTCCCCGGCGGTTTCCAAAAAAGATTATACCAACCGATTTGTCAAGCCACTACTGGCGGGACTTTTTGGTAATTCGATGAAAAACATGGTGAGTTTTTTTGTGGAGGAGGAAGAAGTGTCTCCTGATGAGCTAAGGGAAATTATAGAAATGATAGAAAAAAAAGAAAATAAAAATACCTCTAAAAGGGTGGGCAATATGACCAAGAGCAAGAAAGGCTAAAATATTCCAAAACAAGAAAACCAATCTGACATGGAAGCGCTGCTGATTTATCTGACAAAAGTCAATCTCGTGATTTCGGTACTTTTCCTCGTCTATTTTCTTTTGTTGCGTAACGAGACCTTTTTTAAGGTAAACCGGATATTCCTTCTGGGCACGATGATCTTCTCCCTGGTGTTGCCGTTTCTTCCAGTCTTTGATTTCGCACAGATCCCTTCTTTTCAACAGCCCATAGCGGCCATTAATCCATTTTACGGCCTTTATGGCGCAGCGGCAGGAGCGTCTTTGCCCCTGCTTAGCCATATTGACCCGAAGGTTGTCAGCAGTGGCCCTACCCTCTCCCATTTTATATCCGGCCTAACCCTTGTTCAGATCTCTGTGGGCATCTATCTATTCATTACATGTATATTACTAGGTAGATATGTGATTCAGTTTGGTCGGCTGCTGATCCTTTTACAAAAAAGCAAAGCCCTATTGACAGATGCTGACATTACGCTAGTAGATCAAAAGGAGCTTCCCCCATTTTCTTTCTTTGGTTATTTGATTATAAATCGCGCCCGTTATAGTTCGGACCAATACCGCCAAATTATCGCCCACGAAAATGCCCATATGCGAGGATGGCATACGATCGATATGCTGCTTGCCGAACTTTTGCATGTCTTTTTTTGGATCAATCCACTGGTATCAGGGTTGAAAAAAGCCGTTCAACTCAATTTGGAATATATCGCCGATGACTGCGTCTTGCAAAACGGGTTTGACCGGAAAAATTACCAGCTGACGCTGGTCAATTGTGTAAACCCTTCGGCGCCTCCTTTAGTAAACCTATTTAATTCATCCAAACTAAAGCACCGGATCAAAATGATGAACTCCAGGCCTAGCCCATCACGCTATTTATACAAATATGCACTTGTCATTCCAGCAGTTTTATTCTGCTATCTGGTCATTCATCCCTTGGAAGCCCGGACCTCAATCAGGCTTATACCAAAGATAAAAACCGATGGCGGCTGGATACCCAAGCAATTAAACTCCTTTGGAGGGTATTACCGGTCAAGAAGCAATAGAAGGATCTTTTTGCATGTGGGCTCAAAAGATGGAGCGCTTGACATCGAGCAACTTTGGAATCATAAATCCTTTAGCGCGGAACCCAAGGAAAAAATGTATTTCTTTGATCAGATCCACAAAATTTCGCTTCAGTTTTCCACAGACAGGAATCAAATCGTGACCCAGCAAGCCTCGGGTGGAAGGGAGGTCTGGGATAAGACGGAAACCTTTATCCCTTTCACCCGGACGGATACCACCATTAATCCACAGCAATTGAAAACATTTGAAGGGTATTACCAATTTCAGTTTCAACAGGGTAAGGATGATTTTATCCATATCACGGCCACCGAAAAAGGTTTGATCCTAAGGCAAATGTGGGATGGAGTAGAAATATCATTTACTCCCCAATCCGCTTTGGAATTCTTGAACTCCGATGGCAATTTCCCGCTAAAATTCACAAAAGACAATAGCGGCGTCATCACCGAGGTATTGGCCATGGATAAGGATCTTTGGAAGCGTGCAAAAGATTATAAACCGCTCGTGATCAAGCCGGTTCCTGTAGATCAAAAAGATCTTAAGGCTTTGGAAGGAAAATACACCATGCGTAACCAAGACGGCAAAGATGTCTTTATAGAAATCACGGCTAAAGAAAAAGGGATTACCCTAAAACAAGATTGGGATGGAAAGGAAACCCAGTTTATCCCACTAGGCGCCCTCATATTTGTCAATGAATTTGGAAATTTTACCCTCAAGTTTAAAAAAGATGATTCCGGCGCCATCACCGAAGTACTCGCCTTTGGAAAAGATGTATGGACCAGGGTAAAGGGATAGGGGCTTAAAAATTCCAGTTATTTCGACGTCACAAAGACTTTTCACCCCATTTTTTCGGATCCCGCCCTCAGTTTCCTTCCTGTTAAATTTCTTTTGCCTGGAGGAGGAGGTCGCGGGTTCGAGTCCGTCCGGTCCGCAGGCAAGAGTCACCGTTAGAAGTGATCCTTACGTTTTAGTACGAATCTGTACAGTTAAGGGTCTATATTTCAGTATTTTATAACAAAGTCGGCCCATCTTCTCTTTCTACCTTTACAAATGTGAACATAATCGCACTCGACTAAAACTTCTCTTTATTCGTATAGGTAAAATCATCCAGGTTAACACTCCATTTCTTTACGGGCTGGTATTTGTCTCCATAGGAAACCAACATTCTTTCCGTAGCGAAAGGAGACGTTACATCTTTTGCAGCATTTCTGCTATAAACGGCTGTTGCAAGTATATTCTGCCTTCCTTCCGCACCAATTGCATTTTTGATTGTTGTCTTTGAAGTGTCCCGCTCGATTTTATCATCGTAGGTTCCAATCATGACATCGATGTTTGTCTGGCAATATTCAGCGCCCTGGGAAACTTCCAGAATAGGAGTTGTAACAAGGGTAACAGTAATTTCCCCATAATAATATCCATCAGAGTCGATCATGCTTTGCGGAAAGGGGAAGTCCAGTATGTCGATAAAATTTCCTTTTTCAAGAGTGTCCTGGAGTATTAGAGTAATTTCATTCTGTTGATTAAAAAGGATATCGCTGATATTTGAGGGCATGCCAAAACCTGCAGCATTTATTTTGTCCGCAATACGCATTTTCATTTCTTTTGGGTACCTGGCAGAATGTATGATCAATGCTTTCAGTAATGCTGGGCTAAACGTTTCGTTTAACATGTCATTCAATCCGGCGGCAATGGCTGCAATGCGCGGCGTTGAAAAGCTTGTGCCTACGCTTTTTGCCAGGCTGCCGTCGGGCGAGAATGATTTTACAGGGTTATTCACCTGGTGATTCCTTGCATTGAGCCCGGCATTGCCACCCATATGGACTACTTCAGGTTTTATCAGGTTTGCCGGGCCGGGGCCGGTCCTGGAAAAGGGGGATGGATTATTCTTTTCCGCAAGGTCAGTAGCTGTCTTACTTTGAGCGAGTGATCCGACAACAAGCCCCCTGACCGTATCGGCAGATTTTGCGATCCTGCTTTTGGGCGCATTGATTGTAAAATTGTTGCAATTTCCAGTTGACTTGCAGATCAGCACATCATGCTGTTCCTGGATCTCGTCAAGCGCTTTTGCAAAATCCGAAAATTCATATAAGTCAGCTTCTTTGTCTGTTCCGATAGACATGTTCCAAATCTTGATATCATCGTGAGTGCTAATGGCCTCCCTAATGTTTTCAATTAATTCGTCTTCATAAATTTTTAGTTTGCTGAGGTCAGGGATTACAATAGCTTCAAACAACTTGCAGCCTTCCAAACCGGTATAGTTTTCGCCTTCCAGTTCATCCCCATATAAAAGAACGCCAGCCACAAAAGTACCGTGCCTTTTGTTGATATCATCTTCGTGATATTTTGTAAAATTTTCTTTGTCTTTCCATGGCAAGAGGTGAGGAATATCGGCAATGCCGGTATCCAGCACGCCCACAATCGGATAGTTTACACCTTTTTCGGGGGTCTTTACAGGAATTAAATTCTCTTCTGTTAACTCATCAAGGCTTATATTATAAACGGGCATTTCCGTCACAAGCTGCACACCATCAAAATCTTTCAATTCCGTAAAAGCATCTTCAGTGATTCCAGTGACCCTGAATATGTTCAGATCAGCGGAATATACTGTACGCTCAAACTCCAGGTTGTTGTCCTGGCAATATTTTTCAAATTCGCGGATAAGAATCGCATCCAGATCGCTGCTGCCGTAATTAAATAATTTTACCTTTAAAATGCTGTTATCATCCGGTTCGATATTGATTTCTGGTTTGAATTCTTCAATATTTGTAATAGCGGAAACACCAACGATCGTTGTATAACTTGGATAAGCATTATCCGTATTGGCAAATTTCCTGATCATAGCCTGCAGATCGGTTGCATTGTCTATCTTAACTAATACTTCATCTTCACCGTTGACGCCGATGATGTTCAGTTTACCCACATTGAAAAGATTGCCTATCTCTTTACGATAAGTCTTGGCTAAAGCATCTTCATTCACTTTCAGTTTTATAACAGAAGGAATATAATTGTTGGCTTTAACCTTCCTATTAAGCGAACGGGAAACCGTGGTAAGCACATTACGTATATAGACCGATTTTTCACCGATGAGATCAACATCCGCCCACGACGGAATTACACGGCTGCCTCCACCTTCTGTGGCTGACTCGTCTTTTTGCCTTTTTTGAAAAAATTTTATAGGTAAATTCTTTTCTGCCATGATATTACGATTGCTTATTTAAATAATTTCTGACCTGTCTGAGAGAAACCTTCATACGGTCTGCAATAGTAGCCTGAGGTATTCCATTTTCATTGAGGAATTCCACCAGTTTATTGATCGTCAGATCCCCGTGGTGATCGAATTCGAATATTTCAACTAAGGCATCTTCATATCCCAATATGGTTCTTCCATTAATGATAATTTGCGCTTTAGCATTATTAATTATGCTTTTTATATCAGCAGGTGATTTACCAGACAAAAGCTTGACCAGCTTATCAAGTTTTTTTTCATCTCGGATAAAATCCGTTTCAAACCCTTCGATAAATGCTTTCACAAGCTCCATAATTCCTTCATCATGAGGAAACCCGATTTCAATTACAGTGTTGAACCTTCTCCAGACTGCTTTGTCTAACAATTCCGGGTGATTTGTAGCGGCAATAAGAATATTGTGTTTTGCAAAGGAGTCAATATTTTGAAGCAGGCTGTTAATAACGCGTTTCAATTCCCCTAATTCATATTGGTCATCCCTAGCCTTGGCAATGGCGTCAAATTCGTCAAGAAATAAAATACAGGGCTTGTTATCTGCAAACTCAAAAATTTTCCTGATATTCTTAGCTGTATTTCCCAACAATGAGGAAACAATGGCATCAAATCTTGCGATAACCAATGGTAAGCCTGTTCTTTCGGAAATGTGTCGTGCAACCGTGGTTTTTCCGCTACCTGGTTTACCGTATAACAATAAAGTGTTCGACATTTCAATCCCGCTTATAAATAATTGACCCTGATGCCTTACTACGTTAATAAAATCTTCAATTTTATTATCCAGCAATTTAGGAAAGACAAGAGGGAAACCCTCTTTTGAAGCCACTTCCACATCCACAATACTTAATCGACTCTCATGATCAACAGGCGTAGTTAATAATTCATCCATTGTCACTGTAGTGGCCGGCCCATTTTCAATCGCTCTAAAAATCATTTTTGCCATTTTTTCATCCCCATCCTTTGCAAGTTTATCGGCCAGTAATCTTGAATAATTGTAGACCTTCTTTGGATCTTTCGCTAGGCCACCTTCAATTATTCTTAGTATTTCAGTATACATGAGCGTACTATTTTATACATTTATTGGTACAAATATCAGTATAATCGAAATAAAAACAAAGTTAAACGGAATATTTATACCATTTATCGTAATATTATTTACCTTACTTGTACGTTTGTTGTCAATTTTGATATATTTTAGCACGATATCCAATTTTATTACACTAATCAATTGAAATTCATTGCTTTAACATAAAATATAAAAAAGATGTATTTAACTCAAGAACATATTGATTTTCTGCTTCGGCAGGCTCGGGACCCTGTGTGGCGTATGGGAGTGTTCTCGAAATTTCCGAACAGTTGGAATGATATTATAGCCTTATCGCCAGCGAAGCTGATTTATTTTAAAGGTAACAGCGAAACAGGGTTTACAGTGAGCTAATGTTTTCCAAAATCCGTGAATGGCAGGAGTCGGGTTTAAGCCAGGCGGCGTTTTGCAAACAATCTAATGTTGCTTATGGTAATTTTCATTACTGGTATAAACGATTCCGCAATGTTGACTCTCCAG